>ERZ1292632.493-Hain-H43-01um-R2-493-length-42714-cov-34_pt1 | contig 42714 bp, 53 predicted proteins | sample MGYA00564407_ERZ1292632 | MGnify/ENA primary metagenome ERZ1292632 (study PRJEB36523, sample SAMEA6512637) | groundwater metagenome | collected 2019-01-08 | study: AquaDiva: Metagenomics assemblies of 32 groundwater samples | reverse complement strand
GTTAGTTGTTCCTTCCCTCCCTTACCATCTCGCCTGTTGTCCCCAGTTCATGCCCGGCGTGGCCGGCGTCTGTCCCTTCGGCCTGGCCTTCTCGATACTCGCCAGGGCATCTTCTCCAGCAACGTAACCTCCCGTTCCCAGCCCTCCTTCCCACGCGCCGAGAATCATCTGCTTCGCGGTTGGCGAGAGACTATCCCAGACGGCCGGGTTGATCTGGTGTGGCTGGGGGATACCCGCTGGTGGTGTGGTAGGCGTTGTGCTACCGAATGGCACTTCTGGTCCGACCTGTCCACGAGAGTTCACGCCCGTACTTGGCGCGTCAATCGGGTAGCCAGGTGTGCCAGCTAGGTTGCCACCAGTAGCCCCCTTCTGCCCTGGCAGTTTGAGTATCTGCCCGACTCGGATCAGGTTCGGGTCGGCGATCCCGTTCAGAGTCGCCAACTCCTGAGCCGTCGTACCGTACTGGAGCGCCAGCTTGTTCAGCGTGTCGCCCGACCTGACGGTGTAGGATGCCGCTGTCGGTGCCACGCCTGGCGTAACCCCTGGCTGGCCGGTACCGCCAAAGGCCCCTCCCAGGTTCGGCGCGCCCGAGGCCCCGGCTGCCGCGTTCTGAGGGATGTTCCCCGCGCCGATACCGAGTTGGGCGAGAAGGTTCTGGACGGTGTTCGGTTCGCTCACGCCCGTGGCCGCGCCGAAGGCTGGCGCCGGTGTCGAGCCGAACATCGTCTCGAAAAGTCCCTTGCCCCCCTGGGTGTACTGCGCGTACTTCATCCAGTCTCGCGGGCCGGAGAGCGAGGCCGCCGTGCCAAGGAGTGTGGTTGTGAGCCCAATATACTGCTGCCGCTGATCGAGCAGGTAGTTGCGCTCGGCGACGAGCTTGCTCTGGGTGAACTTGTCCTTTTCGAGCGCGATCTGCTGATTGAACTGCCGGATCTGCTCGTCGAGTTGCTTCCCGACGAGTTCCATCTGTCGACGTCCTTGTTCTTGCCACCCCTTATAGTCAGGATCACTCGACCAGTCATAGTTAGAACCGGTTGCCCCTTGATTAACCGCCGTCTGTGCGGCTTTCGCCGTCTCCGGGGTGTTCACGCCTGGAATCGGCCGACCGTAAGCGTTGCTCCCCATCGCCGCGATGCCCTTCTGAATCCAGGGCTCGTTAACGTCGGCAATGCGGATGCCCTTGCCTTCGCTCTGGGCGTTGATGAGCTTGCCATTTCCCGCGTTGATGAACACGTGTGTCGCCACGCCCGGTCCCTTCGACCCGTCTGACGAGAACACCAGATCGCCCGGCTGGAGATTCGCCGCCGAGACGCGAGCCGTCGCCGCGTTCTGCTGACTGGCGAGCCGCGGCAACTGGTAGCCAGCCTGCCCATAGGCATACTGAACGAGCGAGGAGCAGTCGAAGGTCCGGTTGGCCGCATCCTGAGCAGTTGCTCCCAGACGGTAGGTGCCGCCGATCATCGACTGAGCTATACTGATTGCCCGACCGAGACCACTATTGCCAGCGACCATTCCCTGCGAGCTTGTAGGCGGCTCGTAAGGCGTGCTCGCGCGCGGCGCATAGTATGGCTTCGGCGGTATGTAAGCCGGTGGCGGAGGTGTGTAGGTGGGAGCAACTGGTCGCTGGACACCATACGTGGGATCGCCCCCGGACTCGATCCAGTCTCCGCTACTGTTGTAGTAACCCATTGGTTATCTCCCCCACCAGGTACTCGGGTCATTCGCTCCCAAGTAAGGCGGTTCATAACTACTGCCACTCGGAGCGTAGCGCGGTCTGTTCTCAAGGTAGACATCCGGGTTGTTGTAGGCGTCTAGCCCTGGCACGGTGAACGGGGAGGCTCCCGGCGCCTCCTGGTCGTCCATAGCCCCCGGATCTCCTGGATTCTCCGGCGTGCCGAGCCAGTAACCAGGCGTGGACGGGTCGTTCTCACCCTGTCCTTGCGCCCCCTGGACCATCCGCGCCGCCGCGTCGTAAGTCTGCTGTCCGCCGCCAAGCCGAGTAACGAACTTCTCGGCCATGCGCCACGGGTTAAACTGTAACGCCGGATCCTCGCCCTTCCCGGTGTAGGGCAGCATCCTTCCGTAAGCCTCTTGTGCGCCCTGGGCCAGGTTATTCGCCATGCTCGTGCCGCTGCTCACCCGCTGGTTGAGCATCGACCCGCCGAGCTGGGCGTTGTTCTGGCGATAGTCGGCGGCGCTCTTCGCCCGCCCGGCCGCGGTGCTGCCGGTCATCATATCCTGGATCGACTGCTTGACCTGGGCCATCAACTTGTAGCCATCGGTCGGCTTCATCTTGTTTGCCGCGATCTGTGCTTCGATATAGTCGATGGTCTTAGAAGCATCCTCGAAGGCCGATTGCATCTTGCCTGGATCCGGCTGGGCGGCCTGCTGACTCTTCGCCAGGTTCACCCGTTGCTGTTCGAGCGAGAGGCGGTCTGACTCCACTTGATCGGGGCGGCGGGTATCAGTAGTGGCGGCTTTCGCCTTAGCGGTATCAGCTTCGACGTCAGCCACTGTCCCCGGATCGACCGTCCACCATTTTCCATCGTCATTGTTGAACGAGACAGTGATGGTCGATCCATCCTTGAAGACAAAGACAGTAGTCGGCCCGCCGATCGGCGCGGGCAAGGGGTTACCAAACTCGTCCTTCCCAGGCGATTTGGGCATGATCGAGCGACGGTCAGAGATACCCCCGTGCCGTTTGGCAAGGATATCCAACTCTTCGACGCTGTAGGTTGCTGGCGGAATATATGCTGGCATCTACCTCACCTCGAACGCCCGAAAGCTGCCTTCGCCTTGTCACGGCCAATGCTGGCCGCGTTCCTAACCGCCGCGTCTCGCTTATCAGCACTCACCGCTTGCCAGGCGGGCATAGCAATGATCCGACGAAGCTCGGCGTCGATGAACTCATTGGCTAGCTTCTGATACCGCGCCTGCTCCTCCATCGTCAGGGTGATATTCCCGATCTCCCTCCCCACCGGCGTCGGCACGTAACTCACGCCGCCAGCTTTGAGCGCCCTCGCCACTTCGGGACTGAGTATCCGGTCCTGCGCCTTGTCGAGCTGGCCTCCGATGTCGCTGCGGACGAAGCGGCGGGTAACATCGCCGACGACTGGCACTCCCTGTATGCCGGCGTACTGACTGGGTTGACCAGCCGCCGCTGCCGCAACCTGAGACACCTGGCGGTAGGGCACGCCGAGGGCATCTTTCAGAAAGAACTCGACCTGGCTGGGCCGGGCATTCACCAGGGGCGCGATCCTCCTGGCGATGGGGCCAGCCGCCTCGTCAGCCCTCCCGGAAGCGATGCGGCCGCCGGTGAACAGGTTAGTATCCGTCGCCACCTCTATCGCAGGGGAGATGACGGGCGGAATCATCGCCCCGACGATGCCCTTGGTATCGAAGGAGGAGAATGGGCTGACGTTCTGCGCCATCCCTCCCGCTACCGCCCCGAGCGATCTTCCCTCGGTCCCGACGCCAGCGGTTTCCGCGATGTCGCCGACGATCGGTATACCCGACAGTGCCGACCATCGCTCGGGGTCGTCGCCCAGCACCTTCTGAGCGATCTCCCGAGCCGCGATGACGGCCGGGGCGAACTGTACCGTTGGGATAGACAGCAGCCACGGCCGGCGGTTGCCCTTGGAATCCACGCTCGCCGGTATCGGCAGCATGAACACGAGATTCGTGTCCTTGAGCCACTGGGGCAGGTCGGCATAGTCTTTGGCCCGTTGGGGGTCCGACCTGTTCCACGCCTCGGCGGCGAGGGCTGCCCCGGCCGCTGTCGCGAAGGCGACGGCCATGCCCTTTCGGTTCTCGCGGTACATCCTCGGCAGACTTGCCCCGACCTGGGTGATAGCGTTCGTGAAGGGAATGGCGTCATTCAGCGCCTTGACGAGCCAGCCGCCCTGCTTGAAGTCGAGGGTCACGTCCCGACCGGCAATGGCGGACATGACCGGACCGGCGCCCCGCTTCTCCGCAAGGCCCACCGAGGCCACTCTTGGCCCCATCTCGATGCGCTCGCCGATGGCGCGTACCCACTCGAAGCCGAGGACGTCCTTGGCTATGCGCACGCGATCATCCCGTCCTGCCTGGTACAGCACCTCATTGAATGGCCTACCGGCGAGCAAGTCCCGCATCAGCTTGGCGAGGTCTTCGGTGTGCCTGACGTGGAAGACGTTGGCCCGCTGATAGGAGTCGAGAAGCTTCCGTCCCTCCATCGGCGAGAGGCTGGTCCAGCCAGCCATCCCGACTCCCTTGCGGTAGGCATCGGCCAGAGCGCCTCGATACTCGCCTTGCAAGAGACCGTCGAAGGTGGCTTTGTAGGCCTTTCCTAACTCCTTCAGGATCATCCCAGTCTGGCCCAGGCCGCCCGCTCGGCCCGTCTCTCGCCCGGTGTAGGTGATGAAGTCACGGAAGGCGTTGTAGGCGAGGAAGGGGATAGCCCGCTGAGTGACCGAGGATGCCCAGAGCGAGGTCAGAGCGCGGAAGCCTGGCACCAAACTGTACTGCGCCTGCTCGAAAGCGCGCCTCATCTCGCCCGGCACGACGTACTGGGTTAACTGCCCCTGGCGAAAGCCGCTCAGGAACTCCTCACCCTTGTCGAGCTGGTAGTCAGGCGAAACCGTCGTCTCTTTGTTTGCTTGCCAGGTCTTCGCATCGGGCGCGACCTTCTTGAAGTAACCAGCCGCCTCGGCGTCGCCGTCGATCATGGACGAGGCTCGCTGGAAGACCTCATTCTTCCGTATTCGTATCCACGCCCGAGACCGCGCGCCGAGGCTAGCAGTGATTGGGTTCTCACGGGCGGAAGTAGTTCCCTCCTCTGTGTACCGCTTCAGGACCGGCTGGGCTTGCGAGAACGATGCGCCCTTCCCGCCGGGGATTCCTCGCTCCTGGTCGTCCATGTGCTTCAGGATATTGGTGGCCGAGTAGTGCGTGTAGGCGTCGGTAGCGGCCTGATAAGCCTCATCCGAGACCAGCCCGGCCTGATGTTCCATCCGTAGCGTCTCGGCGTTGAAGTCATAGAACTTCTTGGCGGCTACTTGCAGCTTGCCGTATGCCTCATCTCCGACGGCTGCTCGGAGCGTGCCGGCCTCCTGTGTCGCCTGAGCCGCCGTGAGGCCACCGGAGAACTGACGTTCCGCCTCGACCTTTGCCCCCTTCGCCACCGCCCGCTTTGCCAGCCTTGCCTCGGCCTTCTTCCCGATGGGACGAGCGAGCATCTTCGCCTCGGCCCGCTTGCCCATCTCCTTCGCGATTTCGGGAGCTTGTTCCAGGTGCATGACTGTAGGCAGGTGGTCGAGGTTGTCCCCGAGGGCTTGGACGACCGGCTTCATCAGTTGGTCGTCGACGACGCCCGCCATGTAGGGGTCGATGTGCATCATGTTCGCGTAGGACTGTTCTGGCGTGATGCCGCCGATGTCCTGAACGAGCTTATCGGCGTGAACGCCCCGGTTCGAGACGGCCTCGACCATCTGCCGGTACAGCTTCTCCTTGCCCTGTGGCACGAACTTGGGAGTACCAAGAGGGCGCGGTTCCGGCTTGGGGTTACGCCACCCCTCTTCTAGGGTGTCGATGGTCGGGGAGATGCTCTTGACCGGCCTCACCCCTTTCCCCCCGAGCAGCTTCTTCGCGCCCATCGCCCCGAGGCCGACACCCGCCGCACCAGCCAGCCCGACCCGGATCCGATACACCTCGTCCGACTCACCCGGCTGCTGAGGAACAGCGCCAGTCGCGGCAGCGCCGCCGAGGGCAAGCTTGGGGGTAATGCTACCGCCCTGAGTACCGCTGATCGCGTTCCTGATCTTCGGCAGGGACTCGGGGAAGATGACGTTGACGGTGTGAAGTACTGGGTTCCCGTCAGCATCCATGATCGGTCGGATTAACCCACCCGGATGCTGGATACCATCGAAACCCGCCTCTTGCAACCAGCGATTGACGACCGCCCGAGGAGTCGCTTTAGGCTCGATCTGCGTGGCGGCCAACCTCAACGTCTGGTAAAGCTGATCCCCTGTGGTTGAAGTCCCGCCGATCCGGTATCGGAGTATCTCCGCCAACTGCTTATCGTTAGGCTTGACTTCGGCTTCAACTCGTCGCGCCAGATCAAGCAACGCCTGCGGAGCTGGCTGCTCTACGTCGAGTAGGTTTAAGTTCTCGGGAACGTTGATCGGGCGAATATTCGGCCCCCCGGGGAACTCACCCTCCAAGCGACTCAACTCTGTCTTCATCACTTCAAGATCAGCGAGCCACTCGCGCTTAGAGTCAGGATCAAGCCCTGGTTCCACAAGCGCCTTTTCGTAGTCATCAATGTCGGCTCGCCGTTTCTCGATCTGCTTCCACTTCCCCCCTGATGCCCCTACCGCGTAAGTCTCGGCAATTTCGGGACGACTAGTGAGATAGAAGCCGGGACCGTAAAGCCCATCTTCTGCCAGGCGAGACGCACTAGGTGCCTCAAATGCTGTTGGCGTCCCGTGGTAGAACCGCTTACTCGGCACCTTCGCCACATCCCCAACCGCGCCAAGGGCCTTCGCTTCCTTCGCTAACTTGCCAACGGCTCCAATGTCCGGCCCTGGCATCGCGTCCTCGACCGCGCCCCCCACTGGACCTGACATACGATATGTCGTACTGCCATCTGAATTGGCGGTCTTTACCCATCCTCGTTGCTCTAATTCAGGGAGCACTATATTTCGGAACAATCCTCGCACACCGCGACTACCTTCAGCATCGGGGCGAATAGTGATCGCCCGCAATGCCTGCTGGTACTGCGTCATTGCGTTGTCAAGACCGAGTATCTCCGCCTGCCCGTTCTGATAAAGTTGCTCCCATAGCGGCTTGCGCGTAATATGCGTCCCTTGAAGAGGAGTCGCGTCGAACTCTAGCAGAACCCCCCGATTACGCCCTTGGCCGATTGCTAAGTCCTGGGTATTTGATAGATATACCTCAGGCAGAATGTCATTGCCTAACACACGTCCATTAGGTAGCAGCTCTCTGGCATCGTCGAGGCTGGTTTCCCGATAAACACTCTGTCCATAGGCATTGAGCGACTTACGACTTCGATCAGTAGCAGTAGGCAATGCCCCTACTCGTGCCACACCCTCAACCGCGCCGAGCGCCTTTGCTTCCCGAGCAACCTTCCCCGCCACGCCGATGTCTGGCCCTGGCATCGCGATATCAGCGGCAAATCCGAGTATGCCCCCAAGGGTCGGTAGCACCGTCTTGAGTGGCCCCTCCGGCATGCCCGCCGCCGCCTCGGTTCCCAGCCGCGAGCCCTCCTCTTTAAACATGTCAGCCCGCTGGCCCGCCAGGTTCTCGACGACTCGCTGGCCAGTCTGTCGTGAGCGAGTCAGGTACTCCGGCGAGAATGGCGAGACCGGCCCCTGCTTCGCTGTGTCGATCAGCACGCCAGTCGCCGCGTTGAAGGGACGGCTCGCCACTTCGAAACCCTTCTGAATGATCTGCTGCAAGGGCTGACTGCCTGGCGGCCCGAAGTAGAACTGATCCCGTGTCTTCGGATCGGACTGGCGTATCGTCTCCTGAGCCACCTGCCCGAGATCGCGGCCGATCGGTTCGGTCGCCTCGTTCACCGTCTGGCCGAACTTGCCCATCGTCTCGCCAAGCCACTTCCGCTGCTCGTCAGCCCAGGTGTTCGCCTGGCTCACCAGGTCAGGTTGTCGTGGCGCAAGCATCTCCGCCTGGCGCTCTGACCTGAGCCTCGGCTGCGCCAGAGGCTCGACCTCGGGCTTTGCCACCTCGGGATTGAAGCGCGCCCGCATCTCGTCGAGCCAGGAGCGCTGAGTGTTCGCCCAGGAGGAGGACAGCGCCTCACGCTGCTGAGTCGCCCACTTCTCGGCGTCGGACTCGGCTTTCTGAGCGCCGAGGATGGCGGTCGAGACGAAGTCCCAAGGTGCTGGCATCAGCCCTGCTCCTCTGGCACCGATGCCGTGCCGGTCACGCTGTTGCCCCGCAACCTCAACCCGCTGGTATTCAGCCCGACCGACAGCACGCTGTCGTGGAAGTGGTTGTCGCAGATACGGCCCATCCGCACATTCTGAATCGTTTGGCTGCTGCCCTGCACGTAGTTGCCGTCGAAGACGAAGTTCGTGAGGTACGGGTCGCCGATAGCGAATGCTCCAAGTTCACTACCCTCGAAGTAGCTGTCCTTGATAGCGACAGGCCCCGCACTGTTGCCCACGATCTCGACGCCGAGATGGTTCCCTTCCAGGTCGCAGCCCTGTAGCAACGTGTTCAGGTGTGCTGCTCCCACGTAGACACCCGCGGTACGATTCGAGAAGAGGTAACTGTCTCGCACGACCGCATTGTTCGCGCTACTCTGTCCGAGCGAGAGACCGTAGGCGTTGGCCTGAAACAGCGAGCGTATGATGCGCGGGGCATAACACCTTTGCAGGTCCAGGCCATTGCCGCCGTGCAGTATGAAGCGGCAATCCATCACTACGAGGTGTTGGAGATTACGAGCCAGGAGCCCGTTGTTACTGGCGATCCCATCGCCGCGAAACTCGATCCCTCGGATGCGAATCGGCTGGGCGTACTGTTCGGCAAACACGAGGCTGAGCGTGTTGCCCGCGCTGGCGCTGTAGAGGGTTACGTTGCCTATCCCCAGCAACTCGATGGGTCCTGAGCGAGCGGGCAGTGTCAAACCTGTGACGCAGTAGGCTCCCGAAGAGGATGGGAAGATGATCTGTCCTCCCTGAAGAGGCAGTGCATTGAATGCGGCCTGGATGCTGGCCGTGTCGTCGGTCGAGCCGTCCCCACGAGCGCCGAACAGCCGCACGTCGTACTCAGCAGGGACGCAGGAGCACTGGAGTTGCTTGTCTGTTGAAAAGCGCCCAAGGAGCGGCACACCCAGAATGCCACTCAACAGTTGTCGTCGAATCATCACACCACCGCCGTGCTCATTGGTCAAATTAGGGCCAGACTGGCAATCTCGGCAGGCGTAAGCGCGCGATCCCACAGGGCGCAGTGCGCGATCAGGCCCGACCAAACGCTGTTTGGAACGATGTCCACGGCACCGAATACGACTGTTGCGGGGACGCCCGCCCAGACGCCGAGCGTGGCAGAGTTGCCCGCTTCGACCCCATCCACGTAGGCAATCACCTTCTCCGCAGTCTTGGACCAGGTCAACGCTATCGCCATGAAGACGGTCTGCGAGTAGCCGCCGATGATGATGTTCTCCTGGACGGCTGCCGCGAAGTACCGCCAAGCCAGTGTATTGCCGCCCGCGGTTTTGAAGAGATCGACGAAGTTGTTGCCGTTGACGATGAGCGAGAAGATCCAGTCAGCAGTGCCGTCCGTCCATACACCCGCCGCGCTCACCTTCGCCCAGCACATCAACGTGCCCTCGGCACCGTTGAAAGCACCTGCTAGACTCGCGCTGTAGGCGTTGCAGAACGAGGTCGATCCATCGAAGGAAGGACAGGTACGACCATCTCCGATACCTGCCTGCCCGAGCGTCACGCCCGTGTAGGCGCCGTCCCGACTGTTGCCCGAGAGGTCCATCGCTACGGTGCCCGTCCGTTCCCACATGGGCCAGTAGGCGATGGGGGAGAGCGAGAGGACGCGGGCAAGGTAGTCTCCAAGGCCGAGGGCCAGAATGCGATCTGGCACGAGGCTACGGTTGGCGTAGCGCACGGCGCCGTAGGAGACACGATCAGCTAACGCGAGATCGGGCGTCGCGGCCAGCACAGGGGAGACGAGCCGAACTCTATCGGGAGCCGTACCCTCGACAATGCCAACGGTTTGCAGGCCAGCCGGCACCAGTGAGGGGTTGGCATAGTAGACAAGCGTGACTGGCTTCTCAGGCATTCTCGCCCTCCAGAGCCGGCGCATCATAGTCCGGCGGCGCGGTTGGCCCGGCGTCACGCCTCGCCGCGACGAGCCGCTTGAGATTCATGACGTCGAGCGGGCCGAGCCGCTTCATCGCCTCCTGACCCGCCGGCTGGTCGATGTTCTCGACCCACCAGGACAGCGGCACACGCTGAGTGAACGGCACGCCCGGCCCGAGCACGTCGACCAGAGCGTGTATGCGCTCGCGCATCGCCGATGCCGCGCTGTTGGCTCGGCGGTCCAATAAATGCCGCTGCTCAGGCATCTATCTACTCCAACGCTTGCTGAATCAGCGAAAGTAAAAGAATCAAGGTCAAGCCGAAGAGAGATCCAAGGAGGAGTAACCCAGCGTTCCGAGTGCCGTTCACTTCCTCTTCCGTACCCCAGTACTTACGCGGGACTCCGTAGTTGTGGGTTTCCCCACAATGCGGACACGGCAGGTCGTACCAGATTGCCGAGCCGTGTCGGAACTTCTTGCCGCAAGATTTACAGCGAGTCCCGACAAGACCATCCTTCTCGAACAACCTACTTCCCCTTCTTCCTCGGCAGCCCCTTCGGGCTCTGGCCCTTGGTGAACTCGGCAGCCTTCGCCTTCGAGAGGCCCGTCGCCTTGACCGAGCCTGACGCGACGGCCTTCATATACTTCCACTGAGCAACTGAGCGGGCAGGCACGTTACTTTCCCTTCTTCTTCATAGGCATCTCCTTCTTGCCCCCTCTCAAGCCAGGGACGGCACGAGTGCAGGTAACTGAGGTGAAGATTCCGCTCCAAACGCTCGCGTGAGCAGCAGGGCTTGTTTAGTTGGCTACGATCTCCACCGCAGAAGGGGCAGAGAGAAGGATGCGCCAGACACTTAGACCACGGGTGCTCAGGATCGACCATCTACTTACCCTTCTTCTTCATAGGCATCTCCTTCTTGCCCATCATCTCCTTGTGCATTGCCATCGGCATGTCGCCGTGCGACTTTGGCATCTTGCCCTTCGGCATCGGCATCTTTGGCATCTACTTCCCCTTCAAGCGAACTGAGGTTCGGTAACCTCTCCGTCAGATGGAATCCGCAGCCAGACCCACTGAGCGATGGTCGTGGGAGTACCGATTGTGCTCTTCATCGTTACCATCCGACGCACCCACTTCCATCCCTGAGTAGCCGGCATCGGCGGTCCGTATTTCTCCGGATGCTTGGCAAAGTCCTTCAGTTCAGCTTCGACGCTACTCTCGACCACCCTACTTCCCCTTCTCTTCTCGGTAGAGTCGTTCATCCTCGGCTATCTCCTGAGCATGCTTCTGATAGAACGCCGCTGTGTACCGCTGCATCTCCTCCATGGACCGCGGGTATGGCAGCTCCTTCCACAATCGCTCAGTCCACGTCCGAGTGACGGGATCGGTGTCACACCAGGCCATCTACTTCCCCTTCCGCTTGCCAAAGAGAGTGACCTTCTCGTCGCCCGGCTTGTACGTGAGGGCTTTCTTCGGCAGCTTCGTGGTCGGGAAGGTGGGTGGCGCGATTCTACCCACCGGCGGCGTCGGGGCTATCGGCGGCGGGGCCGGAATAGTGCTAGGAAACCTTGTGGTCGTCTTTTTCGCTTGTCCCGGCGGCAGTCCACCCGGCTTTTTAATTAAACCTGGAGCAGTAGCTCTACCCTTAGCCACAGGTCTAGGCTGGGCAACGGTTCGCCGTGTCATACTCGCTGAAGGCAGAACGCGCCTTGGTTGAGGTCCGCCTGAGGCGGACCGTATTGCCGTCGTCAGTGCGTCGGGCTTGCTGAGCCCTCCATCCTCATCACCTCTGATCCGTGCCATGTTCTACTCCTCTACCTTAGTGAGCTCATCTAACTCGAACTCCTCCCAGACGTACCAGCCCGCGGCGTCGAGGAATCCGTCAGCAACGGCTATCTGCCCTAGTTCCTCACAGCATCGAATCGCCACCTCTTCGGTCGAGAACACTCCTAAGACAGTCTCGCTAGCCTCATTCGAGACAACCCAAAGCTTCACGCTACCCCCTTGGGCCACCAGGCTGCCCTGGATACTGCCCCGCTGGCAGACCTCCGCCTTGTGGCGGCGTGGGCTGAATCGGCATGTTGAGACCCGGCACGCTCGGAAGCCCGCCAGCGGCTTGACCAGGAATACCAGGCTGTAGCTGGTTTGGGCCTGGAGGGAGCGCGCCCTGACCTCCGCCAAGAGCGCCCTGCAAGGCCGCGAGTGGGTCAACTGGCGCCGCCGCTGGCGCTTCCGCGTCCTTAGGTGGCAATAATCCAGCTAGTCTTAATGCCTCGTCTCGCCAGATCGACAGTAGTGGCTCTTCATTCATCGCCTGTTCGACGACGATCTCCTCAAGCACCGCGTCGGCATCGTCGACTTGCACCCACTCCTCAAGGGCATACCGCTTGCTCACAAGCTGATTGCCTGGGTTAGTGAGCTGAATCGCAACCATCGCCCGCGCCTGCTCGTCGGTCGGCAGCGTCGGTCGGAACGTGAATGACACCGGCCCGAGCTTCGAGACCGGCGCGGTGTTCTGACTCTGCTCATCGGGACTGAGCGCGAGCCATGCCCGTCCGGCCTTGGTCTTTGGCCGGTTCGTTTTCTTGTCGATCTCCTGCCAGCCCTGAACCCAGACTGTCTGCTTGATCAGGTTCGGCACCATCCAATGCATGAAGTCCATCGCCTGCTCGTGCTGGCGTTGGAGTGCCGCTCCAGCAAGCTTGTAGTGCATCGCCGCCGCCGCAAGCATCTGATTAGCCAGGTAGCCACTGTCGCCACCCGTCGAGGAACCTCGCATCACGCTCGGTACACCGGCTATCTCAATCAGACCGCGGAAGATGGTCAGCAGGTCGTTGGTGTCCGCGCCGATGGGCGGCGGGGCCAAGAAAGTCAACTGCTGGCCAGGCGGCAGTTCCATTAGCTGACCTGGGAGCCACGTCAGCTTCTTGCCGGCAGGGTTCGCCACGTCGCCGAGTGGACCGTCCAGACCGGGCATACCATCCTGACTCGGCGTGCTGCTGATAATAGGGTTCGGGTATGAGCCGAGGTACACCCAGTTGAGCTTCATCGTCAGCAACTCGTCGAGCCGCGGCACCAGGTAAAGCAGCGAGTAGAGCAGAGACTCCGACTCGTGCGCCTTCGCTCGGAAGTAAGGTTTGAATGGGCTGTACGGGTTCTTCTTCGGCCAGCCGGTCGGCTCGATACCGTCGATCAGAACGTGCCACTCGTCGGCGTCGAAAAACTCCAGCTTGATACACCGGCCACCGTTCGACTGGAGATATCCCTCGGGCTTGGGCCGACCCGATATCTTCGAGTGAGGGTCAAAAAGCTCGCCGTCCTGGTCCCGAGCCAGGCCATAGCGCCCCTTGATGTAGGGCAGCGGGTACTCGCCATACTCAAGCGCCCACTCGTCGCCATACTCGCCGTCGCCGAAGAGCATGCTCAGCCGATCGACGTTGCGCCAGGCGATCGGGAGGTCCACGCCCTTCTTGAAGTCGGTCTGAGCCCGGAGCGTCTCGGCGGCGTCGTTGCCAGTGAGCCTCGGGAAGTTCGCCCAGGCGTTCGGCTGATGAACCACTTTGAGCACGCTCTCGCCGTCGCGGACGAGGGCCGCCGTGTCGTTGTATACCACGTCTTCACCGAGCTGCTTGTTCAGGCGCTCGACCGCGGCCATGTCCCAGCGGGACGCATCGGCGGCAGCCGCACGGTAGTCCTCGCGGGCTTCGTCCTTGGGCTGGACCTGGATAACTGGCGACTTGGCGACGAGCGAGGCGCTGATCCGACTCCAGGCATCTCGAATGTAGGGCGTCCTCACCTCTTTGGTGATCGCTCGGTACTGCTGAGGGATGTCAACCGCGTGTTCAAGGCGGGTGTGCGTTCGCAGTTCGGCAGCGAGCAAGCGGAGGCGTTGCTCATCGCCCTCGTTCGACTTCTGGCGGTAGAGCTGATAGATGTCCTCGGCCTCATACTTGGCGCGGAATGCTCGGGCCATCAGGCAACATACTCCTTTGTTAGCCCTGCGTGCCAGGCTAACGACGCTTTAAAGTATGCGGTCTGTGCCTGCTCGACCTTCTCCACGGCTCGCCTGACCTGCTCAAGGTCAAGCGGTTCCGTATCCATTGCTTGCTTGAGATCGTCTGATGTCTCGAAGATCGCGTCTCGCAACTTCTCCCAGTCAATCATTCTCTTCCTCCATCAGGCAACCACCTCGAAGTCTCGGAGCTTGGCCTGCTGCTTTGGCGGCATCGCCTCAAGCATTAGCGCGTAGCGTGCACAGTCGACCGCGTGGTCCTCGGTCTTCACGCTCTTGAGCTTGTCGGCGAGGTCTTCCGAGTCGAGCGGGTCACAGACCATACTCGGTAGTGTCCGGACGAGGTTAGGCGCCCGGCCCCGCATCACCTGGAGTCGAGGCTTTCGCTGATCGTTATAGGCCAGAGCTCGCCGGACCGTCTGCCAGCCAGCGATACGCTCGTTCACTCCGGGCGCAAGTGGGCGCACGCCCTGTTGCCTGTACACCGCGGCGATGGACGGCTTGTTCTGCTCGGAGCGCTTGTTGAAGATGCTCGGGTCGCCGATGTACCAGGCGATGCGCTCAGTCCCACTCGCCTTGACGATGGACTTCGCCTGCTCCTCGTCCCGCAGACCCGTCGAGTAAGCTTCGCGGTACACATAGATGTGGTACTTGTCACTGGGATTGCGGGCAAACCAGAGGGCACAGAACGGGTCAGCATAGCCGTAGTCGATGCTCACCCAGCGAGTCCAGTTGACCGGCACGTCGAACGGCTCGCAGATGTGCAGGTCGGGATCCCACTCGGCGAAGTACTGGCCCTCGGCGCTGACCCACTGGCCGAGCCGGAGCCGCTTGTATCGCCAGCCAGTGAGCGCGTCGAGCCGAGCGAGGTACTCGGGTGTGACCGTGGGGTTGTCCTCGTGGCGAGTCTCTAACCGGCGCGTAACGCCAGTTGCGCAGCGTTTGTTCAGCCAGTGGTCAGGGCCGTCCGGGTTACAGTCCATCACGAGCTGCTGGTAGGGCAGCACGCCATTGCGGAGTCGGGTAGTGAGCGCCTCGATGTCGTCGAGCAAAGCCTCGGTTGCTTCCTGCACATAGATCGTATCGTACTGACTGGAGAATATCCGAGACACCTTGTCGAGACCACCGACAATGACGCGAGAACCGTTCGGGTACCGGTACTCCTGCGACTCGTGGTGAAAGGGAATGCACTGCGGCGGGACCATGACCTCTTGCTCATAGGTGACGAGCGCCGATTGAGTGAGCGACTCGCGGGTCTGCCGGACGATGGCATGGCGCGAGCGTGGGTACTTGAGCGCCCGCAGATGGAGAAGTTCAAGCGCGGCCCGGCTCTTGCCGGTGCCGGCTGGACCTTCGAGAAGCACCTCGGGCTCGCGTGAGTAGAACACCGCCAGGTTGTTGCCAAGAGGCTTATAGACAGCCTCACCCTCTTTGGGCTTGGCGTCGGAGCGGATGACGGTGAGGGACGCAGCCTTAGATGGCATCGACGTCAACCCCCGAGTAGGCCTTGACTGGCGTGTTGACGTCGACCTGGAGGCGGTCCTTGTATTTCTCGGGCTTGCGAGCTTTCAGGAGGAACATGAGGAGAGAATCGGAATAGTCCGTCTCGATCACCGAGCCGACCTGTTGGCCCAGGTAGTAGATCGGCTTCTCCTGGGTCACGCCATCGTGAGCGCGACGGTAGCCCTCCTCTTCGAGGCGCTCAGTAGCTTCGATCTCAGCTTGACGCATCGCGAACGCGAAAGCCTCGTCGCGCTCTTGCCAACGATAGATATTCGCTCGAGCTACGCCGCTGTCCTGACACGCTTTCCAGATGTTGCCGGTGAGACGAAACCGATCGAGGAAGAGTCGCTTAGCGTGTACCATTATGTTTCACGCTCACAGCGTACACTTGTACGCTTACAGCATACTATCAGCCCATTCGAGGCGCTTGTCAAGTGGCTTGACTGGTTAGCTGGTTGAAGGTTAGAGCCAGGTTTGAAAACTGGCCTAAACTGGTGTCGTAGGTTAGAGGATTAGCTAGCTAAATCGAATATAATCCAGATAGATCGAAGTGAGCACACAAGCGAGGGAGCGAGATGACCGACCGGACCAGAGAGGAAAACCTGATCCTCCAGGCTGATCGCCTGGACGCGAGACTGAGCAGACTGCGCATGCGAGAGTTTTGCGCGCCTGGCACGCGACTCGCCCACGTCCGCGCACGCAACGAGGCCCGGTACTGGAGACGGATAGCGCGGTTCCCCGAGACCGTGGACCAGCTCGGATATCACCGGTACAACCCGCTGACCGGTCTGTATGACGGGATCGTGTACGAGGAGGACGAGAACTAGCCCCCACTGACGACGCCACGAGGCAGAAACTAGGGGACACGCCCCTAGTCTGGGAAATCACACAAGAGGAGAAGGACGAGCAGATGGGAGCCGAGAGCACAAGTCAGAAGCGCGCCCGGCTCATTGCGGAGTCCGAGGCCAAAGGTGCCGCATTCTGGGCCAAGTGGACCCGCGCCTACACGATTGCGCGGGTGAACGCTCTGAGGGAGCACAACCGCCACGCCGGCGCCTATCGACATCCGGGACACCCGGAATTGGATTCGCGGAGCGCCTCTCCTGAGCTGTCACGCGCCGCGGCTAAGTACCGGCTTCCGCTGTACTGAGAATCGAAGATCCGCCTCAGGCGGACTAATCTCCAAGGAGCAAACGAGATGTCCTGGCAACTGTACCTGGCTATGGTGTTGATCTGGCTGTCGGTATCCTGCCTGAACACAGTTATCGAGGAGCTGCTACGATGCCGCCAGCCCTAACCGCACAGCTCAATGTGAGGGTGCCCGCCGAGGAGATCAAGCTACTAGAGCTGCTGATCATGCTCTCGAAGGAAACGAAAGCCGAGCTCGTCACTCGGCTGATCCGAGAAGAGGCGAAGAGGAAAGCCCGCCAGCGCTAAGGATCCGGGCACCCCTGATAATCTCCGGACCCGCCTGAGGCGGACCGGCCTACTCAGGCCGGCTTTTCTGTTCCCTCGACGATCTCAAACCCGAAGCGCACGTCATCCCAGCCGGCGGTTAGCGCGGTGATCTGGACGAGTGTCGGCTTACCATCGAGAGGGATCGTCCGTCGCTCGAAATTGTGAGGAGGTGGCCCCCAGGCGAGATCCCAGTGCATCAAGGGATCCCTCGCTGCTACCGGCGTGGTCGGGATCGTCGGGGCAAACCAGAATGCTTTGTTGCCAGCCGCGACCCAGCAGGCGTCGTGGATCATGCCCTTCTGCCAGATAACTCCCTGATCGCGGAGCATCGGCTCGTCACAGACACGGCAGGGCTTTCTGGCGTTACGGCGGAGCCGTTTCCAGAGAGTCGCGCAGTACGTCGCTCGATTGCCTTGACCCTCAAACGCGGTCCCACGGACGGGACAGGTCTCCTGAGTACGCCGCGGTAACCCACGCGGTATCCGTGCTGCCGCACTCGCCGCCACGCTCGATTGCGATTGATCCATTTCTCACCTCCTGCCCGTAGGATAAACGCACAGGGTTGCAGCGAAGGTAAACAAACTGGTGAAACGTATACTATCCTGTTAACCTTATACGTCTAGGCTCATCTCAGAACTACGGTGAGGAGACAGAAATGCTTGGGCCAACCACCCGCCGCGGAAAGCCCCGGAGTGCTGCTGTCCAGGCCCGGATTCTCCGGCTCCGGTGGAAATGCGCGCTCCTCGCCCAACAGAAAGCCGACGCTCGCGGAGATCAGGCCGAGGTTGCACGGCTGGCAGAGGAAATAGGGTCGCTCGATCGCCGCATGGCCGAGCTACACCGACAGGAGGGAGTACGGTGAACCGAATCCTAGTCGAGCTCAGTGTCGAGCTCTGGACCGAGTCAAACAGGTCGTACCTGGACATCGCCAGGGAGTTCGCGGCCTGGATGGAGCGCGAGCTCGCGGGCATCGACTCCTCGACCGACTGCACGTTGCGGGGCGTGGAGGTGGTCCGCGCTCGCGATGGTGGCGAGGTCGCGGAGGACGAGAATCAGCGCGCCCGCATCCGCTCCGAGCGAGTCGCCGACGCCGCCTACGCCGCGAGCGTGGGGAAGTAGCACAGACACCGGGCCGCTCGGCGCAAGCGGGAGAGAACGATGGGACTGGTAACCTGGCTGGAACGCCGTCGATACGAAGAGCACCTGACCCAGCAAGAGTTTGCCTCGACGCTCGGCTTGTCGAAGGCAACGTATAACCAGGTTACCAGACAGCGGATTCGCCCATCGCTCCGAGTCTTCGCCGCCGCGCTCCGCAAGTACCCGGACCGCCGCAACGAGATCGCTGACGCCGTGGCAGACGACGCAACCTGAGAGGAGTAGGGGATGCACAACGATTCGACCACCGCAATGGATTACCTGCTCGCCGAGGTTATCGACCTCGCCGGCTCGCTCGGAGGTCCGCCTAAGGCGGACCTCGATGCGCCTCAGGCGCACTCCGCCTTGGCGAGCCGCGAGCTTGACGTGCCGGTCGGGACGCCATCCATCCGAGGCTCGGTTGAGCTGGAGTTGCGGCTCGACGCCCTGGAGCGTCGCCTGGACGAGGCGGTCGCCGCGCACGCCCTCACCTGGGCGCACGTCGAGCGCCTCTGGCAGGAGGCGGGTATCGTCGGGGAGGGCAAAGAGTAAGCCGCTGGCTGACACCAGCGGCTCGGGGCGAGGGCTTGTCAGAGCGCCTTCGCCTCTAGCATACCACCCTAACAGCTAGGGGGCAAGTTGATAATGAGTGTCTCACGACTTAAACATCTCCGACCTTTCTGGTGCAACATCTCCGGCTACGGCGGGGTGCTCTACGACCGAGAGGATTGGCTCGCCCGACTCCGACGCGGCTCGGGGCTGACCTGTAAACAGATCGCCGAACGAGCCGGCCTGCAACCGACACAGGTCGGACGGATACTCAACGGCGAGCACGATGATCCGAAGATTGAGACCTTGCGATCTCTAGCCACGGTCCTGGGTGAGCCCATCTGGGCCGCCTTCGGCTATCCGCCGGTGGGCTGGCGACGAGGGCGCTCGAAGGCGGTCTGGTGGCCGCCACAGGCAGAGGAGGTCCGCCGGTGACAACGCGAGTGGTGAACATCGCACGGACGCCCAAGTGGGACGTGTACATCGGGAGGCGGATGGCTCACACCGATCTAGGCGAGAGCATCTGGGCCAACCCGTACAGGATTCCGCGGGATGGCGGACGGACGGAGGTGATTGAGAAGTTCTGCGCCTACATCCTCAATCGCCCCGATCTGCTCGCCCGGCTGCCGGAGCTCGTCGGGAAAACCCTTGGCTGCTGGTGCGCGCCGACCCGCGAGGGCGTGACGGCGAACGACCCGCTGGTGTGTCACGGCCAAGTGCTTTGCGAGCTGGTCGACCAGCTTCCGGTCTGTGCGTGGTGCGAGAGGGAACTTGACGAGATGGGCAAGTCGGAGGTGCGCTGATGGACGGACTGAGGCGCCTGAGGCGCCCCAAAGTCCTCGTCGAGACGGCGCTGATTCTCTGGGCGGCATACCGCGCCGCCTGCTGGATTGGAGGATGGAGACGATGAGCCGCCAGACTCTCGCCGACATCGACCTCACCGGCTACGTGCCGGGGCGGCCAGAGTCGCTGCCTCACACCGAGTATACCCGCCTGCGCCACGTTGCCCAGAACACGCCCTGCCCGGTCTGCCAGAGGCGCGCCGAGGAGATGACGTTCATGCACCGACGCCGGGGAGGGAAGACGGTCGCGCTCGCCTACTGCCAGTGTGGGAACGTGGAAATGGTCGAATGACCCGCCTCTACCCATTGACACGGAATAGCAGCGGTGCTATGCTACGGACACTAGGCTACATAGGAAATGGGAGAGCGAGATGCGGTATCTGAAAGCCAAGGAGATTGCGGAGAAGTATGGCCTCGGTCGTACCACGGTCTACCAGTGGGGTCAGCGAGGCATCTGTCCGCGTATCAAGATCCGGGAAGTGGTCCGATTCCCGGAGGAAGACTTCGATCAATGGTTCCGTAAATATCTGAGCAAGGGGGAGAAGGATGGACAGACAGCTAGCGGTTAGGGACACGGCACAGACGGCGGCATTGATGGAGCAAGTCCTGGTCGTCGGCGACCTCGACAAGCTCAGTCCACAGCAACGACTCGACTACATCCTGCGAGTTTGTGAGGCTACCGGTTTGTCGGCAGCCACCCGCCCCTTCGAGTACATCCGGCTAAATAACCGGCTGGTGCTCTACGCTCGGAAGGACGCGACGGATCAACTCCGCCGGATCCACAACGTCTCGCTCATCGACATCAAGGAGCACGACGATGCCGAGAGAGGAATCCATATCGTTTGGGCCATGGTCCGGATGCCGGACGGTCGGGAGGATCGCGACATGGGCGCGGTCAGCACGAAGGGACTCACGGGCGACGCGCTGGTCAACGCGCTCATGAAGTCTGTGACGAAGGCCAAGCGTCGGGCGACGCTGAGTATCTGCGGGCTCGGGATGCTTGACGAGACGGAGATCGAGACGATACCAGGCGCTCAGGTCCAGGCCGAAGGTGCCTCAGGCACCTCCCAGATCGCGCGGGTGTTCGATCCGCCTAAGGCGGACAAGCCTCAGGTTCTCGGCCCGACGCGGCCACACTACGAGCCCTCGAAGGCCAAGCCCGAGCCTCTGCTAACGGCGAACTCGATCACCTGCGAGGGCTGCAAGAAGCCGATCACGGATCACTACGAGGGCCAGGGCGCGAGCGCAAGCCGCTATCGCGCCGACATCATCGCCAGCAAGACGTTCGACAAGACTGGTCTGGTGCTCTGCTGGAAATGCTACGAGGAAAGCGTAGGCCATCTGACGGCGGCAGGCCAAGGCGTCGATCCCATCGACGACGAGGTCGAGGCCAGCGAGCCCGTCGATGCGGACGGGACGACGGAGTTTTGAGATCGATAGGAGGTCCACCGTGATCCGTCATCGGCTGATGATTGTCTGGTATGACGTCGCCTGGGTAGCCTGCCGGACCGTCCTCCACTGGTGGCTATGGGGAGGACCGTGGGAATCGCGGCAAGTGATCGACTGGTTTCTGAACCACATCGCCGCTCGTCACTACTACCACGAGCACGCTCTAACAGGCTGAAGAGAGGGAGGTCGCCCGATGAGCGAGTTCACCCTTCCTTGGCCGCCTGTTTCGACTAACCACGCTTACAGCGGCCTCGCCAGCGGTCGCCTCCGCAAGACCAAGAGTGCGGCGTCCTGGCAGGCTGGCGTGGCGCTCATCGTCGCGGCGTCGGGCGTGCGCTTCCCGAGGGGGAAGCTCCTCGCGCTCACGGTCTGGCAGTATCCGCCGCCGGGCTGGAAAGGCGACGTCGATGGCATCGTGAAGCTCTGCATGGACGCGATCTTCGCCGGCCTGGGCCTCAATGACTACTGGGTGAGCGAACTGCATGTCTATCGCGGCGCGCCTGGACCAGAGCCGCGAGTTGTCGTGACGTTGGAGGAGGTGACAGATGCCATCAGGAGATAGTTGGGACGCTGAGGTTCGGCCCTACCGCATCTGGCGAGGGTATGAGTTGGACAGGGAAAGGGGCTTTGTGGAGATTGCCAGGATGCGGACCCTCGATCAGGCCGTGCGGTTCGCCAAGGTCTGCGACTACACGCACAGTGAGGGCTACTACATCATCATCAGGCGGGACTACCATGGGATTCTCTGGGATTCGCGGTACGACCTCGACGAGATACCCGATCAGGTGGACGCTGATGCTTGACACGCGGGTGGCGGAGTAGTATACTAGGAGTGCCTACCAGGCAATAAACGTCGTACACTCAGAAGAAGACCCGGAGTCTCGACGTACGCGACGGTTGCTTGGTAGGCGACTGAGGAGCGTCGAGGATCCGGGTCTTCTTGTTGTGACGCGAAAGTAGGGATGCCTGATGGCAGATCGAGCCGGTCAAGTGGCGCACGATCGACGAGGTGAGAACGTGATTGACAGCGGGCGCCCAGAGTGATACATTGAGGATGTCCCGCAAAGACAAACAGAGACCACAGGAGGCTCAGATGTTTGACGACAAAGCCCTCGGTTCATCCCTGCGGTGTCTGTGTCTTTGCGGGACGCAAGCATCTGGACGCGATGAGCCGGGGGCTTTGTCGTTGGCCGAAGGGAGAGGCTGGTGGAGATAGTAGCTGTACAGGCGAACTTCGGGCTTGACTCGGGCAAGGTAGTGGTACTGCCGAATGGTCTGGTGTTCGCCGATGATGTGACGTTTGACGAGTGGGAAAAACTCGGTCGGGTTCTCGCCCTCATCGACGGAGCCTGCCACTGGTGGATCGGCGACTGGTGGAACCGCGGCGAGCGCCACTACGGCGAGATGGCGAGCCAGGCATTAGCCAATGACGGCACGGGCTTTAACTACGGAACCCTGCGGAATGACAAGTGGGTCTCATCTCGGCTCGAATTGTCACGCCGGCGTGACAATCTCAGCTTCGCGCATCATCAAGACGTAGCACCCTTGCCGCCGTCCGAACAGGACCAATGGCTCGACGTGGCGGAGGCGCGGCACTGGAGCCGCAATGAACTTCGCAAGGCAATTCAGGATAGCAAGCGGCCCGACCCGACCGAGGATCAACTGATCGTCGCGATGGCGAGCCTCGAAGACCCGCCCATCCTCGGCGAGCTGGGCGAGGTCGAGGGCCAGATCGAGGACGAGTCAATCGACGTGATCATCACCGACCCGCCCTACGGAGAAGCGGCCATTCCCGAATACGACACCCTCGGTCGGGTGGCCTCTCGCGTGCTCAAGCCGGGAGGCTCGCTCGTCGTCATGGTCGGCCAATACCACCTCCCAGCATTCATAGCGTCTCTCGGTCAACACCTCCGCTATCACTGGACCGCCTGTTACCTGACACCTGGCGGTCAAGCACCGGCGATCCAGGCGCGACACGTCAATACCTTCTGGAAGCCGCTGCTCTGGTTCGTCAAGGGTGAGTACTCGGGCCTGTGGGTCGGCGACGTCCTCAAGAGCGCGGTCAACGACAACGACAAACGCTTTCACGAGTGGGGCCAGTCCGAGAGTGGGATGGCCGAAGTCGTCGAGAAGTTCTCCCGTCCGGGAGACCTGATCCTCGATCCGTTCATGGGAGCGGCGACAACCGGCGTCGTCGCGGTGCGCCTTGGCCGGCGGTTCATGGGCGTGGAGCGCGATGCTGAGGCATATGGCCGTGCAATAGTACGACTGAGCGCCGAAAGGAACCACGGTGTTTCGAGCTGATGGTGTCCGTCAAGAGCGGAGCAACTGGCGCGATCAAGCTTTGTCTTTGCGGCATCGGGAGTGCGGACGCCAGGGGATCGGATTCGACATCGACCCTGCCTACTGTTTGGAAACCGTCCGACGCCTGACTGCGCAGCAGCCCAGCTTCTTCGAGGAGGTGCTCGCGTGAGCGTCTGGTGTCGGCTCTTCGGGCATTGGTGGGAAGAGGTCGACTACCTGATCTTCCGTGGCCGCACATACGGTTACTGTCGCCGTTGCCACCGCTGGCGACGAGCGCCAGACGAGGTGAGAGCATCGTGATTGACACGGGGAGAGCGAAGTGCTATAGTCCTGAGTGCCAGGGACCATCGGGGTTTTGTCGTTCTACGGAGCGGCGAAGCTCGTACACCGTCTCATCGTCCGACAATCGAATAGTCGGGCACAGAGCCCCCGTATTCTCGGCAACGACCCCGCATGGCCCCTGGCAAGGTGTGCGAGTAGTCGAGAATGCGGGGGCTTTGTGCGTCCCCGGAAAGGTAATCCTATGACCCGCAAATCGCTTTTCGAGAATCGTGATCTGGCCCTATCCAGTACCGAGCCGCGCGGCATCTTCGAGTGCGGCACCTGCGGTCGGCAGGTGTACGAGGAGGCGACTCCTACCCGCGACGCATCGGGAGCGCCCGATGCCGAGCCGTTGATCCGCCTCTTCGACTTCGAGCCGACTTTCACCGCGTTTCATCGTCTCGGTCGGACGTCGCATGACTGCCTCCGCGACATCAAGCCTCCTCTTAAAACGCAACAGCAAACCGTAACAGCTCCAGCCGAAACCGCAACACGTTCCGTTTATCAGTCAATCCCGATTGTCCCGAACCCGGCCAGGCAAGGTAGCGGCCCGGTGCCGATTGCCCGGCGGCGGCCTGGGAGTGTGTTGTCGTGAACGAGCCGACCGTCAACCACTACGGTGATTCCTGGGAGTATCTCTGGCCGGACATCGGGGCGGCTGTCGGCTTTGCCAGCCTCCGGGAGTCCCGTGGTGAGCTGCACGGCGAGATATGGGTCGGCCTCGAAGCGCCTACGTCTAACGCCGGCGGCAAGAACAACGGGCACCTCGTCTGGGGATCATTCAACTTGTCCAGTCCTCAGACGCGCTCGAAGATGGCCGTTACTTGCCAGAGTCGGTCGAAGCGCGGCACCGTCGATCAGTGGATCTCGATGCTCGAATTTGCCTGTCTGAACACCGCTGAGCAGCACCGGCGTGGTGAGCCAGTCTTTGACCTTGCCGACGCCGAAGCACCGACGCAAGTTGACTATCTCATTACGCCGTTGCTGCCGGTCGGAGAGGTTACGAGCCTGGTGGCGGATGGCGAATCGGGCAAGAGCGTGGCCGCGCTTGGTCTGGCACTCTCACTCCGGCTCGGTGGCATCGTGATTCCCGGCCTCTGCCCAACCCGCCAGGTCAACACGCTTTACCTGGACTGGGAAACGTCAGTTGACGAACATCGACGCCGACTCCAGATGCTCTGCACCGGCCTGGGCATTCACGCCCGGCCTTCGGGCATCTTCTACCGCCACATGACGCGCGCACTGGCCGACGATCAGGTCGCCGTTCGGGAGATTATCGACCGCCAGGATATCGGTTTCGTCATCATTGACAGCGCCGGCCCGGCGACCGGAGCCGAGTTGAAAGAGTCGGAGCCGGTAATCCGTCTCTTTGGGGCGCTCAGGACATTCACGCCGACGAAGCTTCTCCTCGGGCATCTTACCAAGGCCAGCGCGAGCTCGGGTAACAGTGAGCGCGGCAGGATGTTTGGATCTGTGTTCTTTGAAAACCTCTCGCGATCAGTATGGGAAGCCCGATCAGACAGTGAGTCCGATCCTATCGAAATTGGTTTCTTCCACCGCAAATCAAACATGGGGCGCAAACAGAAGCCGTTTGCGGTTTCGCTCAAGTTTGACGATTCCCAAGGAGCGGCGGTCTTTAAGGGCATGTCCGTTTACGACAGCCCCAACATCGCCGAACACGCACCTTTGTCAGTGCGTATGGCCGCCGCGCTTAGGCGGGGCCAACTTACCACGTCTGAGCTTGCTGAGGAGCTGGGTGTGAGCGCGGCTACGATCAGAATGACGGGTCGGCGCTCAGAAACCGTGGGGGCTGTGCGCCAACTCACACCCGTGGCCGGCAAGGGGGGGCGTGGCAAGGAGGCCGTCTGGGGTCTTGCGGCTAACGAGGAGATGGCGAAAGGGTAACACGTAACAACACGTTACGCTTTACGTTACAGTTGTGTTACGCCCTAATAGCGTAACAACTGTATGTATTAGGGGGAGTTACGGAGTACGGGAAAAGAGCGCGGTCCGCGCTCTAACGAGAGAGGTATGCCCAGATGCAGAACCAGGGATTACAAGGCAAGATGCGTAGTCTTTTAGCTCGCGCGCCTCGAACTACGCGCGAACTTGCCGATGAACTGGTCGTTTCTTCGACATTTGCGCGAGTGTTGCTGAAGGTCAAACAATGAAGATAGAAATTCAAAGTTTTGGGGCCGGCGTTCAGTCTGTCGCCCTTGCCATCCTCAACGCCACGGGCAGGGTGACTCCCCGCGCCGACCTCGCGGTGTTCTGTGATCCCGGCTCTGAGGAGGTCGAGACGTATCGCTTGCTCCCGATCTACGCCGAGTGGCTGGGGCAATACGACTATCCGCTGGCGACGGTCAAGGCGCGGGAGGGCGACCTGGCTGAGTATCTGGGTACCCGCTCAATCCCGATTCCGATCTATCGAGCCAACGAGCACGGTGACGCGATGGGCCACCGTCAGTGCACGAACAAGTGGAAAATCCAGCCTCTCTACCGCGCTGCTCGCGCGCTCGGTGCCGACCATCTCGTCTGTCAGCTCGGTATCTCGCTCGACGAGTACCACCGAATGAAGCCGGCCAAGGTCCAGTGGGTCGAGAACCGCTGGCCGCTGATCGAGCTTCGCCTGAGTCGTCGTGACTGCCTGACGATCATCTCCGAGGCTGACCTGCCAATCCCGCCGAAGAGCGCATGCACCTTCTGCCCCTACCAGTCAACTAGCCGCTGGCAGTGGCGAGCTATCGAGCGCCCGGAGGAGTTCGAGCAGGTCGCTCAGCTTGAAGACGTGATTCGCGCCCGCGAGCCGAACGTCTATCTGTCGAGGCATCTGCGCCCGCTCAGAACCGTCGTCAGTGGCGCTCAGATGACACTCGACGATGCGCTTGACGGCGAAGAATGTACCGGAGTTTGCTTTACATGACTGCCGAGAAAGGAGACCAGCCTTGCCTTCGCTCTGTATCTGGTGGCTGCCCGAGGCGTGCTGGCCTGGCTTGCTCTACCCGTTCATTGCGCGCTCACCCGCCGGGCGACTCTGGCGGCTCGCCAACCACCCGCGCGCCTGGCAAGCAAAGCACGTTGTCAAGTGGGACCGGATGCCGACCTCCGAGCCGCTTCCCGAGCGCATCGGTCTCATCATCGGTGGACTGGTCGGTCTGCCCGGCTGCGCGGTGCCGACGCCGCGAGAGCTTGCCGAGGTCGGGGAGTTCCTGGCTGCCGAGCGCCAGGAGTTCGAGCGCGGCGACGTCGCGCCCTACCGCAAGGGCCAGCGCAAGCAGGAAAGCTTCATTGAGGTGTCCGCATGAATCGAGCCCTTTTCGTTCCCATCAAAGAGAACACCCTGAGGGCCTTAAGGGAATTAGCGCGGCGCGAGCGCCGCCGACCTCAGGAGCAAGCCGCGGTCTTGCTGGAGAAAGCGTTGGGCGAAGCCGACGAGAGAGAATGCCGGCGACCGCGCGCCGACGGTGAGACGGAGGCCCCCGCCGGTGGCTAGCGCCCGCGACGCCGAAGGCCAGGTCGCCACGTGGCAGGCAGTGGCGAGCGAGCTTGGCCTGGCAAGCAGCACGGTCAGAGAGCAGGTGGTCCGACTTCGCCGAAAACTCGTCAAAAACTCGCGCTGAAGATGTAGACGCCAGCCACCAAAAGATCACCTCCCAGATAGAGGCCCGCTGATCAGCGGGCCTCCTGGTTTGCCTGGGAGGTTGCCCATGCTTGTCGTTGTCGTCACCGAGCGCGACCAGGCCGGGTCGTATCATCCCGTCCTCGCGAGCGCCCGGCCCGAGGTCGTGCGGGCAGTCCTGGATGCGGTCGAGCGGGAAACCGGCTCCGCGCCCGATGGGAAGAGGGCGGAGCGCGGAACCGTGCGGCGCCTTTCGAGGAGGCTTTGCTCGCGAGAGACGAAGATGTCGCCCGGCTCGCCGAGTTGCGTGACCAGGAAGCCGCGGAACTGGGCCGGGCGACGTACCAGGCCGAGGAAGCCCGGATCCTGGCGGTCGAAACCAGGATCCGGGCCGGAGAAGGGAACAGGCCAGCGAGGAGACGGCGCTGACCTCTAGCCCCTCGGCGCTGGCTGGCGAAGTCGCTCCCGCGTCTCAGCGGCCTCCCTCGGCTCGATCACCGCCGCTTTCATGCCAGACCACATGCCGCCGGCCACCAGGCCGGCGAGCACTCCCAACAGAACGGCGTAGTCGAGCCGCCGGCTGAGCAGATAGGCTACCGCGAGATTGAGCGCGATACCCATTACGATCGCCACCAGCGGATACCGACGCGGCTCCAGCTCAGGCCAGGACCGTTTCACCACCTCGACTAAGGCGACGACTACGACCGCGCCACCTACTCCGATCAGGGAAACTAGAAGCTCTTCACTCATGCCAGTTCCTCCTTACCAAGTAATCGTCTTGATCTGCCCGGTGAACGCCCTGTACACGTGGAGGAACACCCGCCCGTTCTTGATCGTCTTGGCATACTCGTCGTGGTCGGCGTCATAGTGGTCAGGGTCATTGGCCACGATGAACGGCTCGCCGTATTCCGGGTGCGCCTTGCAGTAGGCGACGAGTCCCGAGCCGAAGCCGGCGAAAGTCCAGATGTCCGGCGAGGGCAACGGGTGTCCGCCACCGCCAGTCGGGACCGGCGCAACCGCCGCCCGGATCCGGGCCCAGGGAAACGCGCTACCAGGGCAGTAGTACCGATTCACGCTGTCAATGTTGAAGTGTCCGACGATGCCGTTGGCGTCAGGCACGATGCTTGGAACCTGCGAGAGAATCCACTTGTGCAGCTCGATGCTTGCGAGCACCTGCGCCTCAGGCATTGGCGCGCCCGACAGGCCCTCGTGTCCGATACCGACTGTGACCAGGTTAGGGTTGATAGCCAGCTCGACACAGCGCTTGATCCAGGGGATGCTCAGATTGGGCCGATTGACGACCCCATTGCTCCAAGCGGCGTCGGCGAGTGAGACGTATTGCTCGACCACCCCGGTTTTCGAGACGCCAAAGGTGTAGCTGTTCTTGTTCTGGTCAGCCAGGTAAGAGTGCATCCCCGCCATCGTGCCCTGCATGATGTGGTCGACTATGCTTGTTATAGTCTCCCCGTTCCTGCCATGCGTCCCTCTCGGATACCCGAAGTTGCCGGTCGGCCACTGGACGATCTGAAGTGCCACTCCTATCCTCCCTTTGCCTGTCGATTCGCCAGCGCCGCCGCGAATAACGGTAAATGTGCCATTGCCGGACTATCGAACAGCGGCAACAGTGGACAGATCGTCGGTGTCCGGCAGTCGCGCACGATGATGGCATGGATCGAGTCCGCCAGAAACATCAGCCGCGCGACTTTCCCTTCGAGGTTTCCGATCCTCGTTTCGGCGGCCTGGCGCTTCTCCCGCTCCTCGTCGAGCTCCTCTCTCAGCTTGCGGTTCTCTGCCCTCAGCCCCTCGACGTCCGCCCGATTCTCCTGCCGGGCCTTGAGCAGCCAGCCGAGGCCACCTCCGCCGGCGCCGACCATGACTGTGATCACTGCCAGAACGATGTTCATGTCCATTGCTAAGATGCTCCTCGATACCCGGATGTTAGTCGACGCGTTTTCTAGGCCCGTTCGTACCAGCCCGTGAAGCTGATCTCGTTGGTGTTCAATAGTCGTGTCGGAGCGACCGCTCCGACGTAGTTTCCTACGTTGTCGCGCTTGAACGCCAGCTTGGTCACGTCGGAGTGGTTCACGCAGAGTGAGCCCGCGTAGAACGTGCCGTTGTAGAGTGCGCAGCTTCCGATGGCCGGTCCCGCGGTCGCCGACTTTGGGGTGAAGGGCAGTCCGCCGATTTGCACGACCGAGTTGAGCGTACCCGAGCTGCTGACCATGAGCACGGCGTGAATCCAGACCAGGTTGCCAAGCCGAACGTACCGTGCTCGCGATGTAGCGGCGGTGTACGTCACGTTCACGCCCTGCGTGATGGTCGGCGTCCAGGTCTGGACACCCAGGATCGCCTCAAGCACCTTCTCGACTGCCCGCTTGAAGACCGAGCCGGTGTAGCCTCTCTCGCTCTCAGGAATCTGCTGCTCGTCCATCCTTAACCCGCACTGAAAGAAAGGACGCCCATCCTAATTTGGGCCGTCAGCTCAGGCAGCTTGATATCCCCCTGCCCGATCCAGACTTCCTCTTCCTGAGGTGGGCCGAGCAGCTTGACGTTCCAGTGTGCGCCCGCCAGGTCGATCAACTCATGCGCCTGGAGTCCCGACCTGTCCGGGTTGCCGAGGTCGCGGAGCTCGGCAAGCATCGTCGCCGCCGAGCGCATCAACTGGCCCTGCCGGTCGGTCATCGGCTCGGCGAGCCTGACGACCGCCTGTATCTCGTCGATGTAGCGCGGCTGGAGCGAACCACGCAACACAAGTGCCCGGTAGACTGGGGTCACGCCGCTACTCGCCGTGTAGCTCTCCAGGCTCATCCGAATGGCCTGACCTGTGACAAACGAGCCCTCCCCTGACGAGAAGAAGAGCGTCTGCTTGGGACTTGTTGCCACACTCCCGAGCTTGATCCGGGTGCCCTCGTCGATTGTGTAGTAGACGTCGGCCCACTGCGCCGAGAGCGCCAGGTTCTCCGACCAGAGCTCGAGGCTCCGATAGACCTTCGGCGTGGCCGGCGCGTTCCAGTCGGTCGACCCGAAGTCCATCCGGGCCGAGCCGACGTAATTAGCCGAGAAGCCGGGGGATGGGGCAAGCGGGTTGCCGTCCAGCGCGGGGATGGACCACCAGTAGGTCGGACTCGTGCCGCTCGTGTCGATGCTTGCCTCGGTACTGGCCCAAAAGTTGTTAGCGACACGAGAGACGCTATAAGTAGTCGACCCATCCACAAACAAGCGGCTGACCTTTGTCGTGTGCGGTAGTCGCTGCAATGTGTGCCAGACGAGACGGTTATTCCCCTGGCGCTCACCAGCGACGATCCACGAACGCGACCCCGTATAAAGCCCCCCATAGAGCCAGCGTCCATGAGCGCGCACGGCTCGAATGTTGCCTGCAACCGGCGAACGATCCGAGCGCGGAGGGCTCATATCCTCGACCTGGCCGGTTTGAGGTCGGTAGGCGAACACGCCTGCAATGTGGGGGGCAACCACCGCGGCCTCGAATATCGTCAGATCGCGGCAGTTGTCGGGGTTACTCTGTTGGGCCAGTTGAGAAAGCACATTGATGAATGTGCCTGTTTGATCTCCCGCAAACAGACCTTGTGCCGTTCCCGCGAAGATCTGATCGTCAACCGCGATCAGACTCTTGATCGGCGCATTGTAGTTACCAATTGCATAAGTAGCGCCCCAATTGGCCGGACTAGCTACTCCTGCCGGGTTGCCACAGTTTTGTAGATAGATCGCGTGGTCAATCCCCATGCCACCTGCCTTCCAAAGCTGATTGCCGGCGACTGCGAAATACTGCCCCGGGAAGTTCGGAAAAAGGTCGGCGAAGTCATAGTCATTCCGAACAAAGTAGGAGCCGGAAACAGTACCAAAGTAGTAGTAGCTGCCATAAGTCACCAATGGAGACGAGATATTGTCATTGTTAGGCTGCGTATGCGAGTAGACATTGATCCCCATCAAATACATATTTTCCGCTACGTCTGTTCGTTGCGCAATGCACCAGCCGTCGATACTTGTGAGTCCTATTTGGTTTCCCCGCAGATCGTTGATCCACGGCGACCCCAGGAAGTTCCCATCACTGATGCCAACAATAGCCTCTGTTAACAACTTCTCCCCAACCATGCTTGCTGTAAGCCCGGCAGTCGAGTAAAACAGCAAAGGTTTCTGACAGTGAACCAACTGCCTTGGCGTCCTCGCGTCGAAGTTCTCGCTCCAGTGGTAGGTATTCGGCGCCTCCCCATCCCGATAGGCGTAGCCGTATCCGCCGCTCCAGTCGTCCCACACCTCCGGATAGTCGAGCTGCGGGTCGGAGCCTCCATACTCCGCCTGCGCCTCGGTCCGCTGGTTGACTCGCAGCGGCGTATCGGGCGTACCCGAACGATGCCAGGCACGAGCGCGGGAGGACTGAGCCAGTAGGTAGCCTCGACCTGCCAAAGAGAAGTCAAAGCGAAGCGAACGAGCCATTGCTAACTCCAATCCTCCAACTGTATCTTCCGGCTCGCTCGTGGCTGGAAGCGGTTACTGAGGCGACGGAAGGTGGCCGCAAGCTCGCGGCGGCTCTCCTTGAAGAAGGCGGTTTCCTGACTCGGACCGCGCCTTTCGAGCAGCCAGTAAGCCTGCGCCGCGGCGCCCGCGAGAATCCACTCGTCGGTCGGGAGGCTGATCGTCTGCGCGTCGGCGAGAGCGAGAGAGCACCGGGTGATTGCCGAGAGGAGAAGCTGATCCGAGTAGGCGAGGCTCGGCTCGATCCGAAGCTCCTGGCCGCTGCCCGTCGTTACCGCTTTCCACCAGTTGATCGGTACCTCGTTCTTTGAGCCCACCGGCCAGCCGAAGGCACGGACACTCTGCACGTCCACGATCTCGGTCGGGAGCGAGTAGACGTGAGCGCCGTAGACGCTGTTGATCGGAAACTCCGACTCGCCAAAGAGCAGGTTGGCCACGTTCGTCAGGCACCTGTCCTTCTCGGCGGGACTGAGCAGCGTGTGAATCTCGTAGCCCGCACCGCTGCCAAAGGTCGTGCCCGAGACGACCAGACAGTGAAAGGCCCCGGATCCCACGTTGAAGCTGGCAACCCTGGCATCCTGGGCGGGCACCGCGGAACTGTAGGCGTTGAGCATACGTATCCAGGCGCGCTCGTACATCGCCTCGCCCGAGAGCGTCAGATCGGCCAGGTTCGATGCCCAGACCGTGAGGCTCGCCGTCGCGCCCCATGATCCGGTCGTCTGGCCGACCTCGACGTCACGGAGATACTCGCGCCCCAGTTTCTGTCTCAAGCTGAGCCGGGTGTACGAAGGCATGCTCATCACCTATGATCCGAAGTTCGGGGATTGGCGTGATAAAGTGGCCCCCACTTTCTAGATAGTCGTGCTCGCGCCGTCGGAAGGCGTCGAGGAACCCCCAAGGCAGGACCAGCGTGTAGTCGGGATGGGCCTCGTGGAAGTGCCGTTCCGAGGTGATCCATTGGCCCATCACCGTCTGACGGCCCCACTTCTCAGTGTTACGGTCGGCGACAAACTCGATTAGGTCTTTGCCGATACCATAGTATTGAAGGAGCGTATTCCCCTTGGTCGATGCGCCGTAGGCCCAGACGCTCTTCCCCGTTGCTTTGAGGCCGACGAGGAGCGCTCGGGTATCGTCGCGCAGTTCCTCGACACGCCGGGCGAAGTCGGCTATCTCGGTGTTCGGCCCGCTGTTCGGCCACTCGCTATCCGGCATCGGCTCGCTGTGTTTGAAGGAGTAGCGCACGCTCCCCCCATTCACGCCGTTTTGAGTCATCGTCGAGAGCCGGAGGCCGACCCTGCGGCAGATGCGGTAGAGCGTTCGGGTCGGCCAGTAGGTCACATGCTCGTGGCAGATGTTATCGAAGGCGTTTGCCCGCATCATCGTGTAGAGATCCGGCATCTGGATGATGAACACACCATCCGGGTGCAGCCAGCGCTTGACCTCGACGAGGAACGCCTCGGGCTCGTCGAGGTCATAGAATACTGCACAGGCACAGATGATCTTGCAGCCGCCTCCTGGAGGGAGGATAGGGCTTGGGAAGTAGTCGTGCCAGATGCGAATGCCTGGATGGGTGCTCCTGACGTTTGAGGGCTCGAAACCGTATCGACTTACCCACTCGGGAAACTGCTTGAGCAGCGTGCCGTCGTTTGCACCGATGTCGAGTACCCGATCCCCCGGCTGGAGGTCCACCTGTCGCATCGCGTCCTCGGCAACATCCCGCAGCGCCGCGATCATCGACTCGTTCAGACCGCTCTTGTAGTAGTAGTTACGGTAGAGCCGGTCCCGATTGACGCTGTGCTTGAGCTGGACGAGCTCGCAGGCCGGGCACTGAACTAGCGTCAGCGGCGCGTAGTCGAGGTCATCGCCCGGTTTCGGGAAGTCGGAGATAGCGACGTTGCCGAGGTCGAGCACGGGGTTGAGGGTCGCGCCACCGCAGGCACGACAGGTCAGGCGAGTGGTATAGAGGCTCATGCTGCTCCCTTGTCCTCTTCGTCTTCAATCCAGGCCCATCCCGCGCCAGAGAGTATCTGAATGGCTCGAATGGCGTCTTCGTCGCTGAACCCCACTTTCGGATCACAGCGCACAAGGAGGTGGCGAAGATCGTCCATTTCCAGATCGTCGAGAATCACGAAGTTCGGCGTACCCTTCCAGTTCTGGTCAAGCCACGCTCGTATCTCGGCAGAGCGTGATTGTCCCGGCAGATAGGGTGTCTGGCCGATGATCCGCTCGGGTTCCTTGAGGCCGTCGCGCACCAGAACGTCGACGATCTCCTGCGTCAAGCCCATCGGGTGCCGCCAGGCTGTCGTCAGTACGATGTGGCAGTTGTACAACCGCACCAGCGTGTTGAGCATATCGATTCGCGACGGGTCGAGGTGACGCACCGGCACCGTCGGCCGGAAGTCGTCACCGATCAGCACGCCGTCAAAGTCGAGGAAGATCAGCGGATTCATGACTTCGACTCCCTCCACTGTGGTTCAGCACATCGGCAGGCATACACAACCCGGTCGAACGCCTGCCCCCGTTTCTCGAAGATCCAGCCGGTGCAGGTCAGCCAGCGCTCCAGCGCCTCGATGGAAGGGCCGAAGAACACGGAAACATCGTCTTTATTGCACTCCCGCGGCTCATAGAAGTAGACCCAGGCCCCATCGTGATACCTGAACAACGTGCAGAGCAGCATCTCGCCGTCGGGCTTGATAATCTCTCGCGCGCGGTCGAGGAAGGCGATAGGATTACGTACATGGTACGCGAGGTTGAAAAGGATCAGCACGTCAGGACGGGGCAATTCTCGCGCGTACTTGGTGTGAAAGAGGAGATTCTGGGGCATTACCATCATCTCCTCAACGGGGTATCGCTTCCCGGGATCGTAGGGCTTGTAGTCCATCAGGTCGCCCTTGACGTACTCGACCCCCTCGATCCGCTTGTCTTCCCACCCGTAGTGTCGCCACTGCTCGGTGTCCAACACGATTGCCCGCTTCGCACCCCGGTCGAGCGCCAGCTTTGCGAACTCGCCCATGTAGCCGCCGACGTCGAGGACCACCTTCCCATCGACGTTCGCCCGCTCGACCGCCTCCCGCCGGATTTCCTCGATATCCCGCATCGGCACGGCTGGCGCCTCGGCCTCATTCAGGTACTCGGCGAGCTCGTAGCGGGTCATACCACTCGCTCGGAGCAGGTCACTCACTCGGAGCATGAAGTGAGCAACCGGCTGACCATCTGGGTCGGTCGGCGTGAGCGCGATTGCCCCGAACCGCTTGTCGTAGGCGATGCCCATCGCCCACTGTCGAACCTTCTCCGCGACTTCAGACACTTACCTTCTCCTCTTCGGTTATCGCCGCCAGCATCTTCGACCACGCCGCACCGACACGTTCCCAGGATAGACACTCGGCAAGGGCGCGAGAGCGCTGACTGTTCGACTGCCACCACTCAGCATCTGTCATCAACCTGATGACCGCCCAGGCATAGTCAGTCGCTTCGACGCGTCGCTCCCATTCGGGCATGAACCTTCCGATCACTGGCAGAATGTAGGCCGCCTCCCCGAACACTTCCCCGAACGCTTCTACATCGCTCAACACCAACGCCGCGCCGGCCGCCGCGCATTCGAGCTGAAGCAGCCCATGTGTCTGAGTGCCCACGTTCGGCGGGTCGCTCGGGTAGACGTGGACCTGGCACTCGAGCTGCTCGTGGATGATCTGCTCCCGAGTCAGCGCACCGAGATTGACGACCCCCGGCGTCGTCTCGATCCGACGCTTGCAGTCGAGGAGCATCTGAGCCATCTGAGTGTGTTCCCAGCGGTGCCGCTCGATCTGCCTGTCGAAGTCGTAGGCGATGTGGAGCGTGGCCTCGGGCACCGCCGCCTTTACCAGATCGAAGATGTCAAGGACATTCCAGAGACCGCGCTGTGGATCGTTCGCGTAGAGCATGCGGCCCTTGACCTTGCCAGGCGAAGCATAGACGTAATTCGGATCGGCGATCCAAGAGACAGGCCAAGGATAGTCGCTCAGGTTCACTCCCAGCCCCGTGACAAACACCCTCTCGGGCGCGATGGTCGGGTTGTGATCGAGCAGCAGCCGCTTGTGGCATTCGCTGAACACCGGCCAGGCATCGATCTCACCGGCCCACTCGCCAGCCGTCCCGAGGTTCGGCGTACAGCCGGTGTGGGCAAGGACGATCTTGCTGTACTCGTAATCGGTGCCGAACGTGATATTGTGCGTCATCACCACGACTTCGGCCTTCGTCGGAAGGTTCTTCGGCCCCCAGTACCAGAGGTTCGGCCCGCGCTGCTCCTCGACTTCAAGGTCGTTGCAGACGACATGGACCGTGTGGCCCTGCTCGGCTAGCCGCTTCGTTATCTCGCGGATCATGACGACTGAGCCCGACGTCAGCCCGTCGTCGTGGCCGACGCTATACATAGTCTCACCGCGACAGTCCCAGATGATCCTAGACATGCCATATCACCAGCAAGATGAGTCTGAGGAGCGTTGCTACCGCCCCTATCAGACAGGATGCTATTCCAATCTCAAACAACTTGGACAACTAACTCCCTCTCCTTCTCTCCAGATAGCAGCCCCTCGACCAGGGCGAACCACCGTTCTGCCGACTTGTCCCAGGTCAGCCCCTTTACCCGCTCCCGCCCCTTCTCGACCAGGGGCAGGCGCATGTCACGCACCGCGAGCGTTGCCCTCGCGCAGCTCGTCCAGAACTCCCGCCAGGCATCAGTGTAGGTGTTCCCAGTGACCACTATCCCTGCGTCGCCGATGGTCTCGGACAGCGCCCCGGCCGCGCTTGTCACCGGCACGCAGCCGCCAGCCATCGCCTCCATAGCGCTGATGCAGGCGACCTCGGTGAACGAAGTTGGGTAGAGCCAGCAGTAGCTTTCCTGGTAGAGCTTCGCCAATTCGTCTTGTGGCAACCGACCCCGCCACTTCACGTTCGGCGTCCTCTCCAGCAGCGTGTTGACCTCGGCCTTGAGGCCGGCTAGGTGCAGGTGTCCCATCTGGATGTACTTATCGATCGTGTTCCAGCCGTAGGCGATGTGGAGTTCAGCGCTCGGCTCGGTCTCAACTAGTTCCGGCCAGAGCTTGAGCAGCGTCACCAGCCCGCGATCGGGCGACGAGGCGTAGACGCAGCGGAAAGGCACCTTCGGGACCGGGTTCTCGAAGCGAACTAGGTCGATTCCATTATTAACGTGATCGGTATTGGTGAGACCGTACAGAGATGCGAGATACTGAGCGTGCCAGGCGGAAACGCCCAGTGTACGATCCCATCTGGCCATCTCGTCTCGAGCGCCGGGGCCTGAATTGAGATCGTGACACCACAGTAAGGACAGACGACGGGAAACCGGCAGGCTATGTGCTCCTGGATTACGCCAGGACACAAGAACGTCGGCGGCCTCAGTCTGTTCGATCCTTCCGAGTCCCCAGTATCCAACCCCATCGTGTTCCCCCTCATAGCGCTCCGGCTCATTGTACACGTCCACACGCCAGCCCGCTCGGTTGAATCGCTCGGCGATCTTGACGACGGCGGTCTCCGAGCCGCCGATGCCCGTCGTGTTGAGCGAGCCTGGATACCACGGCTCGGCACTCCGCCCACACCAGAACACGATCCTTGGCTGAGTGTTGGGCCTTGTCTTGAGCAGGGCCGGCATCACCCGGTCCCGCAATCGACCGTAGGCGAGGATATCGGTTGAGGGTCGGAGGCCATTCCCGATGATCGCCCGGACCTCCTCGTCGGACCGCCCCCGCAAGACCTCGACGTAGGCATTCGCGGTGTTGGCGTTCCGCTCCAGCGTCTCGCAGTTCTCGATGCCCTGCTTGATCGAGGGCATTGGCACGACCGAGTACGCCTGTTCCCACATTCGCCGCGCCTTCGACGGCTCGCCGGCGTTCCAGTACGCTTGCCCGAGCGTGACGAACTTGTTATAGGCCATGTCCATCGGGTTAGCGAACACCACACTTGGCGGCGGGACCATCCCATCGGCGATCCTGGTCCAAGTCTCACAGTCCTGAACCTCGCCCCGAAGCATGCAGAGCGCGGCGAGTCGGAGGTACGGCTCGGAGTGATGTGGCTTGAGGGCGAGTGAAGCGAACGCCGCGTTCTTCGACTGCTCAAGGTTTCCGAGCTTCTCGTAAGCGATTGACCGATAGATGTGAGTCAGCCACTTCTGATAGACGTTCGGTGTTCGCAAACTGTCATCGAAGTGGTGGAGCGCCTGTTCCCACTCTTCGAGTGCGAAGTACTGATTGCCGAGGTATTGCAGGCACCAGGACTCGTCCGACGACTTCTCCTCAAGCTCGATCTCAAGCAGGAGGATGTTCCGCTTGGCCGACTTCGTGTTGTCGTGGCCCTTCTCCTGGTGGACGATTCGGACAGACTGGAACTTCGCCCAGACAGCTTGCTCGCTCGACTTCCCGTTCGGGACCGCGACCTCGTGGACCCGATGGTCCCAGTGCCAGCCGACGGAGCGCCGAAGGATGCGCTCGCGGTCGAAGAGCGTGGACGGCCGACCGTTCGGCGTGCTGCTGTACTGGTAGGCCAGCCAGACCCCATCGACCTCGGGCGGAAGTTCGGCAAGTTCGCGGGCGAGGTGCTCACCGCCGATCAGCACGTCGTCCGAGTCGATCCACATTAGCCAGTCGACGTCATCCCGAAGGCGCTTGAATGACTCGTCTCTCGCCCGACCGAAGTGCTGGGCCATGACCTTGCCGTGCTCGGGGCATTCGTGCCAGTCGGAGACGACATGGCCCGTGACCACCTTCGCGCCGTGGGCAAACGCGACTGCCGCCGTCTTGTCAGTCGTGTCGCGATCAACGCAGACGACCACCTGTTCGACGTAAGGCACGATGCTGTCGAGACACGCTCCGATAGTTTCCTCGGCGTTGCGAGCGATTATCGCGACGGCGATGGAGGCTTTCGTCATGCTGCCTCCTTCGGCTCGAACATCACACAGCCGAAGTCGGGCTTAACTTGGAGCCAGGCATGGTACGATTCTCCATCGTCAGCCATCGCGAGCGAATCGGGCATCACAGGTTCAGCGTCCCAGCTCTCCGCACGAGAGCAGAAACTTCGCCCCCTCTCATCCTCTCGCCACTTGCAGTCTCGGCAGTGCCCGCACTCAGCCATTCTCGCCCCCAGTGTCCTCGACCGGGTTCTCCAGGCTGATCGGGCCGACGCCCATCCTGACCAAGCCGAGCGCCCGGATCCGGTACGCCTCGGGCGTCATCCAGTTACGGTCCGGCGCGACTGGATCACCGCCGAGCCACCTCTTGAATTGCTCGCCGTTGTCGACGGCCTTGAGGTGGTTCAGGTAGATCTCGTAGTGCGGCCGCGGGATCGTCGTCTCTTTACGAGCCACCACGTCGACCCGAACGCCGTTGAAGATCAGCGGGAGCGTCTCGAAGGGCACGAACGTGACTGAACCCTCGCGCCAGCAATCCTCGATGTTCCACTCCTTCCGCACCTCGGCGAGCGTGCCGGCATTGCGGACTTCGCCAGCTCGGAGGTTCACCGGCGCGAGCATCTTAGCGAAGTTCTGGATGATCGGCGATTCGGCAAGTTCGGGGAAGTCCTCGATCTTGAGCCGACCCAGGAACGCCTCGACTTCACGCAACTTTGCCGTCCGCTTGGCCTTGTTGGTCGCGACCTGACTCAGTTCGGCCCCGAGCTTCGCCAGTTGCGAGGCAACGTCATCCTCTTCCTCGACTTGCTCATCCAGAGGATCGACCTCCGGCTGGTACAGCGGATCATTCTCCGGTCTCTTGTGTCTTGGCATCCTTCTCCTCCTTCCGTATCTCTCTCAACGCCCGCCGAAGGAGACGGGTCGCCATCTGGCTAACGCTCCGGTCGTCGGCGTCGGCGAGACGCTCCAGCAACTCCCACTCGTCAAGGGGTAACTCTACGACGGTAGCATTTACCTCCTCTGTAACCTTGTGTCTTGGCATCCTTCTCCCTCTCCTTCCGCCTGAGGCCGTAGGCCCGCCTCAGGAGGGCGGATCTTCGATGATGGGGGATTTTATTGTCAGGATCCCCCAAACCCGCGGATGGGGGCCGACTCCTCACCGGCCCCTTGACGCTAGAATCGCAAAGCTCCGATGCGCCAGGATGTGCCAGCAATGGCGGCTGTTGCCCAGCTACCAGTGCTGATGGAACTGATGACGACTGCTCCCGCCGTGTAGCAGCACGCCGACCAGATGATGCCGAGAGGTGTGCTTGCCACAGGCGCGGCCACTATCAAGTCTCCTGGTTGAACTGCCGTGACTGGAATGCTGATCGCGTGATTGAGCGAGCCTATCGTGCTGCCGTGCAGGAGTGTGACCGTCGTGGCAGGGGCGATGATTGTCGATAACAGCACGCCGCCATCGCCAATCCTGGCCCCTCCCTTGATGGTCCAGCCCGACTCCTCGATGAGAGCATTATCGTTGTCGGCTATGATCCCGTCGCCCTTGATGAACGACTTGTTCAGGAAGCGCCCTTCGTTGGACACTAGAAACCCCCTTTCTAGGGTGTTATAATGCAGGCAAGTGAAAGCCCGAACGCTGTTGCAAGCAGCCTCGGGCACGGCACACATCAAGCCTGTACAGGAGGCTTTCAGTATGCCCCTTCAGTGTACCACCAGAGCCTGCCATCGTTGCGGCGAGTCCAAGCCGCTCTCTGCGTTCTACCATCTGTCGAAGTCCCAAGGGTATGGCTACAAGAGCACCTGCAAACCGTGCTACAGTGAGATCAACAACCGCAGTGTAGCGATCCGCCGTGAGGCCAAACGCCAAACCGCCGTGAAGACCTGCCCTCATTGCCACCAGTCCAAGTTGCTTTTGGAGTATGGTCTCAACCAACAGGTTTGCCAAGTCTGTCAGGCAGCAGAAGAAGCCCGAAAGCATCTGCCCCCACCTGAACGTCGGCCCGTACTGGACCCTAAGCCTTGCCGAACCTGTCACCAGATCAAACCCCTTTCCAGTTATTACCGAGCCGCTGGGATGCCAGATGGGCGAACCCTAGACTGCAAAGACTGCCTGCGTGTGATGCACGCTAAGCCGCGACGAGATGCCAACCTGCGAAGTCGATATGGTTTAGATTCCATCAGCTATCAGCATCTCCTTGCGTCCCAAGATGGCAGGTGCGCGATCTGCGGCCAAGAACCAAATGGCACCCCGTTGCATGTAGACCACGACCATGTGACTGGAAAGGTCCGCGGACTACTCTGCGTTCGCTGCAATGTGGTTCTTGGCCTCCTTGAGAGTGAGTCAGAGCGTGTCGAGAAGGCGATTGCCTACGCTTCACGCTCCAGCGCCTAGACCGGAGCAGCCGCCCGAGTACCCGTAAAGCTGCTTGTCTGGTGCACGATTCTCACAAGATTCGCTTGGTTCAGCATGACCGCGGCGAAGTTGGCCTTCCAGCCAACTGTGCCGACCTGGTTGAGCGGATCGGCGACGCCCGAGGTGCCCGGCGGGTGAACGATGACCTCGGACGGAATCTTGTTCACCTTGGTGGTGCCGTAGGCTTCCTTCCCAACGACGAACGTGTTGTAGTAGTCGGTGTAGCCGGAGGCCCGAACGAGCGGCGCGAGTGTGGACTCGAAGACCCGCCCGCCGAAGGGGATGTCCGAGAACGTGTCGTCGAAGATGTCGCCCTGCTTGTTGCCGGCCCCGCCGTTGGTCCAGAGGTTTGTGATGTTGCTGTCGCCCTGGAGGTCGTAGGTTGTGTTCGGATGGACGATGATCGGCCACTTGCCATTGATCGATTCGGCGTTCGCGTTCTTCAGCGTGCGGAGCGCCTTGCGGTACTCGACAAGCGTGAAGAAGTCGCCAGACACAACCGCACTCTGGCTTGCTCGCCCGTTCGCATACTGAATGTTTGTTGCGGCGAGCAGTATGTCACGGGTCACGAGGTCGAGCAACTCCGGCATGGCTTCCGAGAAGTTCTTGACGTACTCGGGAACCTGGGGGTCGACGGACAGCTTTTCGGCCCACTCCGAGATGTAGGCCGCCTGACCGAACTGCTGGACCGTCGCGGTTATGCTCGCCCAGGAGGCGGCGACCGACGGAACGAAGAACGTACCTTCGGTGAGCAGCGCGGCTGCCGCGTTAGTGTAGGTCGCGTCGGGTGGCCAGGTGGTCGTTCCGACCTGTGAGGCCACGGAGACCGGGCGAATGACCTCCATTCGGCGCCAGTTTTCGGCCACGCCGCCAGGCGTGCTGATCCCGCTCTGGTCGCCGAACTTGTTGAAGACGATCTTCGCGCGGAAGCGGGAGAGCAGCTTGCGGTTGAGCGCGAGCTGCATCTCTGGGGTGAGAAGCAGGTTAGAATAGGCTGCCAAGGGTTACTCCTCTACCGCTTCCGCTTAGGAAGCGGCTATCTACGTCTGTTGAACATTCGGTCGTACTCTTTGTCGAACTCGTCGTCCGACATGGACTGGATGCGGGCCGCTTTCGAGACGCCCCCCGCCGGGCGTCGGAGGTCGGGCGCGCTACCGCTGGCCAATTGCTCGGCGAGTATCTCGTTCTTGATCGCTTCCCGAGTCTTTGCCATCTCGCGCTCGAATCGCTCGGCGTAGCGTTTCTCGGCACGCTTCTCGGCCACCAGGTCGAGTGCCGTCGAGGTGAACGCTTCCACGCCGTCGTCTTCGGACTTGCCAGCCATCACCTGTTGGATTCGAGCCAGGATATCCGCGTCCCACTCGGGTGCGGACGTGAAGACCTGCCCGATCCGCCGGGCGAAGGCCGCTTTCGACTCGCCGACGCGACGCTCGAAGGCCGATTCATCAGTCTGCGCCTTCAAGGTCTTGATAAACTCGCGAGCCTCCGGGTAGTTCGTCGAGAGCGTGTCGTCGTTCTCCTCGAGCAATCGGATCAACTCGGCGCGTTGTTTCGCGACGGCATCATTCTGCGCCTTCTCAGTCAGTTCGTTCTCGCGCTTGCGAAGCGCCTGGTCGATCCGGCTACCGACCATCCCGTGGATCCTTGGATGCCGGTCCAGTTCTTGAAGCAATTCCTCTGGGTCTGCTGTATTCAGAACCGCTCGCCAATCCGGCGCACTCGGGGCTACTGGCGCGGGAGTCGTCGCCGGCGTGGTCGCTCGCCGTTCGGCGGAGCTTTCAGTCGGCGCTACTGCCTGCTCTGTAGTCTCAGTCGTCGGGGCTGCTTGCTCTTCCATCGGTTAGTTGTTCCTTCCCTCCCTTACCATCTCGCCTGTTGTCCCCAGTTCATGCCC
>ERZ1292632.491-Hain-H43-01um-R2-491-length-42753-cov-14_pt1 | contig 42753 bp, 64 predicted proteins | sample MGYA00564407_ERZ1292632 | MGnify/ENA primary metagenome ERZ1292632 (study PRJEB36523, sample SAMEA6512637) | groundwater metagenome | collected 2019-01-08 | study: AquaDiva: Metagenomics assemblies of 32 groundwater samples | reverse complement strand
ACTAAATTTATAATTTATTTATTTGTATATATATATATATATATATATATATATAATATTATATAATATTTAGACAAACAGACTAACGATGATTTAGATTGTAGGTATGTTATATAGGTTAATATTATGGATAATTTAGATTATAATGTGTTACTACAATAGATTGATTAGATAAATATATGCATAATAATATAGATATACTATTACAACAGCTCGCCAACGCGACCGACGAACTTGTTAAGGCGAAATTACTCGATGTTAATAATACTCGCAAACATGATATATTAACACGGCAGATGTATAGTTTATTTGATAGTTATATAAAATCACTTGGTGTTGAGGTTAGTAATCAGATAAATCAATTTAAGAGTAGTTTAGCTGTAATTATAATAAACCATATAACTACAACACAAATTGAATTATTATTAAACGAAAAAATAACCTCAATAAATATCGAAATACTACCTGATAATAATTATATAGTTAAAATAGCATGCAGTAAATTAGGTAAAAAGTAGGTTTGATATAATAACTCCCCAATCCAAAGGGTATACCTCTTTCGGAATGTGCGTAGCACGTTCCTTATATATCTATAGTATAATAACGAACAACTACAGAACAATAGGTATCTGTTGTTATGGTCTGCTTCGAGAAGCACATATCCTAAAGTACTCATCTTCTTGAGAGTATTGACAAGTGTTGAGGTATGGTCTATACTAAAGCTAGGTCCTATCCAATCAAAACCTTTAGGAGATTTCATCATATGGCTTTATTTGAAACAGATACTTATATAAATATATCTAAAATAACTAAAGAAGATCGATTTTTAATGTCTAAACGTGGAGTTAAGTATAATATTCAATGTTCTTGTCAATTTAAGAAGGAGCATAATTGTATTGCGGATTATATTAAAGAAGGTGAGTTTTGTATTAGGGTTTATACAGGAATTAGATACGAAACTTGGCGATACGAATGTTATAAATGGGCCATTGAATTAGCTAAACAAGACTTTATTTTAATTATAGATAAACATATATTAGAACTAAATAACCAAGAAGATATTTTACGTGCCGTACAAAAACAAAAACTATTAAACAAAACACAAGACAGTAATATTAGTAAATTATCTTTAGACCCTGCAGAAAGACTCTTACGTAATAAGCTTACAAACAGTTTTAATACATATAAAATGAGATTTTTGGGTTATAAACAGTTAAAAGATTATACTAGAGCTATTGCAGCATATACAAAGTTGGTTGAATTAACAAGTAAAATTAACCCTGTGCCTGAATCTTGGGTTAAGTTAATTCAAGATAATGTTGATATATATGAGTTGGCTAAAGCTTGACATGTAGTATATTAGAGTCTATACTCGGAGTATGGGCTCTATAGGACTCAAAAATATCCTCTATATATTGGGTATATATAAAAATATTTTGTTTTATAGGTAGTAGTAATATGGATATAGACGTTGAAAATGTGCCAGAATTCGTTTTAGATGTGGGTAGTGGGAGTAATATTGTAAGTAATAGTAATAATAATAATATTATTGGCGCAGTTAATGAATTAACTTTACAACGAAATGATAGTAATTTACTATGCTTATGGATGCGAGGATATTCGATATATGAATTGGCAGATTTATTTGGTTATAGTAATAGTACTATAATAGAAAAGATTCGTGCCAATAGAAAGTTATTAGCCGAATGGTATAAAGATGAAATTGGTTCTATTAGAGCTGAACGTATCGAAGGATTAAGACAGTTATTAAAAAATAGTTATACTCAGTATGATAGTGTAGTTAATCCTGCACACAAAGTTCAATTGTTAAATGTTATATTTAAGATTGAAGAAGCGTTGGCTAAGTTACAAGGTGTATTAGAATCTAATGTTAAATATAGTGGCGAGGTTAACTATACACATAAATTATATGATTTCGATAGTAGTAAGTTTCCTCAACATCAACCAATACCAATAGATGTTGAAGTTAAAGAAATAAAGTAGTATATATGACTTATATAGAAGTTATAAGTTTGTTGTTATCAGGGATTATTACAGGAATATTAGGAAATAAAATGATATTCGCTGGATATGAGATTATATTTAGAAAGAGAAATAGTAATAATGGTCATGTTAGTGTTCAGTCAGAAGATTTTTATTCTAAGTTAGATTTGTATTTAAGTCCTATAGAGTCAAGATTAACTAGTATTGATAGCAGATTAAGTGCTATAGATAACAGATTAAATGGAATAGACTCAAGGGTTAGTAGAATAGAGAATCAAATAATTAATATATTTGAACAGTTTACTATTGTTGATAGTAGGATTGGTAGAATAGGAAAACTTTAAGTTTGTTAAGGTTGATCTATGCAACGGTGTATTAAATGTGGTAGATTTCATACAGGATTATGTAGTAGTATAAATGTTATTAAAGTTAAAGATAATTTATATACATTTAATCATTATCCTGTTAAATCAAAATCTGATTGGCGAAGAAATACATTATATTATATAGATAAACAATTGAATTATTTGAAAAATAGATTAGATGATGAATCTATTAAAAAGTATAGTGAATTGTTAGACAATAAAAGACAAATTAAACTTCAAATAGATAAATAACTATGGCTATTTCGCCGTTTATTACAGACGACATGCCAGCACAAAAAGCATTCATGGAATGTACTGATAGAGAGTTGTTGTATTCTGGTGCATTTGGTGCCGGCAAAAGTCGCGTACTTTGTGAAAAGGCTTTATTTTTATCGTTATTATATCCAGGCAATGTAGGTGCTGTAGTTAGAAAAACACTAATTAGTTTGCGTAAAACAACATTAGTTACTTGGGGACGATATGTATGTCCTAAAAATTTAATTAAATCTTTTAATCAAGAAGAAATGAAAATGACCTTAACCAATGGTAGTATTATATACTGGTTAGGGTTAGACGATCCTGATAAAATTGGATCGTTGGAGGTTGGTTGGGTTGCAATAGACGAAACTATTGAGTTAACTGAAGATGATTATATAATGTTGCTTGGTAGGTTGAGATTAACTATATTGATTGATAACGAAGGTAATAAAAATCTATTACCTTTTAGACAAATAATGTCAGCTACTAACCCTAGCAGCGATACTCATTGGTTATATAACCGAGCTTATATTAACAAACAAATGACGGTGTTTGAATCTAATGCATTGGTTAATAAACATACACCCAATGATTATAAAGCCTCATTAAAAGCATTTACTGGGGTATATTATGATAGATATGTATTGGGTAAATGGGTTGGGGCTGCGGGTATTGTATATAATAACTTCGATGCTAAGAAACATTTAATAGATAGATTTGATATACCTAAAGATTGGATTAGATATAGAAGTATAGATTTTGGCTTCACAAATCCATTTACATGTCAATGGTGGGCAGTACATCCAAAATATAAACCTGAATACAACTGCCAATGTCCTGCGCCAATCCACGACACATCCTATTACCTATATAAAGAAATCTATATGAGTCAAAGAACTATAGATCAACATGCGCGGGATATATTGAATAATAGTATTGGCGAGTATATTCAGGCAACATTTAGTGATTGGGCTGCGGGTGATCGAGCTAGTTTAGAGTTATGTGGTATACCTACTATTAAAGCTGATAAATCTATATCTGCCGGTATTCAGTCTGTATACATGTTACTTGGTAGTAATAGGTTATATTTAATGAGAAATAGTCTAATAGAAACTGATATTAACTTAGTCTTTAATAATTTGCATAGACCAACATGTTTAGTTGACGAGTTTGGTTGTTATAAGTATTTTGGTAAATCTGCAAATAATAAATTAAATAATCAAGAAGAACCAATAGATAAAGATAACCACGGCATGGATGCTATGAGATATTTGATACATACGCTTAATTTGACTAGTGTGGTTAGTTTGCCTATATTAACAGCTATTAAAACTAGTAGTTTTGGTCTAGAGTTAGATAAGGTTCGTTGGAATGATGTGGAAGTTGTTGATAGAGGGTTTGCTAAGAGTAAATGGAATTAACAGGTAGATTTATTATACGAGGTTTATATTATGGTAATGACAGCTACACCAATTAACACTAGTACTAACGGTTTTATTATAGGTAAAAAATCTAATACAGATAGTAATTTATCTACTGGATTAAGGGTATGGACAGGCCAAGTAGATGAAGAATACTTAAATATACTCAAACCTTGGACTAAATTAGCCAAAATCTATCGCGAAATGTCCGATGATGCTATCATTGGAGCATTGTTTGAGGCTATTATAACACCATTATTAGCTACAACATTCGTAGTTGATAGTATTAGTGAAAATGATAAAGATAAGCGAGCAGCAGAGTTTTTAGAGAATAATATCTTTACTATTCCAGGTCAAGAATGGCTTGAACATGTAGAAGATATGTTGGAATATTTGAAATATGGATTTGCCTTGAGTGAAAAGGTCCTATATAAAAAACCTGATGGTAAATTATATATTAGAACTTTAATTCCTATAGGTCAGGAAACTTTATATCGTTGGGGTGATAGAGATGAATATGGTGATGTAACAGGATTTACTCAGTTGGACCCTGTTAATGCTGAATATCGCGTAGCACCAATGAGTAAATTATTACACTTTACCTGGCGAACTAGAAAACGTTCTCCAATGGGACAGAGTATACTCCGCTCGCTTTACAGGCCCTGGTATTTTAAGAAAAATCTCGAAACTCTAGAAGCTATTGGTGTAGAACGTGATGTTGGTAATGTGCCAGTAGCTAAATTATCTCAAGAGTTTTATTCTGGTACTGATGTAGATAATCGTTATGCTAACTTAAAAACATCACTAGAAAATTTCCGTATAGATGAAGCTGCGTATATTATCTTACCTGTTGGTGTAGATGTGAAGGCTTATACCTCAGGTAGTAAAGCTTACGATACGCGAGCTATTATACGCGATTGGCAACATATTATACGGCAAAGATTCTTTGCCGACTTTTTAGCATTAGGGTCTGAACAAGTAGGTACACAAGCATTAGCCAAAGAAATGAATACGTTTTTCAAACTGGCGTTGGTATCTGTACAGAATAAAGCGATTGAAGTATGGAATAGGCAGTTAGTCCCGTGGTTATTTGAACAGAATAATTGGAAATTAGATAAATATCCTAAAATACGTTGGAATGATCCTAGTGCAATAAATATCCAATCCTTAGCTCAGGCATATAGCGAGTTAGTTAAGAATAATTTGCTTATTCCAACGCCGTTGTTACAGAAATATATTCGAGAGCAATTAAGATTACCGTTTGAAGATGTAGAGAATATAGAAATAAAAAATAAAAATATTCCAGTAGATAGTAATAAAGATAAAGATACTCCTATTGACAAAGAGCCGTTAGAGACGTAATATGGTTGTGGTACTTGTTGAGAGACTACTCTAATACTCTATTTATTGGGTATTATTATGAGCCTATTTGGTCCGTATAAAGATTTCAAAGATTGTATCTCTAAAAATTCTGATAAATCTAACCCTGAAGGTTATTGTACAATGATTCATAAGAAAATAACTGGTAAATATCCTTCACAAATGTCAAAACATATACTTGAGAATGTTGAAATATTTTCTATTGGTACCCATACAGATTTTGAAGGTAAAACAACCGCCTTTACACCAGAAAAACTTAAATCTATTGTAGACGCATTTAACTCTGGTTTAGTTAATATACCTATTAAATTAGGTCATACGTCAGACGAACATAACACCAAAATTGCCAAAGCCTTAAACATCCCTATCGAAGTACTAAAAGGCGAAGGTGATAATTCTAAAGGCGCAGCTAAGTTAGGTGAAGTAATCAAACTCCATTCTAATGGAAAGTTAATTGCAGATATATCCTTAGCTAGCGATAGTATAGCTAATTTAGTAAAAGATAATTTATTTGATAATGTGTCGATTGAGTTATTAGAAGATTATGTTGATGCAGATGGTAAAAAATATGATCTAGTTGCTACAGGTTTGGCTTTTCTTGGAGTACAAAATCCTGCTGTTAAGAATCTAGCCGGCTTACAAGCGGCTAAACTTTTATCTCAAGGCAGTAAGTTTAATAAAATGTACTTGTATAATATGCAAGTACCGTTACCAATGGTTGATGTGAGCGTTAATAGTCATGAAGCGTTTGATATTTGTTTGGTTAAAATGGCCGGCGAAACGGCTGATGGCGATGTCAATAAACTATTATCTATGATTGGCGATGAATCATACGATAAATTAGTTGAAATGTGTAATAAGATGTCCAATATGCCAGGAATGATGGCTGGTTATATTAAAGATACGTATAAGAATCAACCTAAAGTAGACAAAGGAGAAAGTACTGATATGTCTGAGTTAGTTAATAAGTTAGGTAGTTTGTTTAAGCTTGAAAAGCCAACCGAAGACGCTATCCTTGCAGAAGTAAATAAGCTTATTACATCAAGTGCAAGTAACTTTGCTGAAATGGATAAAACTGTTACTAATCTTAAAAAGCAAGTCAGATTATTTGAATGGAGATCAAAGGTAGCTAGTTTAACTAGTATTCCTGGTACTCCAGATGAACTTGCAGGTAAATTAGTTGATATTGAAATTAAAGCCGGCATTGATACAGCTCAAATGATGTTTAGTACTTTTGAAGCTCAGAATAAACTCGCAGTTGAATTAGGTACTACCAAAGCTATTTTAACTCCGTCTAATCCTAATGCGTTATTATCTAGTAAGAAATACGCTTTTGAAGATAGAATTGATAAACTTGCAATAGATAAGAAAATATCTAAAGAAAAAGCCTTAGCTGAATTAGCTTTGAACGATCCTAAGGCGTTTGGTGTTTACAGAAAAGAAAAGCTCGCCGATTTACAGTTAGCTTAGTATAGGAGTATTATAAAATGGAAATCACTATCCCAGGTCTTGAAGCTAATGCTGATATTAGTGCAAAGCAATTTGAAGCTGTTAAGTTAACTGGTACTACGAGTGATTTTAGAGTATCAGCAATAGCAGCTACTACCGATAAACCTATCGGTATTTTAATGAATGAGCCTAATGCGGCTGGTGAAGGTGCTACTGTTGCAGGCCCAGGTAGTGTTACCAAAGCTCGATATGGTGGCGCAGTTAATGTTGGCGATAGTTTAAGTGTAGATGCTGATGGCGAATTAGTTGCTGTAGTAGAAGGTACAGACACTACACGATATATTATCGCCATAGCTCTTGAAGATGGTGCTGATCAAGAAGTTCATTATGTATTAGTTGTTAGTCCGCATAGGGCTTCATAGTTAGATTATATATATTATAAATAAAGAGGTAAAATAAATGCCTGCACAGCCAAGTGTTTCTGATGTTCGTCCAGTTGATCCTGTATTAACTAATTTAAGTATTGCATTTAAGAATGATAGATTCTTACATGAAGAACTTGCGCCATTTAGCCGAGTAGAACAGAAATCTGGAACATTCTTTGTTTATACAAGGGATTTCTGGATGCGTAGAATGAATGGTGCTGTTCGTGGCGAAGGTAATAGATATCTTCGTGTTGGTCATGGTGTAAGTACAGATACTTACGAAACTGTTGAACGTGGCTTTGAAAAAGCACTCGACGATCCTACTAAGGCCGCAAGTTTAACTCCTGAGAGTTTGGAAACTGTTGATTTACAGTATTTAACTAATATCATGCAGTTAGATTTGGAAAAGCGTGCTGCTGCGGCATTATTTATTACTGGTGTCTGGGGTACAAGTACTACTTTAGCTGGCGGCAACCAATGGTCAGATTATGCAAATAGTGATCCTATTGCTAATGCTGATACAGCACGTAATACTATTAAACGTAATACTGGTGCTGTACCTAATAAGCTATTTATGGGTGTATCAGCTTGGCAAAAACTTCGTGAGCATCCATTAGTGTTAGATAAGTATAAGTACACTCAAATTGGTGTTATTACACCTGAATTAGTTGCACCTGTTATGCAGGTTGAATCTATTACTGTTGGTGATAGTGTAGAAAATACTGCTGCTGAAGGTGCTACTTATGTTGGTGCTGATATTTGGACTGATAATGCATTGTTTGTAGTTAAAGGTAATCCTGGATTAGGCGTATTAAGTGGCGCGTTTAATTTAATCTGGCCAGAAGCTGGTGCATATCCTTGGGCAGTACAGCAATATCGTGATGAACCTGTTAGGTCGGATGTACAGCGAATATTCAATCATAATGTATACAAAGTAGTTGCAGCACAGGCTGGCTATATATACTTAGATGCTATTGCGTAACCTTCATTTTAGGGGGTTTTAATTAACATGGTAAGAGTTGTTCAGCGAAATCGCGGTTCTGTATCTTTTGATGGTGATGTTTTATTTGGTGGTGGGGCTACTGGTATTGCAGTAAGTTATAACGACGACGATCTAATGGCGATGGGCGCAGATGATGATGCTGCTAGTGCTTGGGATACGGCAGATGCTAATGCAAATCTATTAAAAACCAATCTACCTACTGGTGGCGCGGTTAATGTACCAGTTTATTTGGTTGGTATAGGTATATTAACTGTTGATTTGGTTATGTTGAATGGTCAGACTCAACCATTTGCTGGTGTGGTTGATGCTGATAGAGATAGTTATTTAGGTTTGAGCTATAGCGCGGATGATGTTGCTGTAATTCAAATGAAACTCGCTGCTGGTACTGAAAGACTACATACTATTCCAAATGTAGCGTCTGATACGATTACTTTAATCGCAGCAGTTCAAACTTTAACTAATAAAACTCTCACTACTACAGGCGCTGTTGCGGCTACGCAGAATCTTACCGCACAAAATACCAACGATGCTGCTAGTGTTATTACTGCGGTTTTTCAAGGTGATCGTGCTACACCGGCTGATAATGATGCAGCGTACATTAGTTTAAGATTAAGTGATAGTGTTGGAAATCAAGACGAACAAGCTAGGCTAACTTGGAAAGCAACTACTGTAGCAGATGGAGCTACACAAGACGGAGATTTAGTTTTAAGTGCTTTGGTTAATAATGTATTAACCGATATGTTGACATTAGATGGTAGTGTACCGCAGATAGTCGCTGCCAAACCTATCAATGTAACTGACGCTACTGATTCAACTTCTGGTGGTACTGGAGCTATATATACTGCTGGTGGTTTAGGAATTACAAAGGCTTTATATGTAGGTGCTACAGCGACTTTAGTTGGATTACAGACTAATACTATTGCAACTGACGCTGCTAGTGTTCAGGTAATGATTTTGCAAGGTGATAGAGCTACGCCTACAGATGGCGACGAAGCTTATATTACCTTAAAACTTAGTGATAGTGCTGGTAATCAGGATGAAAGTGCCCGAATTACTTGGAAATCAACTACAGTATTAGATGGTGCTACGCAAGATAGTGATTTAATTTTATCTAGTGTATTTAATGGTGTATTAACCGCCATGGTTACATTAGATGGTAGTCTTGATGTAGTTGCGATTGCAGTTGCTTTGCAATTAGCCAGTGGCACTGTTTCAGCACCGTCACTTAGTTTTACTTCAGATGTTAATAGCGGTGCTTATTCTATTGGTGCTGATAATATTGGTTTAGCTTTAGGCGGAGTTAAAGTTTGGGATTATGCGGCTACTGTAACAGGAGCTTATTATGCTTCTGCAAGCGCAGTAGGTTATGAAATCTCTGGATATAAGACTCGTGGTACTGTTGCAGTACCAACTGTAATTACTACAGGTGACGATTTAGTTTGTATTGCTGGTTATGGATATGATGGTACAAACTATATTAAAGCCGCAGAGATTCTTTTAGATTCTGCTGGTACTATTGCTGCAACTCGTGTAGCAGGACAAATAGTTTTTCGTACTGGAACTGATGCAGCGCCTACCGTATTAACTGACAGAGTTATAATTGATCAAGCTGGTGTTATGTTCTTAAATGACACTAGTAACGCTAATATGACTCTTGGACTCACTCTAAATCAAGGTGCTGCAGATAATGAAATACTTTCATTCAAGTCTAGTGATGTTGCTCATGGTGCAACTGATTTAGCAGAAACAGATACTTATGGTGGTATATACAAGAGTGATCCTGCGGCAGGTGGTCTGTCTTTACGTGGATATTCATCTGGTGTTGGTGGTGCTAATTATGCTGCAATATATCTTTTAGGAACTGTAGCTGTTAATCTTGACACGACTAAAACTTCTTCTGGTTTGGCAGCAACTAACATTACTATGGCACAAACATCTGGTGTTGCATTAGCTAATGTTGTAGCTAATGGAAATCTAATAGCTATTAGAACTAGGGCTGGTGGAGCTTATTTAACTAGAGTAATTATTGATACAGCAGGTGATATTCATACATCTGGAACGTTTGTTGCTGGATTTGGTTCTGATGGTGTTGTTGCGGCCACTGGTACTGGTTTATATGCACCAGATATTACTACTGGTGGCGCTGGTAATATTGATGGTGCTGATTTAATCATTGCGGCAGGTATTGGTACTGGTACTGGCGATGTTGGAACTATTATCTTTAGTTTACCAATAGTCGCTGGTGCTGGTGATATTATCCAAACAAGAATTACAGCATTAACTATTGACATGGTAGCTAGTGCAACTGCTCCAACATTCTTCTTCGCTACAGGATCGATTTTAAGTTTTAACGCTGGTGATGTTACTCTAACTCACGCAACTAATTTACTTACTCTTGGTGGTGGTAGTTTATCAGTTGATACTGGATTTGATGTTGCAATTGGTGGCGCGATTCCTGCAACGATCACTAATACTTTAACCATATATAATGGTACTGCTCCTGTTGCAGGAACTGTTGATAGTGTTATCTTTTATTCTAGTGATATTGCTGCTGGCCATACTGAACCTAGTTTCTTTTGTGAAGGTACGAGTGTCCTGGCTACTGGTCAAGGTGACAGCGCAAGTTCTGTTCGAGTTAAGATGCGTATTAACGGGACTGAAGTTACTTTACTTGCAATTTAATTAAGTTTAAGAAGGTTTATGAAGATAATTGAAGTTAATGAAGTTACTTATGTTACAAAAGAGACTTATAAACTACCAAAGAGAAACTCTGATGGTTGTATAATTTATAAAAATGGTAAAGACTCATCTGACGAATCTGTACTTGATATAAATCGGATTCCAATAATTAGTTCAGCTACTCAAGTAGATATATTATATATCTTACCTTTACAGATAAATAATCTTAAAGGTTTACCACATGGAAATAACGATGGACTGTTTGCTAGTAAGCTATACTCAGCTATATTTAGATACTATGATAGTCAAGATAAGAGTAAGTTCGAGTTACATGATAAAGTTTATGCATGGGTATTTAGAGTATTAAATAGAGTAATTAAAGATAAAGATAACGGTGATGTTACTTTAGCTCGAAGAATGTTTGGTGTTTCTGATACGTGGATTCTTGAACAGCTTAAAGATATAGATACTCGGAAGAAATCTTTAGACGATATAGAATTACCTGATAGTGATTAAAGGAGACTTATTAAAATGTATTCTGAAAGAGTGCAAACAGCAATTAAGCGTGGCGAAGCGTGGTTTATGCCGTTTGATGCTATTGATCCTACGACTAGTGACGATCAGTTTGTTCATATTAGAAATAATGACAAACAAGCATTTGAGATTTTTGAAATCAGTGTTCAGAGTACTGTAGCAGGTATGCTAGAGCCGGCTGTATTAACTGGTTCTAGTACTACTCCTACAGATGTTAAAGCTAACATGACGAATCTTTCAGGTAAAGAATCTTTACCTGTTGGATTGTTTGAAACTGGAGTTGATCTAAATATGACTCTAGCTAAGAAACAGACTCATATTTATTTAGCTGCAAATACTCCGAGAGTAATTGAAACAGCAATTAGAATTCCTCGTGGGACAGATTGGGGATTGAATTGGGATACAGCTACAGGAATATTAACAGGACATATAGGACTTATGCTTGTAGCTCCGAGTGATGAATAGTTGAATAGATAAATAATTAAAAAGTACTTGGGCTAGGGAAGAAATTCTCTAGCCCAAGTAAGTTATAATAAGGTTATTCAAATGGCAGTTGGAGCAAATACTTACGGTACTGTGGCTAGAGTTGAAACTTTAGTCGGTGATTTAGTTGCTAGTAGAACATTTACTACTGGCACAGTACCAACTATAGCTCAGGTAGAAACATTTTTAGATGACGTAGCTAACGAGATAAATGCTTATTTAAGCATGAATCAATATACTATGCCTGTTAGCGCAACTACAGATGCTCAAGCCCGTGGCATAGTAACTAGCGCAAATTGTTATGGTGCGGCAGCGTTGGTTTTAGCTATGTTGCCGACTGAAATTAGTATCATGCCTAATGGACAAGCATTAGATATTGGTAAATCGCGTAGATCATTTTTTGAATCTAAGTATAAAGAGATATTAAAATCTATTATAGATCATAAGTTTCCCGCTACAAGAAGTCTGGATGCATTGGAAGTATTTGCTGGTAGTGAAGAAGATTCTGACGGCAATACTAAACTACCTATATTTACTCGAAGTGTAACTGATTATCCTGGTAGTAGATCGTTGGTAGATGAGTAATATTAGTATTATAATAATTATAATATGTATTATATTGATTTTATTAGTTGTCAGTCCAGTGAATAAGCCTATTCTAAAACCTATATGTGTTTGGTTTAGTAATGGACATGAATATAATTTATGTGTATTAAAAGTATTTTAATATGACATTAAATATTAGACTACTCAGAGATCAAATAAATGGAGTTAGCGAATTACAAATAGCTAACGATCTTAGTATTGTATACAAAGCTCAGAGTAATAATGATAATATTATATCCTTAGCTCCATTACCAGGTGTAATTATATCGTTTGACGACGCGATTGATGCATATAGTAGAATATTAAATTGGTTCTATGATACTAGAGATTGGGTCAGTCATAGTAATTTACCTACAGGTAATTTTACTTTTGAATTTAAGCAAAGTAGTCCTAATATATATAATTTAGAAATTAAAAAGAACGCTGTAATAGTAGAAGAATTTAATTTTAATGTTGGTACTAAGATTTTAACTGTACCTTCGCAAAGTTCTCCGATAAACTTAAACTACAAAGAATTCTGGTTATTTTTAGTTATACCTTATAATATACTTATAGGATTTATAAAAGGATAGATTTATGTACGAAGTATACAGAGTCAGAAAGCCGTTCATGTGGAATGGCTATCAATATACACCAGACAAGCCATGTAAGTGTAATTGTTCTACAATAAATGAAAAAACTCGCCAAATGATTCAGTGTACTAGTGTTTATGCTAGTGAATGTCAACCGTGTAGAGATATATATTGTAAATGTCAATGTACTATAACTACAGAACTACATGCTGGTAGTATTTGGATTGTTGAAGCTGGACATCCAAGAAAAGAAATTATGTTAGACAAACGTATGGGATATTTTGCAATGGGCGATGCTAGTTTGCCTAGTAGTGAAGAATTATTAAAGTCTGATAAATATTCAAGACTACTTACTCCAGTACAGATAAACTCTGATATATTAAGTATAGCAGACAAAGCCAAACGTAAACATAAAGTAGCTGTGTAGTACATTATAGTGCGTTTATTTTATTTGAAGTCTTGTTCCAGATGTAAAGGTGATCTTTTATTAGATAAAGATAAATATGGTTTTTATATACATTGTATTCAATGCGGATGTTATAGAGATATTGAGTTTAATGTTTATGTAATTCTAATCCAAGCTTATCAAACTAAGGTTAAATCCTATGGGCTATCACGAAATGGAAAATGGTCTAGCTACAGTAATAAAGTTACTGAGCGGGTATAGTGCAACTAATGTAGCTCAGGGAGATTATAAAATCCTTGGTCATGGGAATACTTTTGGTATAGTATTACAACCTGGAGCAATATTAAAGCGTGATATTGTTGCAGCACCGAGAAGATTACAAGTTATTTGGGTTGTTAATATTGAATTATATATTGGATTTACTGGATTGATTAGTACTGTAGCAACTGATCTACGTGACAAAAGACAATCATTATTAAATCATTTAGATAAATATCCTACGTTGAATAGTTTATCTGGCTGTATAAACGCATTTATTCGTGAAGGAGTAGAACCAATAGAATTACCTGGCGATCCTAAACGTTGGTGGGTACAGATACTTAAAATGTATATTGAAGAACGAACTACGATTACTATAGCTGAGTAATGTTGGAATAGTAGTTATTATGGCTGAGAAACGGTTATTATCTATTAAAGTTAATACTAAGGGTGCTGAACGTAAAGCTAATACATTACGTGATATACATGGTAGATTCTTACCTACAACGAGTTTGATTGTAAATCAAGTAGCAGAACAATTAGTATCTATGTATAAACAATATACTCCTAGAGCTACGGGTACATTGGCCAATAGCACTAGTTATGTATCTGTTAGATCACATGGCCAATGGCAAATAAGAATTAGTCAGCCTGTATTATCTAAATCTGGTATTCCAATAAATATATTGGTTGGATTTGGTAGAGGCCCAGGTAATGCACCGCCAGCACAAGCTATTCAGGTTTGGATGGATGCTAGAGGAATAGTACCATTAAGTAATAGACGATATTATAATAATATCAGTCCAAGTGCGTTTGCATTAGCCAAATCAATAGGTAATAAAGGTGTATTACAATATCAACAACATAGACCGCCATATTGGATTTTAATAGGTAATATAATTAAACCATTTCTAGAAGCTATTGGTCCTACAATTGTTCGTGGAATATCTACCAGATTTAATAAAGGTTAGGAGAACTTAAATGGCATTAGAAGCGTTTAGGCGTATTCAAATAGGTAAAGAAGCTACTCGCGGTACTTCTGTTGCAGCAACGAAGAAACTTATAGGTAATTTAACTTTAACTCCTGAGATTACCTGGCACAGACCTGCCGACGAACGAAATAGTTTGGCTGAATTTAGACGTGCTGTAATCGCTGCCCAAGGAGCTAAGTTACGCTACGAAGCTTCTGCAACTTACGAACAGTTAATTTATTTTCTTGCTATGGGATTGCGTGGTGACGGTAGTGCTGCCTGGTCTAATCCTACTACTCCTGTTGGTGGTACTAATTCTCGTTTATGGACATTTACTCCGTTATTAACTGCCCGTAATCAGCAAAATGCATATACATTTGAATATGGTGATGAGACACAGGAGTTTGAATCTGCATTTTGTATGGCTGAGAATTTAGAATTAAGCGTTGTATTAAACGATGTGGTTAAACTTACAGCAGACTTGTTTGCCGAGTTTCCTGCAAAGTCGTCATTTACTGGCGCGTTGAGTGATATCGCTGTTAATGAAATTGTTGCTAATAAATTAAACTTATGGATTGATGGTACTTGGGCTAACCTGGGTGTTACAGCTAAAGATACTTTACTTGCTGGTGCAACGATTAAATTTCCTACAGGTTTGGTTCCGATTAAATATGCTGACGGATCGTTGGAAAATGTTAGTGCATTTATGGAACAACGAAGACATTTTGAGATCGATATGGATTTGGCCGTGTCTACCGCAGGAATAACAGAATATGATGCTGCTGTAGCGGCTGGTGGTACTTCAAGAGCCATTAGAATGAAGTTTACTGGACCGATCATTGAAGCTGCGTTGACCTATTATTTACAGGTAGATATGTTTGGTAAATATACTAACGTACCTGAGATATTTGGTGCAAGAGATGGTGAGAATTTATTATCTGTTAATTTTGCAAGTCATGAAGATTCATTAGGTAACGAGTCGAGTGTTTTAGTTCAAAATATTGAAACTGCTTTAGCATAAGAGTGAGATAAATTTATGAGTAATAAATGGTTAGTTGATGAGGAAGATTATACTACAGTCAAGTTAGATGATAGTAATTGGATTAAAGTTAAATCTCAAATAACTGCTGGTGATTATGAAGATATAGTTAAAGAATTAGGTAGTGTAGAGGTTAAAGATATACCAGCTAGTATGATACTTAAAGCTATTATAGTTGATTGGAGTTTTGTTGATAGTGGGAATGTTAAAATACCAATCAATAGAAATAGTTTGAGAAGATTGGTGTTTAAGAACTTACCTGAGCTAATTGAAAAAGTTAACCAGACTCTTGGTGATCAGAGCCCTTTCGGAATAGTGACACTAACACCAGCACCAAAAACAAACTAACTAATTCTTATCCTGTAGGTTATTTTAATGTCCTCCGTGGAAGGTCAGTTTCTAATCTTCCATGGAGGACAAAATGTTATATAATATGCAAACAAATGCATTGGGATTATTGGACTTTTAGAGAACAACCGCTGGATTTTATTGAAGATATATTACAGCATATGACTGCCGAATCTGATGCATATAAAGCCAATAATAAAAAGTAATGTGACTAGGTAAATCAATATGACTCAACCTACAGGCGGCGGGGATTTTGTTTTTAATATCTCTGTTTCAGGTATAGAAGGTCTTAAACAGGTTGCTAATACTGTTTCTGCAGTAAGTAAATCTGTTGGTAAATCTACTAAGCAAATGTCAGATCATATGACTTCTGCTGGTGTACATACTATGCGTGTAAAAGCGCGTATGGATTCTGGTACATCCGCAGCTAAAGGTTTAGGTAATGCATTAGATAGAGTTGGTAAAGGTGCTACTGGAGCTAAGACTGGTTTAGATAGGTTGTTATTTAAGTTGGGGTTGTTTAGATTTTATGTTAATGTAGCTCAGTTTGCATTTAAGTTCTTTTTAGATTCATTACAAGTAGATAAAATAGTTAACTTTGATCAAGCTATGAATTTTGCTAGTACTACATTAAAAGGTATGGGTGATACAGCAGAGAATATTAATCCAAAATTAGATGCTGTAGTTGCCGCATTTGGAAATAGAACTGATTTATTAACTAAGTTCCTAGGTGATCCGGCTGTATTACGTGATTTACAAGGAATGACGCCTAAATTAGCTAAGGATTTGGCTGATTTATCTTTACAGGCGTATACACTAGAAAATCGTGATCCAGCTAAGTTTTTTGACGCGTTAGCAAAAGTTGTATTATATGGTGATACGCCTGGAGCTATACAAGAATTAGCTGAGTTAACTGGTTATGGAGAAAAAATATTTGAAATATTCAAAAAAGAAAAGGCTGAAGGAGTAGTTAAGTTTTTCCAAACTGCGTTTGCTGAAGATTCGCGCACTGGAGCTATTAATACTAAAACTGCAATAGCTGAATTAGAATCTCAATGGACTCAATTGATAACTGTATTAGGTAAAGCTGTTTTACCTGTAGTTACTGTAGTATTGAAAGAATTAAACAGTTTATTTGAAAATATTAAAGGTATGTTTAGTCCTGATAGTGAGCAATCACAATCACTATTAGTTGCTGCAGCAGTATTAGGCACGTTGATTGGTCTTGCTTTAATTGGTGGTGGTGTTAGCCCAATAGTCGGTATTACAGGCGGACTAATGGGATTTCAGATCATAAATAAAGTGTTTGAAGATTTTAAGGATGGAGATAATGGAAAAGCGTTAATAGCTATTGCAGCAACATTAGGATTTCTTATTGGTGCGGCGATAGCTGGAACTGTAGGAACTAAAACTGGTATTATTGGTGGATTAGTAAGTTTTGTTATTATTGCGGATGGGTTGAATCTTTTATTTAGCGGCGATTCATTTACTAAAGAAGGTGCTGCTATTAAATTAGCAGCCGAAGGTATAGGTGCTGTTATTGGTTTTAGGATTGCTGGTGTTGCAGGTGCAACATTTGGAGCAGCATTTGGTGAACTAATTGCACGATATCTAAATCCTGCAAATATATTAGAAAATATACGTCCTTCAAGTGATACGAGTTTTGGTGATTTATTTAGTAAAATTAAAGATGCATTAGATAAAATCTCTCCAGTAGGAAGTTTTGCTACAGGTGGTGTAGTACCTGGACCAATTGGTTCACCGCGATTGGCTATGGTTCATGGTGGTGAGGTTATTACTAATCCTAATATAAGTAACGGTAATAAAGGTAATACTACTATTCAATTAGTGTTAGACAAGAAGATTTTAGATGAAATTACTATAGACAGTATGGGTAAGTTTTTACGTCGACGGGCTGGATTTTTACCTGGTATGATGTAGATAGTATTTATAGTTACTTGAAAGTACTCTCATGCAGATTAGATTATATATAAATAGTATAGATCGTACCGCCAATCTTAAAGAAAAAGACCTAACAATAGAAGATAATATTGGAAATATTATCGATACATTTGCTTTTACTATAATAGATTTAGATAGATCGTTGAACTCGGTTATATATGAAGGGTTAGATGTTATTATAGAAAAGTTTAGCGACGCTACAGTTAGATTATTTGGTGGTATTATTGTAGAAAAAGAAACCGAACTAGATGGATTAGGATTAAGTTATAGATTAACTTGTCAAGATTGGCGAACGTTGGTAGATAAAGCTACATTCACAAAACAATATGTATCTACTACAGATTTAGCTATAATTCAAGACGCATTTACTGAAGCTGGATTAACTGAAATAATTACAAATAATGCTAGTTTTACTTTTACTGGTAGAATATTTGATGTAATGGAGTTTGTAGGAACGTCATTAAGTTCAATGTTAGATCAAATAGCCGATGCTACTGGATATGTATGGTATATAGATAAATTCAAAAACCTTCACTATCATCCATTTCATCACCATAAATCAACTAGTATATTAGAATTTAGTGATGTGGTTGCTAATTTGAGTTCTAGTATAATACCATTCAACGGTATAAAACATATTAAACGTATGGGCGAGTTTAACGCTGTTGAGGTTAGAGGATATGTTAGATTAAGTTCTAATGTAACTCAAACATATAAAAACGACGGCACACATAAGACTTTTAATTTGACTAGCGATCCTTATGCAAGTGTATCAGGTAATTCATATCAACCTATATCTCGTGAACCGAGTACTGCTACTGATGATCTAATTGATGTATATGTTAATGCTAGTAGTAATTTGAATGAAGATTTAGATATATCTGAAACTGGAGTAGATGTAGTATCTGGTGCTGCATATGCGACCAATGATGTTATTTTAATAGATTTAGAACAAATGTTAGTTACTAATGTAGCAGCTAATACTTTAACTGTTACACGAGGATATAACTCTACTACTGCTGCAACTCATACTAACGGTACTGCTATATTTATAGATCAAAAAGTTGTAGTTCGTCGCGCAGATAAAGATCAATTTACTGACGATGCAACTATTGATGTTATTTGGAATCCGTTGTTTGTGCAAGTTGAATTTCGTACAGCACCGCCAAACAATGCTACTAATTCGTGGAAAGTTGTTGGTAGATATCAGTCACCGTCTGTAGCTTTAATGAGAGATGAAGCTGCTATTCAGAGAGCTAATGGACGCGAATTTCGTTATGTAATGAATGAAACTTTAGTACGTACAGAAGAACAAGCGTTAGATGTGGCTAAAGCGTTTTTACGCGAACAAGGACCGAAAGAACTTATAGAAATTGAGTTTCTAGATGATGGATTGCAAACATGTCAAAGTGTATACTTAACTTCAACTCCATTAGGTATAACTAGACGCAAGTTTTTAATAACTCAATTAACTATAGAAATATTAGGTGGCGATGTAAATAAATATCATGCGATATTAGAATACTCACATACATTATTTGATCAGGAGAATTAGGGTATGTTAGATTATATACGAGGTATAGTTAGACCGTTAGTTACACTTATGCTCGTTACTACTTTATGTGTAACTTTTATTAAAATAATAACTAAAGTAACTATACCAGATTTATCAGCAGACGTATTTATTATGATTATTGCTGGTTTTATTAGCTCAGTTAGTACAGCATTAGCTTTTTGGTTTGCGAGTAGGCAAAATAAATCTAATTAGAGTAAGTTAAATGTCTATCGAATCTAAAGATTTAGCTACAATACTGGCAGAGTTAAAAAACAAAGCCGGTGTTACTTCATTACGAGCAAGTAATAATGCTAGTTTTACTTATATGCGACAAGTATCTAAGATACTTGGGTTATATATTAGAAGTATTACGCAAGTAGCCCGCGGTCCTAAACCTTATAAAGCTGTAGAACAGAATCGATTATTAAATAAAGGATTTTTAGATGATGTAAGTAGTTGGACTGAAACAATTGACGCTACTGTTACTGCAACTACAGCTAGATCAAATGCTAAGGCTTTTATCAACGAACTTGGCGGAGTTACATCATTAAAAATCAATATAACTGCAAGTACTGGTGCTGGTGAAGCATTAAGATCGCAGATTATTAGTAGTGTTGGAGCTGGCGAAGTATGGTCATTTGAATGTGGTGCGTTAGTATCCGCATTAGCTGGTAGTGCTAAAGGTATATTACGTGTTGAATGGTTAAACGGTGCTAGTGCGGTAATTAGTACAATAGCTTACGATTTTAGTGTTGTTGATGCGAGTAATTGGGTTAAGAGTAGTAGTGCGATGTATAATTTAACTTCGCCAGCGTTGACTATTAGTGTTAGAGTTAGTTTAATTCTCCGTGCTCAAGCTGCTAGTGATACTGGAACTGTTTATTTTGATAACGTTATAGCATGTAAAGAGCCAGATATATTAGCCTTTGCGACACGCGGTATTGCAGGGTATTCTAAAGCTAGTTAAGTTATATTATTTAGAATTACATAGGTGATTTCAAATGGCATTTGATGAAGCTAAAACATATACGGGATTAGCCGCAGTAGCTACAGATGATAATATATCGGCGAATTTATTAGATTATTTAGCTTTTCCAAGAGGAGTAGTTGCGTCTAGGCCAGTATTTGGTAATAAAGGTGCAGTATATGTAGCTTCTGATGAAGAAGAAACTGTATATTATGATGATGGTACACAATGGGTTACTGTTGGAAAGTTAGTTAATAGTAGTACGCAAACTTTTAATGGAGTCAAAACGTTTGGTAGTATACCTGTAGGACCTGCAAGTAATCCAACTACAGCAAATCAACTTGCTCGTAAACAGTATGTCGATGACAGTTTAAGTAATCAAAGTCTCCAAAGCACGGGTACCTGGGATAATACTAATACAAATGAGCAAGATGTAGCTTCGATAAATATTACTGCTGCTGGTGGTTTATTATTTCTAGCAGTATTTCTAAGTAGTGCGGCAGGACAAGGTGGCGGATTTAATCATACTATTATTGCGCGATTTTATGATCCGTCAGGATTAGTCAGTTTTATAGGAATTTCCACTGTAGCGATTACAAATCCTAGTAGTTGGTCAAGTCAAGCTTTTTTGAATGCTAATAGCGTTAGTGTATCTGGGGGAGATACTACAGGACAGTCTTTAGTAGCAACAGGAGCATTCAAGCCAACCCAAACTGGTATACATAGAATAACTATTCAAAGGTCAGGTAGTGCTGGGAATTTCGGTACTGGCAATGCAATGATTGCATGGTGTAATGGTTAATTTAACCTATTAGATACTCATGAAAAAGAGTAATTCTACAAGGCTATTAGAGGCGTTAACTTTGGCTGGACATGGTCCAGTTATGGTCCCTGAGCTACCCTCCCCTAGGATCGCGTTAACAAGGGCAAAGCCGGTCTCTACAGAAGGAAAAATCAAGGTTGATCAGGCGTCAGGGTTAACAACCCCAAGCGTGTGAGTACCTGTTAACACCAAAACCTCAAATACTCAAATTATACTGTAATAATCTCTACTAATCAAGGTAACGATATGAAGCTCAATCTACCATTCAAGTCTATGTTACTTACCTCTGACGACGTGGATCGTTATTGTACTCTGGCAAATCAGGCGTATCTCGAAAGAGGTATAGTGTTTGAAGCTTATAACAAGGTACTTGAAGCATGCAAGACCTATGGTGTTAACCCTAGTACTCCACCAATTGTGAACCCTATAAAATATGATTTAGTCAAATTATCATTTGCGCTAGTAGATTTTGGTAGACCAATTAGGTTACATGACAATATTCATTGGGGTATTAGTTTGATAGAATTAGAAGAATTTTTATCTTATGACAGAACTAATACTTTAGAATATAAACAAGACATATGGGATTGTGATAACTACGCTTATCAACTTCATAACAACGCCGCTAGAAATAGATTTTTAATTGGGTTAATTAAAAACTCTATTCATGCATGGAATATATTTATAGATATAAATAATTATACTGTAGTTCAAATAGAACCACAAGCCAATGCTATAGTTCACGGGCAAAATGGATTATATATACTAGACAAATATACAGAGATATGGTTATAAATTCTAATGAAATATATTAAATTATTAAGTTTACTGATTATAGGTTTAATCTTTATAAGTTTATTATCTACAAATCAAACACAAACACTTGCTCAAACTCAAAGTAGATATTTATCTCTGAGAGCTAATCTTAGAATAAATGATCCAGATAATTCTTTATTTCGTCCAGAAGAATGGGTATATCTTGATCCTGGATTAACTTGGGAAAACGAAAGTGAGAATTATGTATCATTTCTAACACGAGACGCTAGATTACGTGTATATCCATTAAATAACACTCCATATAAGAAAACTAAATTTATTCGTACTTCAGAGGACCCTGGATTTGGTCGTTTAAGTGGACAACAGATTGATTGGAGTCAATTAGTAATTGCTAAATGGAGAATATCTGTTGTTCCTTATAGTTATTTTGTATCTAGACTAACTTTAGGTAAGTCTAATTATTATCCTGTCGGATCATTTCAACAAGGTTCACAAGGAATAGGCTTTAGAATATCACAAGGTAATGGCGAACCTAAATTAGTTGGTATAGCACATAATGGTGGCGAACAAATCAATGGACATGAAAGTGTATATTTAACTTTACCTGAGATTCCTAATGTAGATTATTTTCGTAATACGTTTACACTTACAGTAATTAGCTTTGGCGATGGAGCAGTAGAGTTCTTTGTTAATGATATTTCTGTAGGATATATAAGTACTGGAGGACCTAGTGGTTATATTAGTCCTTTAATTGGTCCTGGATATGGAGTTAGAATTGAAATTACTAATACTGATACTTACGAAGAAGGTAATCCACCAGTAAATTATACAGAAATATCTTTTAATGGTGGTAGTTATTTTATATATGAGCAATAACCTAGAGGTATTATAATGTCTACACAAGTACTTACACAAGAAGGATTAAACAGATCAGCACAGTTAATTATGGCTGATATTAGTCATACAGCAGTAGGTACAGGAACTAATGCTGCTGTTATTACTGATAGTCAACTACAAACCGAAACCAACAGATTAGCAACGCTTAAAACTATTCGTGATGCCAATATACTTCAACATAGAGTATTCTTTCTTAACTCTCAAATGCCGGCGCCAGATGTTAAAGAGGCTGGATGGTTTATGAATGGTACTATAGCAGCAGATTCTGGTGAAATATTAGCTAGATCACAATTTACTTTTACTAAAGGCACACAAGATTTGTTGTTAATTATTGAAATGAGTATACAGGAGAGTGCTACTGGGACTTAAATATATAAACTATAAATAGACAAAAATATAGGGGAGTAGATATTTATATCTACTCCCCTATTATTATGTGTAAATTATTTTAATATTCTTTATATACATTAAGACCTTTCTCATGAGTATATAAATAACATACAATACCAGCTTTAATTCCAATATCAAGCATATTTTTAGTCCCTTTACTATTAACTATATCATCATGGAACGCGATTATAATATTAGGTTTACCTTCATCTAACATTTGTTTATTTCTAATCATGCCGGCAGCTTTACCATATTTTAACCAATCCGCATAATATCGTTGGACTGGAATATTTAACTTAACTGCTATAACTCTGGATAAACTATCAGCACCGGCAGCTTCGCCTTCTATAATTGTTGCAATATATTTTAATTTAAGTATTATATTTTCTATAGCTTTAATATCTATCCAATGTCTATCACCACAAATTAAAACGCGCATAATAAGTTCTTTTGATTAAAATTGACTATGAAATTTTTTCTCTGGTAGACCTATGGAAGTTAAAAAAGCTATAGGACCAAATAAACAACCCAATATTAACCAAGCTATACCTGAATAGTTTTTCTGTTCTGCTATATATGCGGTAAATATTCCAAAGATTATTTCAATAAGTATAATAATATAAATAAAATTATTCATTAACATATTCCTCAAGATGAAACTTTCTAAACTGAAGCCAACCTCTAAAATTACCTATATAATCTGTTGTATCTTTTGCATATGCTTGATGTTCAAATGGTGACCAATGGCCTTCAGATTTTAACATTTGAGCTAATTTAATATCTCTATCTATATCATATATATTATCATGAGTTAAAGTAGATACTCTAGCACACCGAGCTACAGACACTAGTAACAAATGACCAATTTTTATTTTATCTCTTTCTTCGTTGGAAATATATGGCAAGTGCCAATAACCAAACTCTACTCTAATAGGTTTATTTAATTTATATTCAAACCGCATCATTCTAGCAAGTTTAGCTATTTCGGGTTGTGCTTTGTCAGAATCACGCAACTTAAACCAATTAGCGTAATCAGTTGCCGTAACTAATACAGTAATATACATCCACGGTTCTATTAGTCTATTAGATATTTGCTTATGTACACCAAGTTCTGCAAGTTTTTCTGACGCTTCAAGCATTAAATCTCTTGCTCCGAGCCATATTTGTGTTGCACCAAGAATTTTTTCTTTTTTTATTTCTTCATCAGCTTGCATACCTTTTTGATTCTTACCCCAATAAACAGGTACTACAGGATCAGTAGTTATTTTTTCTCTTAATTTACTATTAGGTATAGCACGACTACTACTTGAATTACGTGAAAACATCCTATGTGTCATAAGTTCATTATGAATAATTCTAGGATAAGTAAGCTCGAATGTAGTCAAACGAATATCTATAGGCGAAATTGAATCGGCAATAATTTTAACACTATACATAATGATTTCCTTATTTAATTAAAATATACTGGCATTAAAGGATAACGTTTAGAGAGCAAAATTAACATACCATAAATATGTGCGTCTATGTTATCTAATTTTGCTGTCCGACAAAATTTATCGTAACACATAGAACATACTACGGTAGCTAACATATGAGTTAACAAATCGTCACGAAAACGTAATCCATATACAGCAATTGTTCCGATGTTATTGCAATATGTTTCCAAAAACATACAACATGTTCTACCTAAATCGCCGTAATGTGTTAATTTTATATTATACATCATATATTTTTATTTAATTGTGCTTGTTGTTTGAGTAAAAGATAATTTATCAAATCAAACATTTCATCTTCTTGGTATTTGTTATATTGTTCTACAGACCAATCATCTGTGGGATATTTAATTGTACCTTTAACCATACGTGCTGCAAGTTCACATGCTGCTTGTTGGACTAAAATAAGTTTTTTATCTAATCGCTGACGCTCTTTTAACTGAAGATTTTTTAATAATTCTTCATCTACCACAATTTCAGTGATAAAAAATTCTGATTTCGCCAGCTTATTGATTCGATCTACTTGGGTTTTAGTTAATTTATTCATTGAATGATGTAATTCTCCTTAAAGATCTAATTGTGTTTAATAGTAATTCAACTTCACACGGTTCTAATTGAAGAATTATACTATAGATTGATTTAGGTAATTTACCTACATATATTGTTAATAATTCTTCGTCTATTCCAAACTCTTTCGCAAATCGTTCAATATTTAATTGTCCAATAGCTACTCGACCACGTTCGATATCATTTAATCTTCTAGCTGATATACCTAATCTTTCAGCCATAGCTCGTTGTGTTAAAGGTATTTGTTTACGATAAGCAACTAATATATTACCAACATGTCTTTGCATATTGTATTTATAAGCGCTTTTTTGATTCGTTTAATCGATTTTGACTTATACGCTTAGCGCACGCTTCAAAATCATAAGCAGAAATAATTATTGGTTCTCGTTCTGTCAAGTCTCTAAGTCGAAGAAGTACTAATTCAGCATCTTCGCCAGTAAGATTGCCGGCGACACGATTAACAAAATCTTCATCGTAAGAAGCCATTTTAATCTATCTCCAATATTTTAAGTACTCTAACTTAAATGGTGTATACAACGGACTTATGTGTGTTAGTGTATCTATTTGACTCTTACTTAAATCCCAATGACCGTCTAATACTTGTTCATCATGTACTTCCCATGCAAAATACTCCTTTGGTATAATATTTTCTAACTCTATCATAATACGTTCAAATATTTCAAATGCTGATCCTTGAACGGGCCAGTTAATCGCGCAATTATCTATATGTTTATTAGTTAAAGATTTATTAGATAAGTCTATTTGTAATTCTCTTCCATATAAAGTTCTAACTGTAAAAGTTTTTCTGGCTTGTTCTTTAAGATAATCACAATATTTTACGCTATTAGTAAACTCATTTCGCCAATACATAAACACATTTCTAACTAAATCATAATTAGTTATATTAGCTCCTTTTGCTACGGTTGGTATACTGTCAAAACTAAATCCAGTAAATAATCCACCAAAGTTTACATTCTTTGCTTGTACACGATCTTTAGCTTTACTAGCTATTTGGGTTTTGGTATGAAGGTCTTGGGTAGGATCATTGAGTACGTTAATTAGTTTTTGATCTTGAGCTAAATGTGCAAATACTCTAAGTTCTATCTGACCTAAATCAATACAAGTTAGTTCAGGTAGATCAGGTAAAAATTGATTTCGCATATTACCACATTGAGAACACTTATCATTAACAACAAAATCATTTTTATGTATAGTACACCTAACAGCTTTAGGTACTATATCACCAGGTCGTCTACCAGTAGGAATATTTTGTATATTAAAGTCTCTTGATGTGCTTCTACCTGTGGCTGCATCCAAATACAAATGCGTATAAACTCTACTTAACCCGCGAAACTTTTCAGCATATGTACTTAATAGTTTATTAAACTTACGTACTTTAAGAATTAGTTTACTATAAGGATGAATCTCATGTATAGTAGGGTTAACTATTGTTAATAACGCTTCTTCCGAAGTATCTGGTTTACCCCAACTAAATGGTAAACTAATTCCTATTTCACTAAATGCTTGAACAACTTGCTGAGAACTTAGCGGATTAAAACCGAGTTTATCTTCGCAAATAGATTTATACTTATTACGTTCGTTAGTTAATTCAACACAAAATTTCTCATTTAGATTAGTATCAAGTTTTATACCTCGATATGATTGTCTCATTAGCATAGATTCGCTATGCATTTTGATTTGGTAGTATTGTTTATCTACTGACGGGTAGAATTTTTTATATAACTCTAAACATCCCCTAGCATCGCGGGCTGATTTTTCCAACACTATTTCTAACGGTAGACCATCCATATCTTTAGCATTATATTTTTTTAATAATTCTTTGACAGATTGAGTATGATAATATTTATCCAAATACAATTTTGTAGCTAAAGATAATTCAACTTCGAGATTTAATAATCTCATAATCATCGCGGTATCTTCGATATTTACAAAATCTACTGAATATCTACCTAATGCCTCACGTGACAAGTCAAATGGCGCATTATGCCAGATTTTGGTTATTGTTGGTATATATAACAATGACCAAGGTAATGTCGGTTCATCTATACTAAAAGCAAAATTATCATTATCAGGTAACGCTATACCAATACATTTAATAGTTTTATTGGTTATACTAACAGTTTCTGTGTCGCAAGCTATGAGATTTGTATTAGTATAATTTAATAAATTATTAAATGATTCAAGGATTTTGGTATTATCACCTTCATACCTACCTATATAACCACGCATATATTGTCCGTTATTTTTACGATTTTATTTAACTAACTCTACTGAATAAATAACCCAACTAAATGTTGTTAATTGTTTGTCACGTTTTTTAACTAATTCATTTAACCAACTATCTACAGAATCAAATCCGCTACAATCTACAAGTTTATTACAAACTGTTTCTAATTGTTTTCTCCCTACACCTTTAATCATAGGTGTTCTTATTGCGTTAAATCCGATAAAGCTATTATGTCTATGTAGATGGACTGGTATTTTACTTTCATATCCGAAATAAGGTCTTATAGTGTAGATATGATTATTTTTAATTAAATAATTATACGCTTCATCCACATCAAAAGCCATTTTCTGTGTGTTAGGACATTCAGGAGTACAATTTCTCATACTGATTTATCAACCTTCATTCCTTGAACACTGATATCGTTCTGATATTTACCTGAATATAATTTATTACTATTACTTAACATCTTATGAAAACTAATCTGTGCGATTAAATCATTCGCAATAATTATAATATTATATGGTGCGTGATTTTTAATTTCTAATGTAAGCCTACCTGACCATCCAGGATCAACAAACCCTGCTGTAATATGTACTGATAATCCTAATCTACCTAAAGAACTCTTACCTTCGATTCTAGCAACTATTGAATTATCTATCTCAATCCATTCATTAACCGCACCTAAAATAAATTCACCAGGTAATAAAATACATCCATCTAAAATGTTCTGTTTAATATACAGCGGAGGGTTTCTAATACTAGCTATTTCTGCTGTTGGTCGGATTATTTCGCTATATAATCTTACATCATAGCTAGCCGGTTGAAGTTGAGCTATTTCAAATGGCGATATTTTAATTACTTTATTATTTATAGCTTCAAGAATATCTTTATCACTTAGAGTAGTCATATTAAAATCTATTCCTAGATAATCCAAATAAATAACCAAGAATAAATCCTAATAATATACAAACAAATAAAACTATTATAAATATCATGCTTGTTTACTTTCTGTATATCCAGTAATATTCATTGTAATACTTGGTTTAACTAAAACACCGTCAGCGCTAGTTAACGATAATATCGAAGTTATTATTATTTCACATCGTTCACCTAACGGATTGCTTATTCTAATCAATACATATGGAGGCATACCGCTGGCCATATCAATAGATTCTATCCTCGCGCCTCTAATACGATCATTCATTTGTTTATGGATTTCTTCGTTAGACATATTTACTCCTTATTTATTTTCCATATAACTCAACTACAATAGCTACAGCTATTCTATGTACCCAAATACCAATTACTGTACCTATTAAAGCGCTAATAATAACAGATTTATTTATCATTATCTATCCTTCTATCGTTAAGTATTTTTGTATGCTATAAGTAAACACGAGCAACTAATTGATCTGTAATCATATTATTTTATTTTATTTTATACTTTCTTCCCTAAATATTCTAATAATTTGCTCATTCTATTAACTGATATTCCAGAAACAAATCCTGCTACATCATTCGGATCAGCGTGGATTAAATTCCAAATAGTACTATATACTTTAATTAACTCTATAGCTACTACAGGCCCAATCCTCAAATCATCATAACCCTGACATAAACCTAACAACGCTTGTACTTGCGGATTAGGACTAAATACCGGCAAACTAGGACTAATATATCTATTTAACGTATTATGTATTGTTTTCTTAGTTGAGTAATATAGTCTAACAATATACTGTGCTGTAGTTAACCAAGAGCTAGTTTTCCATACATTTACTCCTGCCATACTTAACCCTAATAAAAACCCTTCATACCTTGCATAATCACTACCATATTTCCTACTCGGTCTAAAATATCTGCCGTTATCAGTTAATTCATAAGTTTGAACTCCATTAGGTATAGGTTCTGCAATACCTTCAACTACTAAATATAACCTATTACATTTACCTAATTCTTTTTGTATTTGAAGTTCTATATCGCCTGGTTTAGATAGTATTTCGTGTACAGTTTTCCTTTCTAAATGATTTATTTGATTATCAACATCATTCCATATATAATCTGCGTAGCCTAACCGATTTAACTGTGCCCTAATAGTATCTGGTACTGATTGTTTAATTAGTGCTTCGATTTGTTGGGGTTCAAATTCATCTACTTTTATACCGTCAGTCATTAGTAGTACCTTTTAATAATCTACCATTAGGATCATAATTTAATTCAACCTTATTAAACTTTAACCATTGTACAGCTCTAGATACTTCGATTTCTAACTGATCTTTTGAATAATGCTCTTTATTACCGAATACTACATTCATACAAAATCGACAAATAATAACACTAAATTCTTTATCTGGAAGCAAATGCAACAAAGCATCTTTAATTTGTTTATCTTTATCTTTAGGACAGATTTTTGGCCAAGATCGTATACTAACTACTCTAACTTTATAACCATAAAACTTTAATCTTTGTCGTAAGATTATTATAGCTTGAGGTTTAGTTAAATTTTGTTTATCCATTTAACTAAACCTTAAACTAACGTAACTCGATCAAATTTCTTAACTGTATTATCTAATAAATTATAATCATACCCTCTAACTTCAGTACCATCAACCATTTTGAATATAGTAGATAATTTCACTCCAACTAATTCTGGACCTATAGGAGATTTTTTAATTACTATATACTTATCTCTGTTACTATTATCATTAAACTTAGTTTCTAATACCCAATCAGATAATCTTTCTGATTGATTAAATCCATCTACTTCAAATAATCCTGGCACTATAACAGAGTCTATTTCACCAGTTTTAGTATTTAACATCGGCCGTCTAACCGGCCGTTCATGATTTACCATAATTAAATGTTTATTAAAAGTTTTTGCAGTTAAATAAAACAACCTCATTCGATCTCCTGGAGTACGATATTCCATTTGACCTAATTGTTGTTTTTGTTCAGTTAATCTTTGTTTATCTTTAGAGGTTAAATTATATTCTACAATAGATTTATTTCGACTTTCTATTGCTTCTTGAAGTTCTTGTAAATAACTCTCACTAGTAATATCCCAAAGAACTTTGCCTGTATCAAATACAACTATATTTATGTCATCTCTACTACATACTTCAATGTATTTCGTAACAATTTCTTCGTATCGTTCGCGTTTGCCGGCTTGTAAAGGATTTATTTTATTGGTTCTATTTAGGGTAAATAACTGTACTAATGCTTCTTGATTTAACGGTTTGGGCTTCCAGATTTCGTATTGTGAAGTATCCTTAAATCTCCATGTAACACGATTAGTACCATTTTCTAGGTCAAAGATAAACTTCTTCCCAGGCATGGTAAATGGAAATGTACTTTTCCAGCTACCTGACGGACCATAGATTGTAATAATAGACATTGAAACTATTCCTTTATCTTTTAATAAGAAAATAAAAAGACTTTATTTCTTTTTAGTATTCAAATGATCCAAAATTATAGGGCCAATTTGTATAAATTGAACATCTTTCCAAACAGCTATATGAATACCAATAGCCCAATCACGTAAATCATAACTAATTCCCCAGGATTTTTTTTATTTATAAATCTTCAGTCATTTTAATTATCCTTTTGGCTTTTTAGTTAGTAAATAAACCACAACTAATATACTAAGCCACACGATAATTGTTCGTTCCAATTATTCATTAGATGTCATTGTAATATTTTCAACAGATATTAGAGCTGATTTAGCTTTTTTAGTTGTTTTATCTGCTTGGATAATTTCAGCTTCTTTATTCCATGCAGGTGTCATTGATTCGGGTATTGTAGGTAATGGCTCTGTACAAGGCGTATATGCGCCAGTATTTTTAATCGCGTCGCAAGCCAACTTAAAAGAACAATTATTACATTCCCAAGGTTCATTATACTTAAATGGTTCGGGGATTTGATTATTATTTTTAGCATAAGCTAAAATATTTCTTCTTGGAATAATATATTCATTCCAAAATTTATCTAATTCATCTTTACTAAATCTAAACTCTTTTCCAATTATCTTAGCACTAATAATCTGAAATACAGCCAACATATATTTATCTTGATTATATGCGTAGCTATATCCTGCCATTTGTTTAATCCAACCCATTGGATAACCTTTAGTTGGTTGGTTATCTTTATTATAATAAGCCCGTGTAGTTTTTAATTCGCCTAATGCATCTATAATATGTAATAAATAATCACTACTAAGACTTATATTATCGACAATTTTACTTAGAGGTCTATTAGGATTACTTTCATCTTCAAGTAAAACTTTTTCTAAACCTAACCCTATAGCAAATATCAACGCATTATCGTCAGAGATTTCTGCTTTAGAGTATTTATAGTTCCAGTACGCTTTTGTTAGACAATAAATAAGGTCACTCAAGTGTATTCCTTGACGTGACCTTACTTGTAGATTAAACTTCTGTTTAATTCTACTAATTATTTCTTTTTCAATTGTTGGGTTATCGAATATTTCCATTAAATAGCTCCATCATCTGTAGTATTTTTATCTATATCAGTTAATTCTAATTGATCTATAAGTTTATCTATTCTATTTAATAAATCTTCAATCGTTCCTCCTTCAGTTTGTTCAAGTATACCTTGATTTGATTCAAATACTTTATAAACTTTTTCAAGACAATCGATTAGGTCGGCTTTATCTTGAGGTTTCAAATTAAATTACTCCATTGAAATATGACTATTACGATATTTTGCTACTTTACCTTGTGTTATTAAATTACTATTACCATAAAACGATTGCGCTTTTGTCTCATTTTCGTTGATAAAATAGACCAAACCGCAATTTATACAAATAATATCGCCCAAGCTGTCTACAATTATTTTACCTGTGAGACATTTTTGACATCTATGTTTATTTATTATATAAGTTAAATAAATACTACTATAAATATCTAAATAATTGTGATTAGGTTTAAGCACAGTCACTTTCCTTATATTTCATTATCACCCATCATATCAACGTCACCAGGAACCTGATTACCGTTATAACTAATCCAACCACAATTCATACATATATAATCATCTTCTTCAATAGATTTAATAACTAAATTATTCTGTCCACAAATAGGACAGATTAGAGATTTATTCATATATTATTGTAACCTCGACTTCTTGTTTTTGGTCTTTGCTAAAATTATCTAAATCATTTAATATACCGTTAATCTCTGCTGGATTATCTGTTATATATGAATAATCAATTAACATTTCGTAAATTATGTTTGCAGGGATTTTATATGTAAATCTTTTCATTTTATTCATTCTCCTTATCTAATTATCCTAGGCGTTGTCATTTATTATTTCTACCAAAGCTCGTCGGAGGGTTGACGGTTAGCTTTACTAAAAGTCGCTACTCTCTGGTATTTGCCTTTGAATAATATATTACTTTACTGTTTCAACTTTTAACTTTTCTTTGCTACAATCTTGGTGTTGATAACCTCCATCAACCTTGATTGCTTGACTATGAAACGGCTTACCACAAATCAGACAAAGTACTGGGGTTACGACATACGCTTTTTTCATTTTATTGCACTCTTACAGGAAATTCTTCACCAACCTTATATTGTTTTGTACCATTTTCAGTAAAATATGTGTATATTCTACCTTTAGAGATACTCATAATCGAAGTTTCCAAATCAACTTCATAATAATTACAAAATCGATCTCGGTAAACTCGATTTTTGTTTATATCTGTAATCACATGGCTTAATAGTTGCATTACTTTTATCTTTACCTATAGCTATACTTTATGATATACACCAACACCATCAACAGTAAGATGCTTACTCGCTACTAAACCGTTAATAAGTGTTTCTTCCTGTCCTTCGATGCTAATTTGCCTAAGATTATCTGGTAAACCTGGTGTAGTGATTAACGCCTTACCAATTTCTTTGATGTTTTTACCGTCCGCAAGTGATATAATAATAGTAGTTATATCAACATTAGCACTGCCACCACTATTATTTGGCTGAATGTTACTTGTAACATTTGCCTTACCTTTATCATCTATCTGAACAATTTCCCATGCATCAATTGTAGTATCAACCCATTTGCCTGATGGATTTTTGGGATCGGGCCGCTGGACTTGATGTCCAGAAGTATACTTCATTCGCATTTTATGTCCGAATAACTCTGCGAATTTAACTGGCCGGCCCATGATTTCAGCAACACTTGTTGCTAAAATAGCGTAAGCTGACTGTTGGCTTACGCTATGCGATACTACTAACTCTGCAATTGGATACGGATAAACTTGTCCAGGTTGGGTTTCATAAACTTTAACACTAGTAAAGTTTAATTTTAATTCCAACACAGACCGCTTTTGATCTCGACCACTTTGCTTGTAATCACCTTTTACATCTGTAAAAACACCTTCAAAATCTTTCAACGGTGATCTTGGCGTAGTAGTAGACTTATCTAATATTAAATCGCCAAGATTATTCAAATCTATATTATTATCCTGAGTCATATTGAGTTCCTTTATTTATTTAGATTTTACTGAAGTTGGTTTGGTTTCGTTGCCACACACAGTACAACGATTGACGCCAGGTTTAGTCGTTAGATTAGCTATTCGACAATTCTTACCATATTGAGTATCTTGGTAAACATGTGTACAATTACAGTTAATAAGCACAAAACTCTCCTAATAACTTTTTATTACCACAATTAAATTACAACAAATTAAAACATCTCATCTCCTATAAACAGCTCAAAACTTAAATTATCTCTATTAAACCTATAAGGTAAAATAGGTAAACTACCAGTCTTACTCATTCGCAATTTCATTGATCTCATATAAATTACATCTTCATCTTTATCGTCCTTATATACTTCGAGCACAGTGTCAGCTAAATTCTTAATCAAACTGTGCCCATACATATCATCTATACCCCGATCAAATCTTTGATTAGAGTTTACGTCATATGATCCTTTCCTTTTATGATGTACAAATAGAAAACTCGCATTATTGATTTTGCGAATTTGGTTAATTGTATCTTTAATACCTTCGGCTACTATACTAGTAGCCACATCACCCCGACAAACAAATTCCAGCCCATCGATAATAATTAAATCAGGCTGGAATTTTTGCACATAACTTATCAGTAAACCTTTACCACTATTTTCATTTAATTTAATATCCAAATCGGTCCAAAAATTAACCAAGTTACTCGCAATAGATAATTGTTTAGTTTGTATATAATCAATTATACGCTCTCGATAATCATATACTGGCATCTCAGGATTAAGTACTAAAACTTTGGCCGGCTGTGTTTTATATACAAGCCAATTTTTACCTTGTATAATACTAAATACCAAATCTAACAACAACCAAGATTTATATGTGCCTTGTTCGCCATATAAGAACATTATATGGCCTTTTGGTAATATACCGTTAGATATTATCTCTGGCGGTCTTGTTGGACTCCAAAGAATTAAATCATTTAATGATAAAGGTTTTGTTGGATCAATAGAATTTAACAAAATATTTATTGTATTATTTAATATTTTATATCCAAAGTAACAGTAGACCAATTAGAAGGATAAATCTGATCACCTGAACAATTTATAGCATATTTTATATTAAGAAATCTAAATCGCTGATTATACTTTTTTACAAGTATATTAACAAACCCATTCATACCTTTAGAAGTAAATAACCAACATTTTGTCTCAGGATTCCAACTTCTATCTATACTATCAATATTAATTTTAATCTGTTCGACTAACGCTAGATTATAAATAAAATTCACCTTATATTTATAATAATCTGTTTTTATTTTTGGTTTACTATCTAATAACACTTCTCCTGCTACGGGTCGAACTATATAAACACTATTTTCAAACAATTTAGATAATTCTTCCTCAGTAAACTCGTTAAATCTATCAAACCAAGAAATATATATAATACTATCTAACGCTTCTTGAATAATTTTAATCTGCTTACATGCAGAAATAAATGCCTCTTTATTACTATATATCATTCCTACATACCACAAACCAGGAGTAGTTTTATCTTTGATAATTTTGTCTTTTAGAGCGTTATCATTGATAAATACATTAAAACCTTTTTCTAGAAAAGAAGTTATATTAGCAGTAATTATTTTCATATACTATAATAGTTCTTGAAACACAATTCTCGCGCCTGCGAGTCGAATTGCGGTTTGAAATTCAGTTAAATTACTCCCTAAACATTCCCAAAGACAAGTTTGTTTATTATATTTAGCAAATTTATATGCCCACGCTAAAGAACCATATACAGTACTAAATTTTATATTATAAACAAGTTCTTCTTGTTGTATTTGTGTATGAGTATTTGCACATACAAACGGATAAAATTCTTCACCTAATTGGTCTTTAGCTAAAGCCCAAAAATCTTCATAATCACTAAAATCATCTAAATAAATCTTGCCAAATATTTCGCCATAAACTTTTAATATTTTGATACCTTCATTTACATTAGACCAATTAACTGTAATTACTTTATATGATTTATTGTTCGCATATATTCTGCAAATTTCGGGAATTCCTGTTCGAGATACAGGAATTCCTAAGCCTAAATCAGATATCCTTTTTAAGGATGTAGCAACTATTTTATCATCTAAAATAGCTTGTCCAATATCGAAATTTTCTATTATAGTACTTTGCATCGAAATTCTCCTCTATCAACCCAAAAACCAAAACCCTAAAGTCTACAAGACTTAGAAGCCTAATAAAATTGGTGGCCTAGGTGGGGATCGAACCCACATGGATTTCTCCGACAGATTTTAAGTCTGTTGCGTATACCAATTTCGCCACTAGGCCATATGAATAATTAAGTCAATAGACAAATTTATATCTAATCTCATACAGAACAAGCAACAAGAAAAAATTAGTAATATAGATTAATTTTGTTGAGAATGAATAAACTCATAGTAATCATCTTGATCGATTTTTTTAATAGAAACACAATGTATAACATCTTTTTCAGTAGAATCTATGAGTATATAATCTTCAGAGTCAATATTGATAATTTTACCAGAAAATCCTTCAGGAGCATGATTATACCTAACAATCATTCGATCACCGACTTTTGCTCGCATATCTTTTTTCTCCTTATATAACTATTTCTGATCTATCAGATATTTCGCCATATCCGTAAACCAGTTTAATTCCGAATCATTCGGATTCATATGCATAATACCATCATACATACAAATCTGATCTTGTTGAATTCTAGAACTTATTGTAATTCCAAGATTCTTAAAATTTAATTCCTTTTTGTCTTTAAGAAATTGTTGAATAAACTGAAAATAGATACTACAAATTCCGTCTGTAATAAATATCACATCAGCCTTTTGCATTTGTTTATCTTGGCGAATAGTTTTAACAGCCAAATTATACGGCTGTTCAAAATCTGTCCCATAACCAATAGAATATGTCGCACCAATTACACCTAATAAATCTTGTAATTTATTTATAATTACAGGCTGATCAAGTGTTCTTGATGCGAACGGGATAAACGCTACAGTCCGATGATCTTTTATTGCTTCTCTAGCTATAACAATTAACATAGCTAGAGCATTTTCCAACGGTTCACCAGTCATACTACCACTATAATCGCAACAAAAAACTACCGGACCTTTACCCTCTTTTTCTTTTGTTTTAGTATCATATTGGAGCAACGATTTATTCTGATACTTATGCCAGAATAAATCTTCTGTATCGCTGTCGGCTAGTAATCCATATTCACTGGAAACTAATTTTTGTAAATTATCTCCTAACACAATATTAACTGGCGTTGCGGTTATTTGCAGTCCAGTTTTCTTAACTGACTGCATAATTTGTTTCATACGGCCGGCAATAGCCGCAATTCGCTTGACTTTATTCAAGTCAAGCGAAGCGATTTTATCTTGCGAACGTAGAATATCTGCAACAACTAAATCATTACTATCTTCAGGAGAATAACCATTACCACTACCAAATACTTCTGTAATATTAACAATAGCTTCGATCTCTTTGTTAATACTTTTGCTAACATTATTCATACTAGCTTCAAGTATCAATGCTTGTTCGGGATTATCTAATCCCTGGGCAAGTGCTTCCTGAATTTGTTCGTGTGTTGTCACAAGTGTTTTATTATCATTATCTATTGCAGATTCTTTCGCTTCTGCAATATCATGGATATTTTCGAGCAAAGTCTTATCTGCTTGGTTTTGTTTTCTTTGTTGTTCTATGTAATATTGCGCTGTCTCACGTTTTTGTTGGGCATTACGCCCACGGAAATTATTCTGTTGGTATTGTGTTATTTCTTCTTTATACCGAGTAAATTCTTTATATAATCTACTAGTTGCAACAGCCGAAATATCGCGTTTGCCTACAGTTTTATTATGCAATTTAGTATATTCACTAGATTGCATAAATATATTCAACCATTTGGCGAAAGCTTTATCTGACGGCTTATCTTTCATCTTTGGATAAAGCCTATTTAACACGTTAAATAAATCAGCACCGTAATGCCTGGCTGTTTTACTCCCAAATATTTTACCCAAATAATCATCTTTGGCAATATTAGACTGCCAGAAATAAATATCTGATTTATTAGCTTCGGTAACTAGTTTCTCTGGATCGATGTTATTAAGCCACCACATAAGACCAAACCTCACTCAGAAACTAGTTAACCCTTCGCTCTATATCCGAATCAAAGAAAATCTCTGTCGGATGTTCCAAGTAATGCTCATGTGAATGTTCATCACAAAACGCCTGTACACATTCACATAAAAATCTCGGTAGTAAAGAACATTTTGTGCATTTGATATCGTCAGGAATGATTATTCCTGGTTCTACAATCACTTCAATTGGATATTGATAGTGCTTCATACCCTATCTCCTGGGTACTGTTGTTGTTTGGTGTTACCTTATATACCTAAGTATATATAAGGTAACACAACACTTACAGTACTCTAGCTATAGCTGCTTGTTGACATTCTAATTCACGACAATCATACCAATTGGTATGATTATTATGATTAGCTTTATGATTTTTCTCAGCTATAATAACCATATCTATTATAGCTTCAATTCTAGCAAGCAATTCTGGCGTCCATGGCTGATAAGCCTTATCAGGTATAGGCATTAAGTTATTTTGGTGTTCTACGCGAGCTAAAATACTCTCGTAGATTTCTGCGTCTATATCCTGATTCATGGTAGTTTACCTCGTCAGTAGTAAGATTACTATTCTTACTATACATTGGAGATTATTATATCTCCAATGTTTCGGTACTAATCGTCAATAATAGATTTCTTCAACAAACCTACAGCTTGTTGAAGTCTAATATTAACCCTATCTATCGTTGGCGATTTTTTCAGAGAATTCAAATGTGTGCCAAGTTCTCTTATTTGATCAATCATGCCGGCCTTTTCGCCAGCCGACATAACTTTTCTTCTCGAATTGAACTCGCTAATTAGCGAGTCTACAGCAGAAGAAATTTCTTCAGCTTTGCTTGCATCAGGATCAATACAAGCATTAACCAAAGAGTTTATTTTTTGAATTTGTTCTGGAGTATCCCAGAGCATATGTTTTGCTACTACCAGATTATCTGGTAGTAATTCTATTTGGTTTTTTATGAAAGCATCAGCTTTCATAATTTTAATTAGCTTTCGCCATCGGCGATCGCTGATTGCAAGTTTTTCGTTGTTGCAGGTTTGCCAGAGAAGCTGAATAGATTCTTCGGCAGTCTTACTTATAACAATAGAAGATGTAGCTGTTTGAATTGCAACTACATCTTCTATTGAGATATTCCCTGCCGAATGTTTGATTTCATTCGGCAGGTTAAGTAATTGACTAAAATCGCTTGAATCAGTCAAATACCTAACCATAAACCTTAGCACAAATCGATCATATATTGCGCTAAGATTCTCGCCTTCGGCAGGAAGCTCATTACTCGCTCCCACAATAAAACTCAATGGTACTTCTATCGTAGTACCATCATTCTCAAATTCTCTTTCTTGCATGATGTGCAAAAGAGAATTGAGAATAGCGGTACTCGCTTTGAATGGTTCATCCAGAAATCCTATATTGGCTTCTGGAAGTTTACCATTCACAACGCGTCGATATATACCAGTTTTCATTCCGGCAATATCAACAGGCCCGAAGATTTCTTCAGGCGTAGTAAACTGTCCCATTAGCCAATAAAAATATCGACTTTTCTCGATGTACGAGTTAAAGTCGGTAACCATAGAAGTCTTTGCGCTACCAGGAGGACCCAGAAATAAAATATGCTCACGTGCGCACAACGCGAGCATAAGTCCATTTATTTCATTCTGTCTGGCGATATGATTTTTATTCATATCATCTGATATAGCCCGGAGTTTTATTCTTGCTATATCAGAAACACTACCTACCGTACTCTGAATCATATTACCCTCATTTAAGTTTATAATCTAAAACAAAAATGCCAATAAAGTTAAATTACTTAACTCTACTGGCACTTATTTTCAGACTATAAACTCCGCGGATTAACCAACCAAACCCAACCTATCCAATTCAATTGTTTACTTTATTATCCTAATAATTCTTCCTAATAAAATGAAATTATATAAAACAAATGGCTGAACGCCTGGTACCAGTATACTCCCCAGGTTGGGACCTTGTCAAGCCTGTTAACAAGATAAAATCTTATACTGTTTATATACTAAATCTTATACTAAAAGTATAATTAGTTCAAAACTAGGTTTGAATTATTATGTTAAGTTGTTATGTAGGTTTTTGGGTAATTAACTTGACAATAAATATCGCACAGAATGGCACGCTAGGCTAGGGTAGGACCCAACCTGATGCATAATATGGTCCAGTCTTTCAACGCCTAGAATAGGCTGTAGTGTGTTTTTGCTAATTATAATCAGTAAAAGGATTTGGTTTTGAAGTTGGTTTTTGACGGTAATCAAAGTGCCCGCTTCGAGAAAATCATTTTTTGTGTTTAGGTTAGCTTAGCAAAATTGGTTAAAATTGGTGATAAATCGACATGAAAACCGTTGCGTTTTGCTCCTGAACCATTATAATTAAGGTGAATCGAGTACAAGTTAACACAAGTGAGGCACAAGCTACGGGCTAAAAAAACTCATGACAGATTAGAGATGGCGGGGAGAATTTACGAAATGGTCCCCAGGAAGTAGCTATGGCGATTCTAAAAAGGAAGGAAAAGAGAATGACTGAGGCGAAGAAACCTGTTACACCTACTACCCCAGCGATTGAATGGCACCCTGAGTTTCCCGCAGGGATGCCAAAGGAATTTGAGACTGCGGAAAAGTCGCCAGAAACCCTGGCGAAAATCCGCACCTATGTGGCCACAACTGAGTATCCGCCATTGATGCAAAGCCTTGCACCAATGGCAATCAAAGACGTGGCCATCTTTATTACTGAATCGGGCGAATTGGCGAAAAAGATGGCCATGCGCGTGGAAATGATTTTCGCGGCTGTCGCAAAAGCCGCGAAGGTCCGTGCCGATTCGGCTGAAAAAGCCGAAGCTGCCGCAGAATCACTTTCGCGGGAGATTATCACTCTTGCGGAAAATCTGATTCCCAAGCAAATCGAATTGCTGAAAGACAAGATGCTACTTCTGCCCGTGACGCTCAAACTGTACTCCGTGATTTCGCGAAGCATGGATAGCAAGACCATTGTGGTCACGAATTCGATTGCCAGAGATTTGAAATCCCTGGCAACCACAACTGCCGGCAAAACCGCTGGCAAGCGCGGCAGAGAATCCAAGTGGTCAGAAATCAAGATTGTTGACTCAAACGGCGTAGAGAAAATCTACGCTGACTTGAAATCGGCAGCCATGGGAACTTTTTCTCGCCCAAGTGACCAGAGCGGAATCTATTCCGCGGTCAGTTTCGAGAAAAAGGCTGTCAAGGGTTATGGTTGCAAATCTGTAACCTTTGTCGAAAAGCCCAAGTAAACCCGACAGCGTCAAAAGCCACCTAGTTTAGCCAAGCCGTGGGAACCCAAATTCCCACGGCTTAAATTTTGGGAGAAGTGAGAATGAAAACCTGGAACGAACATATCGCAAGCTTGGCATTTAGACCATGGACGTCGCGTAGAATGCGGAATTTTTTGCTTGAGTGCTTAAGCAATGACATCTATTCCGTTGATGTTATCAACGAACTCATAGAGTTTTGTGAAGCCCTCACGCTGTGGCTCAAAGAATCGCAAGCGGAGCAGGAGTCTAGATAATGAAACTCCGTGAGCAAATTGTGGATTGGTGGTTGAAAGTGTCGGGCCTGGAGCGGGAACGGTTGGTTTTGATCGAGAAATGTCTCGATCAAATCGACATCGTTGATCCGAGCCCGTATTTGCTAGGCTATTTGCATGGCCTAGCAAACCAATCTGAGACTGTAGCGCAGCGTATCAACAATGCGCTACAGGCTAAGAAACTGGCCAGAACGTATCTGGCCACGGATCAAGCTATCTTGGGCTCTAGTGACACTATAGCGCAAGTGGTGCCATCAACACGCAAGCGCAACGCGCAAGGGAGATTTGTAAAATGAACGGAAAAGAGGCCATGGAGATTGAAGAAACAATCGACATTGCGTCAAGCAATGTTGGCAGTTTTGATTTGATGCCAGCCAAATATCAAATGGCAGCCATCGGATTTGCAGCGTGCATCTACCGCACGCTACAAGCTGAAGAAAAACAATCTGCTAGCGAATAACTAGCAACATTTTCTAACCTACCCCCTGGTATTTTATCAGGGGGTAGGTTCTACCCTTTATGTATGTCTCTTAGACACAATATAAAATTTTAAGTAATTTAATTAAATATACTAAATTTATAATTTATTTATTTGTATATATATATATATATATATATATATATA
>ERZ1292632.487-Hain-H43-01um-R2-487-length-42779-cov-9_pt1 | contig 42779 bp, 60 predicted proteins | sample MGYA00564407_ERZ1292632 | MGnify/ENA primary metagenome ERZ1292632 (study PRJEB36523, sample SAMEA6512637) | groundwater metagenome | collected 2019-01-08 | study: AquaDiva: Metagenomics assemblies of 32 groundwater samples | reverse complement strand
TCACGAGCCCCCCGCTGGCGTTGTGGGCCTCCGGGTACGTCTCCTTGATGCCGGCAATGAGCTTCGTCCAGAAGGCGGCGTCCGTGGTGCTCTTCGCCTCCGTCAGCAGGTCGCGCAGCCGCGTGCGCTGGTCCGTGCTGGTGGGCGCTTGCGTCTCGACCGGCATGCTGCCGTCGTCGCCGGGGTTAAACGCCTCCGGCGGGATGCCCTCCGACAGCGGCGGCGCGGGCACCTCGTACAACGGGTCGCTGTCGGGCGTCACGTCCTGGTACTCCGCCTCCGTGACGGTGTGCGACATGCCGGAGTCGATGGCGTTGATGATGTCCGGGCACGCCAGCCGGCACGCGCGCTTCGTCGCCGCGGCGTAGAGCATGTCGCGCGTGTAGGTCGCCCAGGGGCCGCCCTTGCCGAGCTGGCCGCTGGCCTTCGCGTGGTCGCGCGTGTAGCGCACCGTGACCGGGTGCTGCCCCTGCCGCTTGATCACACAGGTCACGGCGTCCTGTGTGTACTCCGGCCATTCGAACTGGATACGGCCGTCGCGCGCCTTGATGATGCCCACCATCGCGCGCGTCTCGATCTCCGTCTTGCCGTTGACGATGTAGACGTGGCGGAGCGCCGTCATCGGCCGCAGCCCCAGTTCGTGCCCGGCGATCATCACTGCAAGCGCCTGGTACGCGCTGGTGATGTGCTTGGGCACCATTGAGCCGCCGGCGGCGAACACCGTCTTGGCGATGTCCGTCATCAGCTTCATGTCGTCCCGCGACGGCAGTAACGCCGTGCCGGGGTTGCCCACGACCAGCGCGGCGGGCGGTACGTCGCGGTCGCGCGTGGCGAGTGCGGTGGATTCAGTCTCGGTGGTCATCTTCGTGTGCTCCAGTTCTGCCGCAATCGCGGCGCGTAGGTGCTTGCAGGCGTTGCCCTTGCGATAGGCGGACTCGTAGCCCTGACAGGTGCAAACGCCGCCTGTGAAGCTCACCATGTCGAGCTGGACGGCGTACTCGATGCCGGGACGGCTGTCACTCGGCACGCGGTAGCGGCCGGTGCCGGTGCGCTCGATGCTGCGCAGCGCGGTCGGTGCGTTGGTCATCGCGGCACCGTCGAGGCGCTTGCGGCGAGGGCAGCGCGGCCCTTCTTCACGGCTGCATTCAGCGACTCGAAGTCGGGGTTATCGCCGTAGTCATCGACGTGCTCGTCCATCAGCGTGCTCAGCGCATCCTCCAGCACGGCGATGCGGGCCAGCGCGGCTGCTCGTTCAGCGTCCTGCTCGCCCAGCGCTCGGTGCAGGCTCTCCCATTCTTCACCAACAGCGTACTGCCACGTGAGGAACGCGCATGCGCCGACGGTGCCGCCGCCCACGAGCGACCAGAACAGCAGCGCGCTCATGCGGGCACCGCCTTGAGGCAGGTACACATGCGCCCGACGGGCCATGCACCGTCGCCGGGATAGGACGGCTCGACGATGTTCCCGCCACAACGAGAGCAGCGCGTAATCGTGCTCATGCGTCACCGCCAGCCGGGAAGATGCTCTTTCCATCCCACGGGCAGTATGGCGTCGGGCATCCCGCACGATGCGCCGTGGCCGTGGCTTCCCGCCACGCCTTGTCCGCCGTGGCCGTGGCTTCCTGGTACGCCTTGTCCGCCGTGGCCTTGGCTTCCTGGTGCGCCTTGTACGCCGTGGCCTTGGCTTCCTGGTGCGCCTTGTACGCCGTGGCCTTGGCTTCCCGCCACGCCTTGTACGCCGTGGCCGTGGCTTCCTGGTACGCCTTGTACGCCGTGGCCGTGGCTTCCTGGTACGCCTTGTACGCCGGGGCCGCGGCTTCCCGCCACGCCTTGTCCGCCGTGGCCGTGGCTTCCTGGTACGCCTTGTCCGCCGTGGCCTTGGCTTCCCGCCACGCCTTGTACGCCGTGGCCGTGGCTGGCCGCCACGCCTTGTACGCCGTGGCCGTGGCTGGCCGCATGAGACGGAGCCGCAGTGCCTGTTCTTTCTGCGGCTTCTCGCTGAGGATGTAGGCGATGCGGTTCGCGATCGACTCGCTCACCGACTCGATGCAATCCTCGTGGTGGATGTGCCAGCCGTGCGTGGCGTCTGGCTCCGCCGCCCACGCCGCGCGGCAGTCCGCCGCTTCTTCTTCGGTGCGCTTGAGTACAATGCTCACAGCTCCACCCCCAGCGCGCGCTCCAGGTCGGGGCAATCCGCGTCCATGCAGAGGTCCTTGTGGCAGTCGCAGGCGCGGTCCTCGCAGAGCACCCGCGCGTCCTTCAGCAGCTCCCGCCGGTCGAGCGCGCAGAAGAAGCACTCAGCCTGGTTGGCGACGATGTTTCGGTCGCCGCAGGTCGGGCAGCGCTTTGTGATCAGCGCTCCGCACGCCGTCAGCACGGAGGTGGATACGGCGTTGGGGGCGGTCATCGGGGCACCGCAACGAACACCAGCCCCTGCACGCACTGCCGGCACCCGCGAGGCGTAGTAGGTGCTGGCTCTTTGTGCGCCGGGGCCGCCTGACCGCGCGCCCTGGCGATCGCGGCGCGGGCCTTCTCGGCGATCACCTCAGCCTTCACCTTTATCGGTGTCTCTGGACTAGACCCGAGCACGTTCGGCAGATTGGCGATGTACTCAGCGAACGCCAGCAGATCAGCGCGGATGGCGTCCTGCTCACGGGCGGACTCAAAGATGCGCGCTTCGTTGATGCTCCATGCAGTTGACGGGTTATAGATTTCGAGCAGCCGCTGCTCCATCGGGCCAGCCGTGTGCTGTACTGGGGCTTCTGGTGTAGTCATTGCGTCACCTCTTTGACGAGGTAGACAACATTTTCTCGGCGAGCGATCACGCAGCCCAGCGACTTCGCCTTGGGCCGTTGAGCAGAAAACGATATTGCACTGTCAGTTGTCGCGAAGGTGAGTGGCAGTGCCTCGCCTTCTCGGAGCGCAGCAGCCCGTTCCCAAACCTCCCTGTAGCGTCCACGCGCTGTCGCCAGGTTAGGCGTTGGAATCGGCGCCCCGATCTCAGGTAATGCTGTAGACTGGGAGTCGGTGAATGGCATAGTCATCTCCTCTGCTGCTCACTTTGGCCCACGTTTGCGCGTGGGCCGCCTTGCTTCCCCCTGGAGCTGGCCCTTGGAGTTGTCGTAGAAGGTGCACCTTCTACGACAACTCGGGGGTCCCCAGCTTCAGGATGCCGCGCTCCGGCGGCTCTCCTGAGATTCCTTGCACGATTCCAGTACGGCGACTTGCACTTGGGGCACACCTTTGGCGCTTCGTCCGTCCGGGGAACCCAGACGTGAGTACAGCGTGTGCAGGTGTATCGGGGCAGCGTCGTTGTTGTCATCGTGCGGCTATCCTATACCTATCGGGGGTGACCTGTCAAGCCTCAATTTTCGGCGGCCTCGTCAGGATGACTACCCGCTTGATCGCCTCGTACTCGCCGTGCGGTGCGTAGAACTCGGCGATGTGTTCGTCCGATTTGAAGTCTACATTGTCAGCAAGGAATGACGGGAGGACGGCCGTGTGGTCGAGCCTCATGCCCTCTTTCGCGTTCTCACCCTGCTCCGACTGCCAGAACTTCTCCGCTAGATAGCCGTACGTGACCGTTACGCGGCCTGTTTCCATGGTCATGTCTGACCTCCTTTCACCCCCATAGTATATCACACTAGGTATAGCTTGTCAAGTGGCAATCGCGGAATCTGACATCCAGCGTTTGATCGCCTGCGCGACCTGGGGGGACATCGACTGGGAGCGGGGTTGTCTGCGGATCACGCACGCGAAGGGCGGGAAGCCGCGCCGGGTGTCGCTGGACGATGCGACGCTGGCGATGCTAGCGCGATTTCGTTCTTCGGCGATAGTGTCTGGCCGTGCTGCGTTTAGCCAACGGTGCGGCGATTCGCGCATCAAGACGCCGCTTGATGCGATTCCTGATCTTCGCCCGGAGACCATCAGTAATCCACCACATCGCCCCGATTCTACCACGATCCTCGGCTGGTCACGCCGCGTCGTCTACAGCGCTAGAACGGCCACGCGCGCCCCGCCAGCGCCCAGAGGTAACGCAGCTGGCCCCGAAGCGACGGCAGCGCGTCCTGCCCGTTCGCCAGCGCGTTGAGATCCTGCCGCGCGGCGTAGACCTGCCGCTCGACGTTTGCCAGCCGCTCCAGTTGTTCCTGCGTCATTTCATCCTCCGGTGTCATGTAGAGCACGCACTCGGCTTCCCGCCGCCGGATCAGCCCGGGCAGCGCCACGCCGGCCGCGTAGATGTAGTGTCGCAGCGCCGCGCAGACGTCGGCGCCCCCGTTGACGGCCGCGCGCACGATGCTGTTGATGTAGCCGCCCTGGCCGATGTTGTAGGTCAGCGACGCCAGCGCCGCGAATTGATTGTCCGTGAGTGGCGGGTAGGTCGTGCGCTCGACGCAATCGGCGTACGCCTGCACCGTGTCACGCAGCAGCGTCAGCCCCTGCTCTTCGGTGATGCCGGCCTGCCACGTCACCTCTTCGGCGCGCCCGTCACACGGCCCCTCATGCACCATGTAGCCGTAGCCGATCGTACAGTTCTTGGCCGGGCTCGGATCGTTGTAGAGCACCGGCGAGAAGCCCTCGAACTCGGCGATCAGGTCCAGCCCGGCGCGGTTGACGGTGCGTGTCATCGCTTCACCTCTTCAACGCGCGTGACCGCGTGCGTGACGCCGATCTCCGCCAGCTCCGGGCGCTGCGCCTCCGTCTCGCGCAGCGCCTCCGCGATCGCCATGTAGCGGTCTACGATCGGGTGCGTCGTAATGTAGTGCGCGCCGGATCGCAGGTCAGTGACCGTGACGCGATGCGCGGGCAGCAGATGCTCGATGGCGGCGGTGTGGTCGAGCGGCAACATCACGTCGTCCGCCGTCTGAGGTTCTCTTGTAATGTGACAGGTTCAAGATGATCAGGACGGACGCAAGCAGGGACGCGACACAGATGATCGATCGTCAATCCATCGGGAATCGGGCCGACAGAGATTTCGTAGGCATATCGATGTGCATACACCTTGCGGAACCGTTTGAGATCGCGTGTGGGGAAATGCATTTGTCCGTATCCACCCTTGGCCCGCACCCCCATCCAAATCCAACATGAATCAGTTTTCTGCACCTTCAGCCAAAAACGCTCAGCGATTGCTAGTTTCGGGCGAAGTAACCCTCGACGGCCTGCGCGATTGTAATGGCGCTTGCATAATGCTTGACTGTGAACAGCGCCATTGCACGACTCGATGCAACAGGTAGTATGGGATCGCATGGCGGATCTACCTCCGTTGTGCCACGGGGCGGGGCGCAGATACGTCGCCGCCTCACTCATTATACCTCTCATCTTCTAGAGCCACTTCGCCCGCACCCAGTCCACGATCACCGTAGCAAGGTAGACGTTGAACAGGATCACCCCCACGGCGACCGCCCACGTGCCTGTGACCACGCCGAGCTGAAACGCGGTGTCCATGGCTAGTCGCCGCCCCACTGCGCGCGGATCGTGTTCGCCGCCATGATCGCTACGCCCGCGATCATCGCCAGCCACGCGCCCGCTTCGGGCGGGACTCCCAGCGTCGCGTTCTCGGGCAGCGCCAACAGCCCGCCCAGGCCGGCGGCGATACCGCCGACTGTCATCAACACCCGATGCACGGTCTTGGTCATATCGTCCTCCTACTCTGTACTCCGGGAAATCCCACCAGATCGGCTGCGTCCGCGTCCGCACGTCAACCTCCTCACTTGGCGACGATCGCCAGCACCACCCCCGCGACGCCGACGCCGACGCCCATCATCGCCATCATCGCCGTGAACATCCATTTGAAGGCGGCGCGCTCGCCGTCCTGCCGGTACTGATCCTTGCGGATGTCGGCGACGTTGCCGTTGGTCACGTCCTGACGCGCCTGCACGCCGATCACGTTCTTCTCGATCGAGATGCTGCGTTCTACCAGCGTGGCAACCGTCGAGTGCGTCTCCACGATCAGGCGTTCCAGTTCTGGCTGTTCCAATAGCACCTCAGACCTTTCTTACGTGATCGTGATATTCGACTTCACGCCGATGATGCCCGCCGATGGGACATAGATGCGGCTTGGCCCCATCGCCCTCGACCAGAAGAAGCCGCCGCCCGCTTGCACACTGACGTTCCGTCGCACGAGGATGTCGGCGATCGACGTGCCTTCCGTCGTGAATAACACACCCGTATCGCCGGTGCCCACGTCCGCGCTGGCGGCCGGCCCGGCCTCGGTCAGTTCAACCGGCGTAAACGATGTGCCGCTCGACGACTTGCCCGAGTACCGCGCGATCAGAATCTCCATCGCGTCGGCGGTGTCAGACTGCCCATCGACTCCCACCTCGACGATCTCAAGCGGCACGGCGGCATCGGCGACGAGTTGTATCAGCACCTTTGCCGTCGTCACCGCGCCCGAGAAGTGAATCCCGTATTGGTAGCGCGTCGCTTCCTCGAAGATCATGTAGCCGCTGAGTGTCGCCATGCCGTCCTCCTGTCAGATGATTGCGCCGTAGCGGCGCCGTGTGCTTACTGCTGCTGGCTGTGCGAATAGCCCCATGTAAGGCTGCCGGAAGATCGGCTGCATCTGCACAGGTTCAGCCAGCCGGAGCCTGTTGCGCCTGTTCATCAGTGTCACCGGGATCGGCGGGCTGGAGCCGAGCGGAAGCGTCGCCGTGTAGCCGATGATGATCGGCGCGGGCAGCTTCGTGACGCGAACACCGACCGTCCCGGAGGCGATGGTAATGAGGCCGAATTGCAGGAACGACCACGGGATCGTGTAGGCACCGACCGCAGGTGTGCCGCCTCCTGACCAGCCCGCCGCCCCCGTCAACTGCGTCGTGGACGTGACGGTGGTCACCGTCAGCGTCTTGCCGCCCATTGTGACGATCATCCCGACCATATCGGTGTCGAACGCGGCACTCGAATCCGTGATCGAAGTCGCGTCAGCGGCAGTGGCCGTGCCGTTGATCAGGTCGGCGTCTGCCCGTACCCACGACCCCCCACCGGGCCGGGGCGCGTCGTAGTAGTAGTTAGCCTGCGCCATAGGTTGACCGGCGTACGCAGTGCTGACTTCAGGATTACGCTGAAGCCGTAGCTCCGTATTGCGCAAGCGCACCAGACCGTCCGTACCGACCTTAGCGCCTGTTAGGCGGACGACAGGCACCATGTAGAGTTGATCAACTGTCACCGGATTCGGTAAGGGGTTAGCCGCCGACCACCGATACATTGCCTTGATGCTCGTGGCGGTCTGGTTGATCTCGGTCGTGTCACCGTCATTAGTGTCCGAACCGTCGTCGATGTTTTGAAACGAGTTCGGAGTCGCCGCGCCTGTCGTTGCCCAGAGCATGCTATAGCCCTCGCGGGTCGGTGGCATCTGAAATCCGCCGTACCCGGCGAGCCGGGGATACGCGACGATGTGGGGCGCGTCCGTAACGACACCCGACGTGCGTAACGTCAGGTTGTCCACGTACAAGTCAGCGCCGCGATTTGTCGCCGCGGCCAACCATTCGCCGTAGCATGGAGTGGTGGGAAGGGCGTCAGAACGCCTCACGGCGCAAGTGGCTGTAGTATCCTCCACTCCGGCAATGTAGATTTTCAAAAACAAGTAGTTGCCGGGCAGAGAGAGAAAGTCGTAACTCACCGCAAACTCGGTCATGGCGGTCGTTGAGATGCTTGCCGAAGATGTCGCCAGCAGATTTCCAGCGTTGTCGTAGACCCGGAGCTTCGTATCGCTCGCGCCTGTATCGCCAACGCGGATGTTGCGCGTCGTTGTCCCCTGCACGAAGTCACTGAACACCGAAATCTGTCCTGAGTTTGGCTGAGCAGAAACGCCAATGGAACCAGAGACGACAACCATGCCAGTACGCCGCGTAGATGGATCTTGGGGCCAACCGTCTTGCGTCCCTATGGTCGCGAAATCTAGCCCATGCGTGGCGGCTATGGCAGCCTTTGCCGCACTGGTGGCTAGCGGCATTTTTACACAGCGTTCGCCGCTAACTATTCGGGCAGCCGTGGTATCTATTGTGCAAGCTGTCGTACCGCTCACCACTGAGATGGAGTCCGCAAGAATATCCTGCGTCTCCCCGGTCAACATCATCCACTTGCGCCATGTCATTTACGGCACCCCCAGCGCGGTGAGCTTGACGCGCGCATCGGCGAGCGAGGTGCGGTAGCGCCCGTTCGGCTGTAGTACCGCGTTCGTCACCTGTGCCGCCTTCGCCCCCACGGGCATGGATGCGTCGAACTCTGCCCAGACGAACCCACGCGCGATCAGGAGATTGCAGACCTTCCCGAAGAGTTCGAGGACGCGCGTGCTCGGGCACCAGAAATGCGGGAGCTGGATCACGTCCGGCTCGGAGGGCTCGCGGTGCAGCCAGATCGCTACCCGGTCGGGACGGAAGCCACCGCCCGCGTTCGTGTCGATCAGGATGATGTCACCGACGCTCAGCGCCCCGAGGATCTGCACGGCCTTCGTCGGATACGGCGTGCCGGCGTTCGTGCTCTCAGCGGTCAGGCGGTCGGCGAACAGTTGCGCGTCAGCGGCGGTGATCGCTCGCAGGGTCATCGATCACCTACAATGGACGGCATGAAGATCTGGTATGCCAAAGATGGGCATCTGACAGTCGTTGAGTCCGATGATGGGCGATTGCGGGTCTTCGTCTGCGGGTGCTCAATTCTCGATGACGAGTGGAAAGATCGCGGCCCGATGTGCGAAATCGTCGTAGAGGGCGGCCCCATTGAACACGCGACAATCAAGATGGAACCTGCTTTCCTGTATGCTCTCGGCCTCGCGTAGGGGCTAATAAGCCGTAGCGTCATGCTGGCGGCTCCTGATCCCACACAACGGCCCAGTGGCCCAACACGCTCGCTTTCACCTCACTAGCACGTCCCACGTGCTTGTGGCGGTCGTCGTGGGCCTTCATTCGCACACACCTAAGCGGTTCCCCACCGATGTAGAGCACCGATTCGCACCGGGGATCATCTTCCGTAGCGACACCTTCAACCATCAACCCGTCGCTCATGTCGCTCATGTTGTCACCGGCACCTTACTGAAGAGTTCCACGTTCGCGTTCGCGGGCGAGCCAACGATCGTACCCACGTTCATGCGCATTAGACGGCTTGCAGGGACGGCAGCGTTCGTCATGCTCGACGTACTCGAAGACTTCTCCGAGGAGAGCGTCAGGGTAGCGATCGTCGTCCACGAGGCTACGGTGTCGAGGTCATCGGTGTCACCGTATTGAAGAGTGATTGGCAGACCCGCCGCCCCGGGTGCGGTCTTCGCATCTACTGCGAGGCGTGTTGCTGTCTCTCCTGACGGCCCGGAGTGTTTGTAGTCTCCTTGAGCGTCACCTGCTGTGATCACGGCATCGACCGCCGCATCGGGGAGCCAGACGTGCCGGGCAATGGAGTAGAGGCCGTCAGCGGCGGCTCGTCCCCCGAACGCCATGACCGTGGTGCCGTCGTACCAGACGAGCACGAAGTCCTGGATGTCGTCGCAGGTGATGTCAGCGTTCCCGATGCACGAGATGTTGCCCGTGCCGTGCTTGAACACGACGGTACGGGCCGTGTTGACCGGTTTGAACAGGTAGAGCCGATCGGCCACCAGCCCGCTGATCGTATCGAGGTCGTCCGATGCGGCGGCGGCTTCGGTCTCGATCGTGTAGGTGTACTGGTCAGCTGTGACCGTGATCGCGCCTGTGGCGATGGTCTTGGCGGTTGGGGTCTGGGCGATCGGCCAGCCCATCCCATTGGTCACGCCCGACGCGCCGGCCCCGGAGATAGTGCCGCAGCCGTAATAGACGCTGTTCGCCGACCCCGATAGTGCGGCAACATCAAAGCAGGCAGGCGTGCCCGGCCCGATCGAAGAGCTGATCAGCTTGGCCGAGATCGAGATGCCGCCGTCGTCTTCGAGGAACGTGGGCAGGTTGTTCCGGGGCATGAACGTTACGCCCACTGCGTTCAGGATCAACTCACCCGTCGCTGCGCCCTTGATGAAGTTCATGCCCGTGACGTATTGGGCATAGTGGAATACCGCCTTGCCAACGTCGAGGTTCACCAGATCGGTATGGGTCACGTCAACCACAGCCGTCGCGCCCGTAGCGATCTCCGGCAGGTTGCCGCTGATGCGCACGTCCGCAGGCTGCGTCCCGCTGATCACGATCGGGTTGGAGGTCAGCCCCGTGACATCCACTACCCAGTCGCAATCGATCGTGACGCTCTCCGGGTTCTTGAGCAGGAAGCGCCCCTTCGACGCGCTGGTGACGTGCATCGTGCAGCGGTTCCACGACACAGGATCAACCGAGTTGGAGTCCATGTCGTAGTTCATGTTAAGGCCGATACAGTCGTTGAACTGTCCCGACCCCACGGCGACGGACGTGTCGGCCACAATGTCGCCAAGGAAGTAGCAATCGTAATAGGCGAACCCGGCGAGATTCGACCAGAGTTGCGCGCCCAGCGTACAGTCGTAGAAACGCGGGCCGTTGAGGTAGCCGAGCGACAGCGCGTAGGTTGTCCCTCCACTGATCTTCATGTCATGGACTTCGAGGCGCGGCGAGTTCTGCACGGTGGAGAGCGTCACCCCGGACGCGGACGTGAGGATCGTCGTACCGTGATCGTCATCCCCGCCGCCGGAGCCGTAGATCACGATCCCGTCGGGGCCGCCTGTGCCGTCAGGAATTGAGACGTTCTCGGTGTAGGTGCCGGGGCAAATGAAGATGACCCATTCGCTACCGCTTGCCTGCGTATCAATGTCCGTGATCGCTCCCTGTACGGTCGAGTACCCCTTGTAGGTGCAACCCGAAGCGGTGGTGAACTCCATACCCTCGGTGAAGGAGAACAGTGTTTGTGTGACATAACAGCCGGATACGAGGTAGTCGAACATGCAATCCGCGCCGCCGCCGAGAATGGGGATGTGCACAGTGTTGCCGTCGTTGTCATCGACGTATGGATGTGCGCCGGGGAAGTCGAGTACCGCGAACCGCGACGGCCCGCCCCATACTTCTGTACCGGCCAAGTTCGTCGTTACGTCCGCATCATCAGCAGTGACGCGCGGCCAAAAGTTCTGGCGCACGTCCTCCAGCGCGCCCGACCGCTGCGCTTCCGGCATGAAGTTCGGCGCGAGCTTCTGCGCCAGCAAGAGGCGATCTTCCGGCGACCCGCCGTCAACGATGTCCAGCAGTTCAGAGAGCGTGATCGGCGTCGCCATCAGCTCAGCGCCTTGCTGCCGCTCGCGGCTGCCGGGTTGTCTCGTAGCTCCACGCCGACGTACTGCCAGCGCACGCGCACCCTTTCGATCAGCGGTGCCCAGAGGTCAGTCTGGTTCGTGTCGCTGTAGAGCAGGTGCATCGTCGCCCGGCGCATCTGCCCCGCGCTGCCCTTGATCGCGCCCGGCGCCGTGCCCTTGTACGTGCGGTACTTCCACGCCGGCCGGCCATCGAGCCCGTCGAACCACACCTGCATGAAGTCTTCGATCGGGATGTCCTTCCCGTCGATCTCTACCCCGAGGATCTTCTTGGGGATCAGCTCATCGGCCAGCGTGCCGTCCGAATGGCGAAACGCCATGTTGTTGACCGTCAGCCTGGGGCCGGGCTTCGTCGTGCCCCACTGGCAGAGCTTCGGATAGCGCTGCCGGCGCGGGTCGCGCGTGATCCCCTCGGCGATCAAGTACTGACCGAACCGCCCGTACAGCACGAGCGCCTGGCCGCCGTTGGTCATCGTGCCGGAAGCGGCCATTGTCCACGCGGCCACAAGCACGCCGCCGCCCGTGTTCAGCACGTACGGGTTGCTCCACTCGTACTCACCGAAGCCCGCCCGGCGCCCGAAGTAGACCTCTGTCAGCACACCGGAGGCCCACAGCGACGAGAAGTCGTTGGCGGCGGTGAACGGGCCGTCCGCGTCCCGCAGGCCCAGCCCCGGCCTTGCCGGGATGAAGTCCATCTCGTCGATCGTCGTCGTGACCGACATGGCGCTCGTGTTCGTCGGGCTCCACTCGTAGCCGAAGCCCGTGACCGTGCCGATCCCCGTCACCGTAATGGCCGTCGAGAGCACGTCCGCGAAGGCGCTGATCGATGTCCACGACAGCACGGGCTCCGCTGCCGCTGGCGGAAAGCCCGTCAGCACCAGCGACCGTGCGGCCACGCCCAGGATCGTCGCATCTCTCACGGTGCCGAGGTCAACCGACAGCGAGCCGGCCGTCTCTGCGCCGCCGCCCGATCCCTGCGGGTTCGTAAAGCTGTTGGTGACGGCGTTCGGGTTGCGTGTCGTGCGAGGGATGATGCCCGCCAGCGGGAACGGCGAGATCACGAGCAGGCGGTCGGTCGCCGTGCCGCCCCAGGCGTTCATATTCGCCGATGCGGGCGTGACCATCGAGCCGTCCGTCACGCCCGACGTGATCTCGGCCCACGTCCCGGCGATCCTGGTGAACACCCTGATGCCCAGCGCTGCGGCGATCGGCCCCTTGATGAACGCCTGCCACGCCGCATACCCCACGGCCAGCACGTCGCCGCGGTCGGCGATCCACGCGATGCGTCCGCGCTGGGTGTCCTTCGGCTTGCGGGAGTCCTTGAGCGGCGTGATCTCGCGCTCGCTGTAGCCGTTCCACTCGAAGAGCCGCCCGGCGTTGTCGCTGTAGGCGATGCCGTTTTCCGTCTCGCACATCGCCTTGCAGTTGAGGCCGTGCGGCAACCGTTCGGAGAGCGCGCGGATCGGGTCGTACCGCTTGTCCACGCTGTTGCGGTAGAACGCCCCGGTGCCCTTGCCATAGGCCGGAGAGCCCCGGTAGCTCGCCTGACCGATGATCGGCCAGTCCGAGTGTCCTACGGGCTCCGCCGGGCCTGCCAGCGTCGTCAGGCCCGAGAACGACCCGCTAGGCACCTTCGTCACCTTGTGCTCGCCGAGCACGCACCTGCCCTGTCCGGCCGAACCGGAGACGAGGAAGGTGTCCGCGCCCACGCGCTGCATTTGGAACGCCGTCAGCGCCGTGGCGCCGGCGTGCTCCGTCCAGGGCGTTGTATCGGTATCGAGGTTGCGCCAGTAGTGCCCCTGGTTGGCGTCGTAGGCCGTGCTGTCGCCGAATGAGGCCACAAGCCGCTGATTAGGCGGGGTCACGGCGTCGTCTGTGATCACGAGCCCTTGCACGAACCCTGACGCACCGCCGCCGAAGTCGGTGTCCTGCGTCAGCGCGCCGTCCTCGAAGCGCCACACCTCATCCGAGACAAAGACGTACTGACGCGGGTTGCCGTTCGGCGCTTTCGTCTCGATGGGCGCACCCCAGTACGCCGCCTTGTCGCTACTGCCGCTGATCTCGCCGTGGTCGAACGCGGGAGTCGCGCCATCGGGCGTGATCTCCATGTTCATGGAGCCCAGCAGGGACACGCCCTCGCGGCCGTCGCCGGGATTGAGGGGGAAGGCGCTGTAGACCTGCTTGCCTGAGTACTTCTGGGGGATCAGCGGTACGGCCATCTCACCCCCTTCAGAACGTGAGAATCGGGATCGATCCTTGGCTGGTAAACTCGGCGATTATCAGCGGATCTGCGCCGACACGGCGATCCCAGTCCTTGAGCCGCCGTACCGCGTCGGCGTACAAGCCCTTCATCGCGGCGTTGAGCGTCGCCAGTTGCGGCTCAAGCAGTTCTACGATGGTCGCCCAGCATAGATAGTCGTCGTTGCAGTCCGTCTCGGTCATGTCGCCTTCGGTGCGGTCGGCCTTCGTCATGTAGTCCGACTGCAAGGCGGCGTAGCGGTGGCGCTCCGAGTAGTAGACGGGGCAGTTCGGCGGCGCATCGAACACGGCCATCACGCCGTCGCCGGCGGGCCTGCGGTTCACACCGTTGATCTTCGCCCAACTCACCGATCCCGTCGCCGAAGTCGGCAGCGAGAAAGTGTAGTAGTGGCCCAGGTCGTGCTCGCTCAAGACCCGTGTCTCGTGAGACAGCATCGTCTCATGCTGCGGCAGGATGCCGACGCCGGCCCACTCGCTGATACACGACGCCGAGGCGCCGCCGAGCCAGATTTGGATTTCACCGCAGCCGTCAGGAACCGTGAAGGTGACCTCGAACCACTGCCAGCCGCGAAGGGTGAAGGTTGACGTGCCGGAGAGGGTGATGTCGGCCGCCGTGGCCGTGATCCGGCGAACCCGGATCGATGCTGTTTCCGCACGCGCACTGACCCTTCCCCACACCCGATACGTCTGCGTCGGCTGCACGTAGAGCGATGGCGAGGCGAGATAGCCCGCGGCGCCGGAGTTGGTGACCAGCATGGAGCTGGTGAACAGTTCTTCGGGGAACGCCAGCGTCGTCACGGTGCCGGCGCTGTCCGTCTCACCGCCCGCGCTCGTGGCGTAGGCGGCTGTAGACCAGTCGGCGACTTCGGCGAGCTTCGACAGCGGCTTTACCCGCCACGGCGCGCACCTCGTGGTCAGCGCCTTGTCCCGCGCCACGTCGACGTCGTCGGGCCAGAGATACCAGAGTTCATACGGCGTCGAGGCGACAACTTCATCCGTCGTCACCGGATCGATCGTGATGTCACCGTCGCCTGGATCGATGTAGTCGATCTTCGAGACGTGCGCGTAGTCCACGACATAGGCGCCCAGCGCCGGCGTGCCCCCCGTCCAGCCCGCAGTAAACGTCAGCACCGTGGCCGTGTGAGACGTGATCGTGGCGTACGAGCCGCCCATCCGCACGATCGCGCCCACCAGCCCGTCCGTGCCGAACTGCGAGAGGGTCGCGTCCGTCATGCTCGTGGCGCCCACCGCCGTCGCCGTGCCGGTGAACCGCACGCCCAGCCGCACGTAGCCCTGCGCCTCGTCCGACGTGGCGCGCGTGTCCATGTCGTAGCGCGTGGCGTCCCGGATCACGCTCGTAGAGCCGGCGACGGCCGTCGTCAGCCCCATGCGCCCCAGCGCGCCGCGCGTATTGCGGAGGATCGTCTGGCGGTTGGCGCGTCCGGTCGTCATTTGATCGCCGCACCTCTCTGCCGAGCCTGCGCTTTGGCTTCGCCGAGATAGTCACGCTTGCGGACGGGATCGCCGTTACGTGCTCTCTCGTCGTAGGTGGTGCCTACCGCTTCGCGTGCCTCCGCGAAGTCTCGATGCTCTTGTCTGCGCCTGCGGATCGCCGACTCTCGCGGTGCTTTGTCGAGGTCGATGATCGGCGCGTACACCTGTACGCGGTCAGCGGACAGACCGCACGGGCAGGGGATCGCGCTCGTGTCGATCCCCTGCCGTGATTCGGTCACATGACCTCGCTTGCAGCGATAGTCGTAGAGTGGCACTTACGGCAGCTCGTCCGCATCGAACTGAACAAAGTCCAGCGCGGCGAAGTACAGCGGGAACGCCGTCGTTGCCGCCGCCTGCACGTACACGCACGCCACACCCTTGCCGATGTAGCGCAAGTCGGCCGCGCGCGCCGCAATCGTCGCCAGCGGGCCAGCGAGAGAGGCGAAGGTTGTCGGCGCTTCGGTAAGAACGTTGGCGTACTCGAACAGCCGCACGGTGTTCAGTGCCGTCTCAGCAACGACCTGCACGGCGCCTGTTTCCTGCACGCGAGCCGTCGCCGATCCACCCGCCGCACCCTGCAACAGCGGCAAAGGAAGCTGCGCCGTGCCGGCGTTCGATGCTGTCCCCGTCGCCTTGACCGCCACCTTGACCGTCGTGGCCGTCGCGATGTCGTCAAACGAGATGCGGAACGCCACCGGAACGATCACCCACCCGCTCGGGGCATCGACGCACATCTCGGCGTCGGTGTCCGTGAGCACCGAGTCCATGGCGACGCCTGTCGCCACGGTTCCGGCGCGGATCTGGTAGCCCTGCCCTTTCAGCAAGCGCTGCGTGATCCAGTCGATCATGATCCGCTCGCCTTGGGCGGTGACGCGGGCAGGAACCCACGACGGCACGCCGGCGGGCGAGAGGTAGTACCCGTACTCGTGGTACTCGTGTTCGCTCATTTGCTTGTCTCCTTCAGTGGCGGCCAACCCGCCATCTTTCGTGCGTAGTTGAGGCGGTCCTGCGACGTTTCGACCTGGCGGACGGGTTGGCGCTTCGCCGCTTTCGCCGCTCGTGCCTTTGCCATCCGCTCACTCGCGTTCATCATGCGCCGCCCAACGTGCCCCAGTCGTAGTAGACGTGCGTCAGCCCCAGCGCCGGCCGGTTCGTCGTCAACGCGTGGAACCCGAACGAGTACGGCGCTTCATCGGCGACGATTGCCACCGTGATCGTTGAACCGCCCTGACGTGCCAGAGCAACGCCCGTCGTTGTGGTCATGTACCAGTACGACACGTTCGCCGCCTGATCCAGCACGAGCTTGAACAGGTGCCACGTCGCATCGTCAGCGTCTCCGTTGACCGGCGTACCGGCGTTGGCGCTGAGCTGGAAGTTGGTGCCGTCCGTCGAAATGAACGCGGCTTGATCAGCCTCGGTCGCAACCGACCCGCCATCCTCGACGAAGCCCCATCCCGACCGCGGTTCGTCCGCCGTGGCGACGGTCATCGCCCCGAAGAACTCCGCGACGAGGAAGCGCGGCAGGTCGAGCATCCCCGCGATCCTTGACGCCGCCCATGCGTGGGCGTAGTCACCGAACATCGCCGGCGATTCCAGCAGGTCGCCCGAGGCGTCCGTCAGGAAGTGGTTGGGCGTGCCCTTGTCGGCCCCGGAGATGAAGTCCGCCGCCGATCCGGCCGTGTTGACGAGCGAGGTCGCCGTCCAGCCGTTTTCGGCCAGTTCGTCACCCGTGGCCGTCGCTGCGGCACCCGCCTGGTCGAGCCCTGGTGTGGGCTGCAACCAGTAGTCGGTGCCCACGTCGTGCGCCCATCGCGAGCCTGCCCGTACGTGCTGCCGTGCGAGCGGCAGGTAGATTTTCTTGAGTTCGCCTTCAGCCATGTGTGTTCTCCTTCCGAGAAGCGGCGGCTAACCGCTCAGCGTTCCGCTGACTAGCGCGGCATCAGTACCGCCGCGAGGTTCGCGCCCGCGTCCGTGCAGGTCACGATGATCGTGCCGTCGTCCTGCATGCACCGCGACACGTCCGGCGCGTAGGCGTGGGTGTTGTTCGCCGCAACGGCGATCGTGTCCGCACCAAGGCCAGCCCTCGGAGACGGGGGCCGGTCTCCCGCTACGATCGTGAACGTGTCGAGTGTCGCATCCGTCGAGAGGAGCAACAGGAGCCGCCCATCCGAAAGGCTACGACCCGCCGGAGGCGAGATGACCCATCCGTCCGTTGGGGTCGTCGCCACCGCGCTACCACCCGTCGTGGCAGCCGCGCCTGCGGTGTTGGTGGCGGCACCGAACACGCCCAGGTTTGCCGATTCCGTTCCTGCGGCAAGATTGGCCGCTGTGATTGCTGTGGTCGCCATGTGTCCCCCTTATGCGAACGCCACGTCAACGCGCGCGAGCGCGTACGGGCGGGTAACTCGGAAGCCGTACAGGTGCAGACCCTTGAGCGCGTCCGAGAAGCGCAGGTGCGGCCTGTAGGCTTCGGTCTTGCCGGGCGGGATCTGGTCGGCGAACGTGCAGGCCGACATGCCGCCCGCCATGATGGCGTACGTCATGCCCGAGCCCGACGCCGCGGTCGGTGTGTTGTTCGAGATCAGGATCTCGAACCCGGCCGCGCGGCCGATCGAGCCGTTCTTCAGCACGGCGTTGTTCTGCCCCGTGCCGAACGACACGAACCGCGGGTCTTTGAGCAGGAAGCCTTCGTACTCCGGGGAGACAACGACCCATCGGCCCATCGTCGGCACGTTGTCCTTGTTCAGCTCCGTGCGGAGGTCCACCAGAGTCTCGTAGGCGTCCGACGCGCCGCCGATCGTGCCGATCGTGCGGTTCGTGAGCCAGTTACCGTTTCCGGCGCCTGACGCCACGCCGTCAACGCCGTCGCGCATGGCGTTAGCCACCGCGACATCCGCCGAATCGGCCAGCGCCCAGCCGGCCTCACGGGTCGCTTCGCCCATGACCTTCGGCTTGTTCTGTGCCTTGTCGATGTCCTCGATGTAGAAGTGGAAACCGGTCTGCTGGTTGATTTCGAGGGTTTGCTGTGCGCCTTCGATGTCCTGTGCCGCCGTGATGTCGGTGGCCTTCGTCACCGCGAAGGTGTTGACGCGACCGATCGAGTTGATCTTCACCGCATCCCCGCTGTCGGAGATTTCGCCTTCGTAGTCACGGTTGCACCGCGACACGTAGACGTGTGCATCGTTGAAGTTCAACAGGATCGAGTCAGCCCACTTTGTGGGGTTGAAGTTCTCGATCGTCATGCGCTTAGTCCTCCGTCATGCCGTTCGAGAGCCGCAGGAGACGGCTGTACTCCGCCGGATGGTCTTTCTTGAACGTGACCGTCGTGGCGGCGTCCATCGCCTGAAACTCTGGTAGGCCCATGTTGGTGTTTGCGTTGCCGTTGATCGCGGCCGTCGCCGTCGCGCGCCGCGCCTGCAATGCTGCCTGCGCCTTCGCTTCGGCTTCCGTGCGGCCGTTCTTCTTCGCCGTGTCTACGGTCGTTTCGATCCGCTTGCCCGCGGTCTTCTCCGTCTCCGCGGAGCCGAGCTTCTTGCCGTGCTCCACGAGCAGGGCGTCACGCTCCAAGAGGAACGCCGCCGTGGCGGTGGCCTGCCGCTGTTCGGCGCGGGCGAGGATCGCCGCACGCTTCGCCGGGTCGGGCTCGCGGTAGACCTTATTGAACTCGCGGAAGGCGTTGATGTGCTCTTGCGCCCGCTTGTCCAGCGCATCGCTGTAGCGCGCCTGGATCGGGTCGCTCTCGTCGAACTTCGCCGGGTCGATCCCCAGCGTCCGCTCAAAGAGCCGTTCCGCAAGGTCGAGCTGCCTGCCCTCAGCCTCCGCGTTCGTCCACGAGCCGAACGATTCCACGTCGGCCATGAACGACTCCGGCAGTTCCGTCAGGTCGCCGCTGGCGAGCCCCCGCGATACGGTCTGCATCCTCGCCGCCGCCTCGCGTCCCGCCGTAGCGACGGACTCACGCAGCGGGTTCGGGCGTGGCTGTAGGGCCGTGGGCGTCGGCTCCTCCTTGACCTGGGTGACTGCCTTGATCGCCTCCTGGAACTGGTCCGGGTGCGCCGCGATCAGTTCCTTCCAGTCCTCCGCGCTGAGTGCGGCGGGCGCTGCTGCATCGTCGCCGGCGGGCGCCGTCTCGCCTTCGGGTGCGGGCTCGCCTTCCGGCGGGATAGCACCGTCAGCGGGGACGCTGGCCGGGTCTGGTGCGGCTTGCTGGCCGTCTGCGGGAGGGTCGGCGACGGACGGCGCGGCGGAAGAAGCCGCGCCGGCGCCATCCGGTTCGCCTTCGAGGAGGAGGGAATCACGTAGAAGTCTGTCGAGTAGCAAAGAGAAGCACCCTTCGCGTATGGCCGCGAGGGCGCTTGAATGTGGCCGCGAGGGCGCTTATTCGATTGTATGCCCGTTCCGGCTGATCAGGCCGGTGTTGGGGATCTCCTCCCAACTCACCCAGACGGGCGCCGGGCGGCGGTTACGACCCGCCTCGTGTCTACGATACGCCCGCAGCTACGGGCGCGTCAACCTCAAGATCGACCGTCACCCGCGCGCCGCAGCGTTCGCACGTCCATGTGTGCGTCCCGCCCGTCAGGATGAGCCCCATGCGGCGGATGATCATCCGCGCGCCCTGGCGCTCGCCAAGGGCCTTACCGCAGGGGCAGCGCACCATCTCCACCTATTTCACTCCTGCCGCGCCGCGGATCATCGCCAGATCCTTGGCGATCTGCGCGTCGTCGATGTTCGCGTTGTACGGCGTCGGCTGGAAGCGCATCGGGTCGGCCAGCCCGGAGCGCACCAGCGGCGAGCTGGGCCTGAGCTGGGGGAAGTAGCCGCCGGTGTCCGTGGGCGCGGCGAACTGCGCCCCGGCCAGCGCCGCCTTCTGGCGCAATACCGTGAGGTCGATCGCGTTCATCGCCTCATCGATGGCAGCTGCGCGTGCCGCGCGGGCCTCGCGCGCCCCGGCGTAGGGGTCGCCGGCGCCGTCGCTCGCACCTAACGCGCCCAGCACGCGCTTGCGCTCCGTGGCGTCCAGTTCCCCGCCCTTGGCGACGCCGGAGAGTTGGCTTCCGGTCGGCGTATCGGTGTATCGCAGGTAGCGGTTGTCAATGACGTTGCCGCGCGGGTCTACGCTGAACTCCGCGTTCGGCGTGGTCTCTGGGGAGCTGACGTAGTAATTGGGGTCGTCAGTGAGCGGCAGCAGGCCGAGGTCACGGAGATCCTGCTCCAGCGGGGCAAGAACCGTGCGCTCGCCGGTCGTAGGGTTGAACGTGAAGGACTGCCCGGTCGCCGGATCGGTCTTGTACTGCAACTTGCCCGTGTCGGCGTCCTCGCCGTGTTCGGCGTCCCATTCGAGCCACGTCTGATCAGGCCTCTTCGGATGTGTCATGGTGTCGCCCCTGTCAATATGTCCTGCACATTGGCGGCGCTACGGTCGCCCTGCTCAACGAGGTACTGCGCGATGTCAGGATGCGCCTTGAGGAAGGATTCCCGCGCCGACCGGCTCAGCTTGTCGTAGAGCTTGAACACACCGACGTTACCGGCGACACGCTCTGCAAGAACCCGCGCTTGGATCGGGTCGGCGTCAGGCGTCTCTTTCTCGATCTCGGCCAGCACTTCGCCGATGAGCGCGTTCCGCATCTCCGACGGTGACCCGTATTCCTTCGGCGCACTGCCGTCGGCTTGCAGTTCCTTCCAGATGTCCGAGCCGATCGCGTTGTAGCCGCTGGCCTCGATCTTCTTCCGCGCTTCGGTGCGCTGCCCGCGCTCCACGTCCTTCACTGTCTCACCGGGGAACGACGACGCGCCGAACTCGCTAAGCGCCAACTCAGCCGGTGAAGTCTCCCCCTTGAGTAACCCCCGCGCGCTGATCGGAACCGGCGCTACGTTCTTGAGCCGCTGAGTAAATGGCAGATTCGGCGAGAAATACCCCTCATCCGTGAAGCCGATGCCTGTCGGAAGCGTGATCGCATCCTGTACCAGCGGCGTCGAGCGACCGAAAGCGAACTGCGCCCATGCCTTTGTGAACTTCTCGGGGTCGCCTTCTTGTACCGCCGTCATGCTCTTGCCGATGGCACGCACTAGCGAGGCTTGCGGAATCATCCTGATCTTGCGCCCGCCAACGTACTTCTTCTCCCCGTTCACCATCTGCCACGAGCCGCCGAGATGCACGATCGCCCAGTCAGGCGAACGCGGGTCGAGCGGCACCGGCTCGCCGCTGCCATAGCGCATATTGATCAGGCTGCCCATGCCGTAGACCACAGCACCGATCGATGCGAGCGTGGTCCACGCTTCGGGCGTGTTCAGCTTCGCCACCTGTGCCAGCTCCGCCGCCATCGACCGTGTGATCGACGGGGCGCCCAGTAATGACGATTCGCCTTGCTTGCGGGCCATTCTCAGCGCGCCGAGTGACGCACCGGAAAAGGCGTTTGCGTTCTCCGCCGCCTGCCTGCGTACAGCGGGGTTGCTGATGTCGATTCCCAACAACTTCTTGACCAACAAGTTCCCCTCGTACGTCATATCGCGCAGGGGCGCCAGCACGCCGTTAAACTGAAAGTCGTTGAGCGCATCCACCGCACCATCGATTTTCGGCCCAGCCTTCGGGATCAGTCCCAGAGGCGTCTTGGCGTGCGGGTCACCGATTCGCCCGGCCTGAGAACCCTTTGCGGGCATGCCGTCCAACACCCGCTGCGATGCTCGCGGTATGTCCGCCTCCAGATAGCGATACAGGTCCGCGCCGGCACCCATCCGCTCCAATCCGCGATTGATCGCCCCCATCAGCGTCACCGGCCCGCGCGTGCTGAGGAGGTTCAAGACGTGCTGGCCGAACACGCCGACGTCGCCGACACCGAATATCATGTTGCGGATCGGCCCCGTCACGTTGCCGACTTGCCGCGTCATCGAGCCTGCCGGTTCGTGCAACTGATCGATGAAGTTGACGATCTCCGGCTTGGCGTACCATCCTGCATAGTTCGGGTTGCGGAAGCGTGTCAGGCCTGGGCGGCGCATCGTCGAACCGAAGCGGTCAAGGATCATCTTACGTTCGAGCTGCACGCCGATCTGCCGCGCCGCGAGGTGGGAGGACGAGGCGATCAGTTCCTCTACATCGTCCGTCTTGAGCTTGTACGGCCACGAGCCCGACGCCATGGCCTCGAACGGGTCAGGGAACGTACGTTTCTTGGTGACGCCCGCGCGACCTACCGGCATGGACACCGCAGAGGTCAACCCGCTTTCCGGCACGTTCCACATCGTGCGAAGGTACGGCGCATCAAGCGCGGGCGCGGCGTTGGGATCGATCGCCTGGACGATCTTGTACAGGTCGTTCTGGAACGGCTGCAATTCGGCGATCTTCGCGCGCAGTTCTGGCGTCACGCCGCGCCACCAGTCGGGATGCGTGATCAACGAGTTCCGCGGGAACTCCTCCGCGAGCGCGCGCATCTTCGCGGGTCCGACGAACCGCAGCGGCGCCGCGTCAATCAGCTTGTTGAGCCCCTTGAAGCGCGGCAACTGCTCATCAACGTACAGCCGCACGCCGTTCGCACCGACGAGATGCGCTCTGGCGATGCTGTTGACTACGCCATCGGGCACATTGCCCTCCACCCACGCCTTTGCCTTCCCCAACTGCTGCATGACAGGACTGGAATCGGCGTAGCGCCGCGCCGTCGCCGCGAACGTCTGCCCGTCGCGGTACGCTTGCGCCAGCACCTTGACGACTTCGGGCGGCGCTCCCAATTCCTGCGCGCGCGCCTCGAACGTCTCAATGCGCTGTTGCTCGGCCCTATCGAGCACATCGCCGATGCGGTCACGGCCGCCGATGTAGGGCGGTTTCCCTGCTGTGCCCTCGCCCACACCCTGCACCACCGGTTGCCCACCGGGGAACGTCTCAGGGTGTGATTCGATATCGATGGGCGCACCTGTCTCCGTGCGGAACAACGACGTGTCCGTGATTTGCGGCGTTGGTGCTTCTCCCGCGAATGGCCCCCGTGCTGGGCCTGCTTCGATTGGCAGCGCCTCCGGTGGTATGGGGGGTGCGGCCTTACTGACCGGGATCAGATTTCCTTGCTCGTCGCGGAAGTAGTCGAAGGTCTGCACTTTCGGCTTGCCGGTGCGGAACACCTCAGGCAACGATCCATCGGGGTCCGGCGGTTCCGCCGCAGCGACAGGCCGCACAGGCGGCTCTGGAGGCGCACCAGCGCCCTGCGCGGCCGGTTCTGCACGTACAGGCGCTTCCGGCGGCACAGCCTCACCCAGCGCTCGCTGTGGGGGTTCCGGGGGCGGCGTGCCAGCAGCGGAGGCAGGCATACCACCGGCCGCGCCTTCCGCCCCCGGCTCAACCATTCGAGATTGTGATAGAGTTGCGTCGTCGGCACGGTTGACCTGAAGCGTACGGTCGGGTTGGCCACGACCAGCCGCGCCGACATCCCCCTGCACCCGCAATGCATCGAGTTCCTTCTGGCGAAAGGCTTGCTCGTTTGGCGTCTTGGCAACGCGTAGGCGCGCCTCAGCGGCCGCGATCTTCGCATCGAGTTCGCGCTCCTGCTTCGCCGCACCCATCTCGCGGCGCTTGGCGGTGACGGGGTTCACGTAGCCCGCCTGCTTCTCGTAATACTTGATCACCTTCTCGCGCGAGATGCGTCGTGCCTGTAATGATTCCCACTCGGCGTCACCCTGCCTCTTGTTGCCGAGGAATGATTCGCGCTTCGCAATCTGCGCCTTGATGTCCTCAAGTTCGGCGCGCGCTTGATCCAACTCTCCGGAGATCCCGGATGGTTCGCCCGCCCCCGGCTTCGGCTCGATGTTCTCCGGCCCAACGCCGGGCAGCTTCTCGCCGCCGAACTCGTTGACGTGCAGCAACCGCGCCCGCTCGATCAGCGCCCTGCCCTCCGGCGATGCCGCGAACTCCTCGACACGGCCGCCAGCACGCGCCAAGCCTTCCGCGAACGCCACGCGCAGCTCCGGCAGTGACTTGCGGGCAAGCGACGCCACGCCCCGAATGTCGCCGACGCCCGGCAACACTTCCGCCGTCACCTCGACAGGCCGCGTCGGCACGACGCCCTCAGCGACGAATGCGCCAGCACTTCCCAGCTGCTTTCGCTGCTCAGGTGTCGTCACGCCAAGCCCGCCGCCGAGCCCGGCGCCGGTGGGGTTGATGCGGATGTTTTCGCCGATCTTGCGACCAAGGCGGCCGGCGGCAGGCTGCACGACGCCTTGCAGGAACGGGTCTTGCTGGGTGAAGAACGCCTTGAGCGGGTTGCCGACCTGCCCCGGCGACCCGTAGTCGATCTCTCGCAGCCGGTTGTGTTCGGCGACCGCAGGATCGTTGAATTGGATCGTCGGCGCGCCGCGCATCGACGGGCGTGAGTCGGCGTAGCCCTGCACCAGCGGGTCCGGGCGGTCGCCCAGCGGCCCCGCAAGCGACCGCAGCGAGTCCACCGTCTCCGGCGTGGGCGGCGTGATCTTCGGGCGCGTGCGCCGCGCCATCTCCTCCCGCTCCTCCGCGACGATCGATAGCATCTACCTGTAGCTCCCGGCCGCTTGCGCCCCACGGGTGGCGTACTTGCGCGTGTAGTCCTCGTAGGCCGCGCCCACGTCGCTCACCCTGCCCGTGCTGCCGATGAACCCGAACCACTGCGCGCGCTGGTCAGGCGTCATCTGCCCCGCGTCGCTTTCATTGATCGAAGAGAAGCCGGGGATCTGGCCAGCCTTCAGCGCGCCGCCGAACTGCCCGCCGGTCATCCCCGGCAACTGCGCGCCGAGCTGTCGCGCGCTCGTCTGCTGTGCCGCTACCGGGCTCCATGCGGCTTGTGCCGGCGCGTAGCCGGGCACGGGGTCAGGCTGGCCCGGATGGTACGCGCGCCATGCGTCGATCATCGCCTGCCCCTGCGGGTTGCCCACGTTCGGCGGTGCGATGGCCTGCGGCGCCGCACCCGCTACACCGCTCTCGCCCGCCGGAAAGAGGATCGAGTCGATGAACCCACCATAGCGGCTCATCGGCGACTGCGGCACGTTGCCGAGCGTCGGGTCGGTGAGCCCCGGCGTGCCGCCCTGGTCGGCGTAGTACTGGTTCGCGGCGACGACGTTGTACGGGTTGCCCATCTGCCGGTAGCCGAACTCCTGCTGGCCCGCCGCGAGGTTGCCCCGCCCGAGGTTGTACGAGCTGGTGATGCCCGCCGCGTCCAGCGCATACGGCAGCAGCCCGTAGCCGCCCGCCTGCATGTTGGCCGAGCGCCCGAAGATGTCCTCGTCGCTCATCCCCGCCGCGCGCAACCGCGCGAACGCACGGCGAAGCGCTTGTAGTTCCTCCGGTGCCGCGTCAAGCATGCTCGGCATAGCTATCCCCTCCCGTTGCCCCGCGCGATCGCAGGTGTAGGCACGGCGATCCCGGAGTTCGGCCGCACCGGCAGCACGTATATGATCTCCTTGATCCAGTCATCCCGATCGTTCGCAAGCCGCGCCATTCCCGCGATTCCTTGCGGGAACTGCGTGCCATGTACAAGGCTTGCCGCCCATGCGTTGAACGCCTCTGTAATCTCCGCAATCGTCCCGGTGAACACCTTCATCTGGATCATGCTGTCCTCCCTTGCGCCATGTAGTCTCGGATCAGTTGGATCGTCGCGTTGTCGGGGACCGGCGCTCCGGTCATCTCGTCCTTCTTCATCGTGCGCCGCAGTTCCGTCTGCAACTCACGCACGGCCTCCTCGGGCACCATCTTCCGCAGCCGCGCCAGCGTCAGCGGAACGGTCAGCGGCGGGTAGCCGTCTTGTTTGAGCACGTCGATCGCGTAGTCGATCTGTTCCTTCGCGCGGTCCATCGCCGTCTTGAACATCAGGTTCCACCACTTGCTAGAGCCGCGGACAGGGAGGCTCATACGGCCGCGTCGAATCCGCCGGCGGCGACCGGCTGCCCGGCCGCCATCTGTACCGGCTGTTGCATCCCGCCCGGCATCGGCGGCGGCTGCATTCCTGTAACGCTCCCTCCCATGGGGCCACTCGGCGGCAGTGGCATGCCGTCAGGTCCAAGGATCGTCGGCGGCGGCCCAAACGCTTGCCTCACGGACTGCTGCACGTACTCCTTGAGCAGCGGCGCGATCTCGCCCTCCAGCACGCCCTTGACGCTCCCGAGCATGGAGTCGACGCCGGTGTCGAACTGCGTCTGGATCGGGTCCTTGATGCCGATCTGCTTCTGGTGTTCGGTGAGCCCGTAGACGTTATCGAGCCAGCGCGTGCGGCTCATCTGTTCCGCCGCCCAGTCGCCCTCAGGCGTCCGCGAGCCGATCGTGTAGATCGTGTCGATCGGCAGCTTCGCCATCTTCGGCGTCAGCTCCCGCACCTCAGCCTTGCTGCGCTTCTCGCCCGAGGCTTCCGGCACGTACGCGATCTTGATCGTCTCACCCGTCGCGATCACGTAGGCGTCGATGCAATGATGCACGCGTTTGCAGACCTCAGCGACGTTGGCCTGGTACGGCGTCAGCTCGCTCAGGATGGCCGACTGGGCGCGCGCGAGGTGCTGCCCCGATTCGCCCGCTGCGCCCGTGCCGGCGAACCCAACCAACGGCTCGTGCAGGTGCAGTTCTTGCGTGACGTGATCAAGGATCTCTTGCAGCTTCGCGCCGGTCGTCTCGATGCGCTTGATCTCGCCGGCGACCTGGGGCACGCCGTCCTGGGGCTGCTTGCTCTTGGTCTCCTGTGTCGTGTCGTCAATGGCGCCGCTCCCCGACTCCATCGGCACGTAGGGCGAGCGGGTCGCCTCTTCGAGCGCCATCGCCTCGTACGCCGACCGGAGCAGGTTGTAGTGCTGCGACTCCGTGATCAGCGCCTTCAGCGGCGGCTCGTAGCGATCCTCAAGCGACCCCGAGCGCGTCTTGGCGTCGCCCTCGATCAAGAAATAGCCGGTGTATTTGTTGCCGAAAAGGTTGGGCACGCGGATCAGGACGCCGGGCTCGCCGTCCGCCCCCTTCTTGCCCTTGGGATGCTCGATCAGGATCAGCGTCTCTTCGCACGTCCTGATCTGACAGTATTCGACCCAATCGTCGGTGCCGGCGTTGTTCGCCGACTGCGATTCGGCGATCATGCCGACGCCCAGCGCTTCGTAACTCGCCGACCGCGAGCGCTTGCGCTTGTCACTCTCGTCTTCGATGTAAAGCAGCCCGTCCCGCACCCTGAGCCCGTAACCGCCCAGTGCGTCGAGCAACGGGTTGAGTTGCTTCTGGCCGAACTCCATGCCGAGCGCGAAGCAGTGCGGGTCGCCGTCCGTCTGGAAGCCGCGGAACGTGAGGATGTCGGGCACCCTCACGTTGATGCACAGCCCGTCGGCGAGCATGGCATCCGTCGTCACGGCGTCGTAGGTGTCTTCGTGGCGCTCGCGCTTCGTCCGCGTGCGCCCCTTCTTCTCGTCGTCGTCGCTGATCATCCGATAGCGGCGCCGGTACTTAGACTTTGGGTCGTCGTCGTCTAGTTCGGTCTCGATCACGTCGTCGTCGGCGTAGTCCTCCAACCCCGCGCGGTCGGCGAACTTCGCCAGCACTTCCTTCGACGGCTTCACGTCCACCGCGACGACGCCGTACGAGTCGCCCAGGAAGCCGCGCAGCTTGCGCTTGATCTCGGTGGTGAAGATCAGCTCGTCAATGGCGACGTGCGCGTCCTCGTAATCCTGCCCGAGGTTCACTTCGCTCTGGTCGGTCGAGCGCACCACCGCCGAGAACTCGTGCGGGTTGCTGGCCATGATGTTGGTGAGCCGGAATAGCGCCTTGTTGGGGATCGCGGTCTGGACGGGCACCCACGATTTCGCGTAGTCGGGCGCCAACACGCCTCGCAGCGCGTCGAGGTTGGTCATGCGGCCGTCGATGATCTGGCGGTACTGCGGCACGCGCGTCAGGGGGACGTTCAGCGAGTCCTTGAGCGCCTGGGCTTCCTTAGCGGTGAGGATGGGCAAGTTTCACGCTCCACTTCCGCCACTCTCGCGCGAGCCGGCGCCGCTTCCCGTGGTTCATCCTCACGCCTTCGAGGCGCTTGATCTCCGCGCGGATGAACGCTTGGAGGTCGAGGCCGCCGCCACGGACGGCTGCGTCAGCATCAGCCATGGTGCTCCACCTCCAGTCCGGCGCTGGCCGTCACAGGGGGCGCCGCCGCCACGCCAAACGGCTGCGCGTAGTGCAACTGTTGGAGCATCGCCAGCGCCTCCGCGCCGTGGGCGACGGGTACGAGCATTGCGCCATGCCGCACCCACCAGCCGCCCTCTCCCTCGCCCTCGGCGTACCACGACACATCAGCGATCCCCGCCTTCAAGCAGGCCGCGCAACACGGGGGGATGAGGTCAGGTCGCGATTCCATCTGACTCCACGACAAAAAGCGCCCGTCCCCACTCGCTGGGTTCGGGCGCATCTACGCACTGGTGCGCGTTCAGCCTATTCGGTTGTTTGCCTGCTTTCGGACGCGCTCTTTGCAGAGTGTGGGCTCCAGCAAGCAGGGGAACTCCCCACATGTTCGCGTCTGCCGTCAGTGTACTACGGCTTCCACCGGCTGGCTATCCGCAGTGCATCGAAGAGGCCGCTCATCAGGCGTTCAAAGCGGCGGGCCTTCAGGTCGGCTACTGGAATACCGCTCACGATACTCTCCGCTTCGAACATCGCATCGTCGTACATGCGGCCGGGTGGGTCGCACCAGAGGGGGCATGTGATCTCGTGAAACGGGTGATCCGGACAGCAGTCCAAGCCTTCCATCTACACCCTCACCCGCGCTCCCTGATAGTCGATGTACGCCTCGTCCTGGCTCGGCCCGAGGTTGATCCTGATCGTGAGCTGCCGCAGCACGGGGCCGACGTTCAGCCGCGGCGCCTCGGCCTCGATGGCCGCCTTGGCCGCAAGCGCCGCACGGTCGGCTACGGTCACCCTCACGCTGGCACCTTCGCCGCGAGCCTGGCCTTGCGCCTGCGGTCGATCTCCGCGTCGAAGTCCGGTGCGCTTAGCATCGCCTCCAGCACTTCGTCGATGAGGGTGTCGAGGGCGGCGTCGCAATGTTCTTTCGACCATACTCCATAGTGGTCGAAGCGATCCCACACTCGTGCCCGCGCGCTCTCGATACTCACGTCGGCCTCCGGGTTAACGCCACGAACAGCCGGAACCACGGGTCGCGGTCAAGGTTCCACCGGCTCATCGGCCCATCACCATCCTGCCTCCGGGCAGCCGTACCGGCTTGTACTCCACCCACTGACTCAGCCCCAGGTGCGCGTACCGCATCTCGTCCATCGCGTCCGCGTGGTGCTTGATCGGTCGCTCACCAGCATACTCCACCTTCGTCTGCCTGTCAGTTGTCGTCGTGTTCCGGTAGTCCCGAAACTCGTTGTCGTGGTTGACACACGAGTCGTGGATGGTCAGCGCGTTGTCGTTGAGGTAGCGCCCGCACGTCCTGATCCCCTCGTCGATGTCCGTGTTGGCCTTGATCACGGTGATGCCGTAGCGACCAAGATGCGCCGCCAGTGTCGCCAGCAGTGTTGGCTCGTCCGGTGGCACGTAGACCCGGATCTTCCCGTTCCGCGGCTGCCCGGCGGCCTTCCACTGCTCGACGATCCACGCCTCGATCTGATCATCGGTCGAGTGCTGCTCGTAGAACTCGGCGTAGAGGTGCCGCCGGCCTGACGAGCGCTCGCCCCAGATGCCCATCGCCGTGGGATGCACCCCGCCGGGATCGACGCCGATCGCGATCTTCTGGCAGTCCTTCAGCGCGCACGGATGCGCCGACACGTTGTGCCTGCCGGGCGGGTTCTCGTACTGCGGGTAGACGTAGGTGTCGTCGCCCTGCAGCGCCTCGCGGTCGGTACGCGGCGCGTACTGCCAGATCGCCGCCTGCGTGCCGAACGATGCGGCTTGCTTCTCCAGCCACGCGTCCGTCCGCCCCGGCCGGCGGTCATACGGCGCGAAGAACGCGCGCATCACCTGGCCCGACTGCGACGCGACGATCCCCGCCTTGGCGTTGTTGTAGACCTTCGCGGCGTAGTTCGGCCCACGGCCGCGCGTGATGATGTGGCACGATCCGTGCGGGGCGATGGTCGATTGGATCGCCGCCCACATTTCTTCGGAGGGCCAGCGGGCGAACTCGTCCAGGTGGGCGTGCGAGCAGGTCTGGTCGATCGAGATGCTGCGTCCCGTGTTGTAGGCGATCACGCGCCGCTTGTCGTCATCACGGGCGTAGAGCTTGACGCTGCGCGAGTTGTCGGCGCCGGCCTCGTCATCGACGATCGGCAGCCGCATCCACTCCGGCAGGTGGTCGAGCCCGTACTTCACCCACTCGAAGATATCGCGCGCCGAGTCGCCGGAGTAGCTAAACAGGTGGACGCGGGCGTTAGGATGGCCGAAGCGCGCCACCCAGCCATCATACGCACACGCCAGCTCCGAGAACCCGAGCTTGCCAGCCTTCAAGGCGAAGATCCACGGCTCGCGCTCCATCAGGTCCGCGAGGTCGGCCTGCCCCTGCCAGACCGTCGCGAACGACCGCTCCTCGCCGGTCTCACGGTTTTTGAAGCGCCAGTAGTGCAGGAAGTGCGTGAAGTGCTGAGCGCACAGCGCCAGCTCTTGCGCCTGCTCGCGGGTGAGCGGTTCGCGGGTGACGGCGATCGCCGTCCTACTCGACAGCGGGCTTGCGAGGCTTGCCAGCGTCAACGTGTACCTCAGTGGTCAGATTCCCCGACAGTTCGCGCTTCTCGGTCATCTTGCCGAGGATGCGGTCGGTCACGTAGATGAGCATCTGCGCGTTGGGCGGCTGCTGGTAGATGATCTGCTTGCCCGTCTTCGTGTGCGTCTCCACAAAGATCCCGCGCACCAGTTCGGAGATCGCCGCCGGCAGGTCTTGCTCGGCGAGCGATTCGAGCTTGGCGATGAGTTTGTTTGAAATCGTCTGCTGAAGGTGCTTAGTGCGTGGCCGCCCCGAACCTGGCCGCGCGCCGCCGCGTTTGGATTTCTCTGGTTTCGGGGCCGGTTTCGCCGGGGCTGGTTTCGCCATGCTGCTAGCTTACACCCGCCGCCGCTCCCGCCGCACGGTGCTCGTTGATACGATCCTGCAACACCCGCCCTATTGACACCCTCCACCATACCTGTCATACTAGCCTCACAAGCAATACAGCAGCGAGGAGTACAGAGATGACAGACGTAACCACCACCATCCTGCGCGTGATCGAAGCCGGGGCGTTGAAGCCGGAGGAGGCTCGCTGGGTGCATGCGCGCCTGATCGAGCAAGGCGAGGAGCCCGCCATCAACCTCTGCGAGGCTCTGGTCCGGCGCAATGAGCATTTGTCGCACACGGCTGCGGCGGATGCTCTTGCCGATGCGCGATCCGCAGGCTACCCGGACTGAATCGAGATCATCAGCAATACAGCAAGGACAGCGACGATGCCTAAGTACACGCTCAACGTCCCTGACGACCTCATGGAGTCCCTGCGCGACGAGCACGCCCGCACCTACGAGCGGCACCGCCGGCCGTTTGGGCCCTGGCTCTGCGACGTGTGGGCCGCTTGGCTCGCGGGAGTCGTCGGCAAGTCATAATCCCACAAGAGCGCCGCCGCGCCGTGAGTAGCGGCCGGGGGCATGGTCACAAGAACAGCGAGGAGACGATCAACGATGTATTGCACATGCGGCCACCCGGTATCAAAACATCGACCGTCCGAACTCCAGTGCATCGGTTTGACCGACAATCGCGGGTGTGCCTGCGATGGCCAATTCGTGCCCGCGAAATGCCCAGCGCTCGGCGCGCTCGCGGATATGACGAAGTACTACGCAGCCCAGGCCCGCGCGCTCAAGGCCGACGTAGAGCGGATTCAGTCTGACTTTGCCGCGTACATGGGCGAAGAGCGGTGACGCCGCGCCCGCGCCGCGCAGGGAGGGCAGCCGCAGGTGCAGTCCTCCGGGCAGACGTGCAGCAGCTCATCCCAACACTCCTCCGTCCTGTCAGCATGGACCCACGAGTAGTAGCACGGCATGTCGCACAGCGTCTCTTCGCGCGCCTGCGCTACGGCGAGCATGGCGGTCGCCTCGACGCTGGCGTAGTGTCTGCTGAGTAAACCAGCGCCACAACTTTCCACGATCTCGCGCATGGCGGGCGGATAAATCGCCGCCATCACCGGCTCCACCGCACGGCGCAGGGCGTCTATCTCGTTAGTCTGCGAAGTAGGCATCACGGGCCTCCTGTAGTGCTCGTAGGCGGACATCCGATGGGTGCTGCTGGTAAAGCGCCAGCGCCCGCTGCCATGCGCCGTACTGCTCTAACTTCCATTTCACAGCCAGTCTTGTTCGCTTGCAGACTTCCGATGTTGCGCTAAGCTCTGTAGTCGTCATGCGGGCCACAGTCACGTAATCATCCGCCGCCCACATCAGGGGCGCGAGGTCGTCCTTCGGGGCGAGGGCAGCACAGGCATCCTCCGATATGGGGCAGTGCTCGCGGCTACAGTCCTCCGTGTCGTGGTGCTCACAGAGCCGGGCTAGCACCTCCCGTGCGGCTGCGAGGTCACGGGTGAGGGTACGGTTACGCTCGGTCTGCGTAAGGGCTTCATGCACCGCGCGTTCCCATTCGTCGGCTAGTTCGTACATTCGCGCCTCACATACGCCAGCACCCTTGCGCCACTCATCCCGCTCGGCGGTCAGCGCATCCTTCTGCCGGATCAACTCCTCACAAGCGGTGGCCGTCCGCTCACCGAGAGCGAGAGCGGCATCCAGCGCGGCGGTCAGCGTGGCGATCTTCTCGTCTTGCTGACGGGTGAACGTCTGTGTCCAGTGCCCAAGCGGAATCCAATCTGTATGTTCCTTCATCCACTGCTCGATCTCGCCCATCACTCCTCCATCTCCGCGATCAGCGTGGCGAGCGTCTTAGCGGCGTCAATGTCCTCTATCTGCAAGGCGGTATGCACGAGGCAGCCGCACGCCTGAGGGTGGTGCTGGTGCGCTGATTCTTGCCGCAAGCGGCCTGTCACCTCCGCCGCCCCCACAGCCCGCATCAGCGCACCGTAGCGGTCGAGGGCGGCGTCCCTGCCGACAACACCGCCACCGTCGGGCATGATGCACGCGTACTCCACCGCCTTGCGTGCTCGCTGGATGTCGATTGCGTAGTCAGTCATGGCCTCCTCGCTTCCAGCCAGGCGACCGCCTGGCATGTACCGCAAAGGTCGGCGAATGGCGGGTCGCCATCGTCGCTCATCGCCTCGTGGATGCTGCGCTCGCGGCGGCAGAGACAGCACGCACCTCGCAGCACCGTCAGCGCGTGGGCGTCACAGGCGGCGGCGATGGCCTGCTGAACGACATCGGCAGCCGCCGACTGATAATACCCCTCCGTGATGGCGTCACGTCCTAGGCGCTCTACCGCCGCCATCGCCTTGCTCGTGTCGGGGGTGGGGATCATGGCTTGCAACTCCACGGCGCCCAACTCTGATCGGCGTACAGCGCCAGCATCGCCAGTGTGTTGATCACTGGGTCGAGCAACTGTTCTCGTGTCCAGCCGTGAATGAGGTTGATCTGGTAGAGGCCCACGTTCTGCCCATCTGGACTCACCGCGCTCGGGTCGCCGTCGCTCTCGCACATCATCACGGCGTAGGCTTCTCCGCCGAACCCCACGCCGGGGAACTGCGCATCGGGTTCGTGTTGGCCTTCGTCACGAACTGCACCGTCTGTCGGCAATCCTCGCACCACCACCCGTTGTGAGTCCAGTAGGCTGACCTGTGCGTGCATGGTGCCGTAGTAGGCCCAGATGGCGGTGGCGTCTCCAGCCCCCGGACTGAGGGCAGGATCGGGTTCGTCGGCTTCTTCGTTAGCGCTCTGTACTCCGCGCAGCCGCTGAAATGGTGCACCCACATCTTCAATCTAAGAATCACTACCTCCCTGCTCCGGCGCGTACCCGGAGAGCGTTACCAGCGTGGCCATGACCATAGTGCTTGTCGCGATCCAGCCACGTCCGATCCTCAGTCGGCTATCCGTTCAATCACGATCTCGACTCCTTCATCAACTCGGTGCGCCACGCGCTTCAGCCTGTAGACGGGCTCGATGCCTTTGTCGTCCTCGACGAGCCCCAGGTACGTCGTGCCGTTGGTCTGCCTGGTCTTGGGCGCCATGCACAACATGTCCTGAAGCGCTTTTGTGTTCGCGCCGAGATTGCTCAGGTCCGGCGCCACGCCGCAATAGCGCCATTCGTACGTCACGCGCGCGGCCTTCCACGCTGGATCACTCATGCGATATGTGCCCGTCTCGCGCCACAGCGCAGCGTCCGTTTCCCGCCACGATTCCCACACCATCTCGCTGTACGCCTGCTTGGCCTTCACCTTCGCCCATCGGTGAGCGCGAGAGTTCGACCGCAGCGCCGCCGGCGGCAGGTCCACGACGAACGTGATCGTCTGCTCCGCGCTGGCCTTGCTCACCGGTGCATCTCGCAGACTTCGATCGGATCAGCAACCGCGCGCGCTCTTCGTCCAGCGTCGCCATTGTGTGCGTCAGCGACGCCGCCTGCCGCTCCAGTTGCGCCGCCTCGGCGAGTCTCGCCTGCACATGCACCGCGCGCATCGCCTCGGCCGCCCGCTCGCGCTGCCGTCGCTCCTGTACATCCGGACGTGTCATCGCTCTCTCCCTGAATGCCGTCGCCGTCGCCCCAACAGAAATGCCAATCCTGTTCACAGTCGCGCACGACGCCCTTGTGGTCGCGGCCTCGGTGCTCCGTCATGCGCCAGCCTTCCGCGCCACGCGGATCAGATCGATCGCCGCGTTGAGTTCCGTCATCAGCGAGTCGTTGCCGCCGCTGTCCGGGTGCGCCGTCTTGGCGAGCGCCTTGTACGACGCCTCGGCGACCTCCAACGGCGCGTCCGGGCGGAGCCCCAGCACCTCGTACGGGTCGCGCGCTTGCGCCGCCGCACCGAGTTGGAGCATCTGCGAGACGGTGTTTGTCATCAGGTCGCCGAGGCCGCGCTTGTACGCCATGCGGATGCCTTCGAGCGTCAGGTAGATCGCCCGCAGATTGTCGCGGTACTGATCTTGCAGCCCGTACTTGATGCGCACCGGATGGCCCTCGAAATCGAAGACGATTTCGGCTGTTTCGTCGATGCGCTCGGGGATCTGCAACAGCTCGGCGCCCGTCCACTTCCAGAACAGTTCCTTGATCGCTTTCGCCGTCTCGCGCGCCGTCTTGTCCGTCCGAAGTGTGTAGCTCATGCATCCCTCCGCGGCCGCGCCGGCCACTGCTCGATCTTCCGGTCGCTGCGTCCCGCGTCGTAGCCCTCGCCGAAGATGCGGTCGCGCTCCGCCGCGTCGAGCCGGAAGCGCAGCACGACGTCGACGCGCGCCCAGAACGGCTCCCACAGCGCCCACACCGCCACGCCCACCGCGAATCCGACCGCCAGTGTGATCATGCGTCGTGGCCCTGCGCCGTGAAGGCGTTTCGTACGATGCCCGAGAACTCGCACGCCACCAGCACCCTCATGCCTCTCCCTCCACCTGCCGGATGCTCACAGGAGCACCGCCTGGCTCGCCTTCACCCCACCCCACTGTTCGGCCATCGCCGCCGCGATACCCTCATAGGTGCGGCTGCGCACTCTCCATCGGTCAGCGCTCGGGGGTAGCCGGTTCTGGCCGCTCCGGGTCGTGTTGTCGTCCCGAAGCACCGCGATGTTGTCGCCCTCGCAGTTCGGGCAACCGTACTTACCCAGCGCCTCGTCGAATCGATACCCACACCCGCAGAGGTAGCGCCGACCCGCTGTGATCGTCGGTCGCAGCAACGGCAGATTCTTGAGCCACAGACACGTCGCCTTCGATTCGCGGTGCCCGAACTGCCACGGCTGAATCTTCTGCTCGGGCGACCTGATCCGCGAACTGATGCAACCGACGGGGTTTTCGAGCGCGATGCGCTCTATCGGCGCAGTCAGGAGCTCGCGGACGAATTCGAGGGCCGCCTCAGTCAGCGCCGCGCGCTCCGGCCGGCGCTTGTTCCAATGGAGCCCGGACGACGCCAGATAGGTGCATGGCGGATGCGCGACCATCAGCGCCCACCCGTCCCGCAGCACCTCGCGGACGTCGCCCTGTATGTGCTGTCCCGGCGACTCGCTCGGCAACAGGTCACACGACCAGGCGTCATGTCCCCGCGCCGCGAACGCATCGCGCACGATGCCCGAGAACTCGCACGCCACGAGCACCCTCATCCTCGCCCCCTGCGCCCCTGGCGCTCCTCACGCAACTGCTGGTGCCGCACCTGCTCGTGGCGCACCTGCTCGTGGCGCAGCCGCCGCTCGGCGTCCTCACGCTGCTCGGCGAACAGCACTACCTCGCCCTGGCACCACACCGTGAATCGCTGCGTGCGGTGCGGGTGGTAGACCACGCGGTCGTCGTAGTACTTCGTCATCGGGCGTCCCCCATTGCCTGCTGGTACTCCGTGTCCGGCTCCTCCACCGGGTGCATGTCCTCGATCCGCGCCGTCGTGGCGTTGTAACGCAAGAACACGCGCCCCGTCGGCCCGTTGCGGTGCTTCGCCACGCGCACCTCAAGCCCGCCCACCTTGCCATCGTGCATCACCGGCACAAGGAAGAGCACCACGTCGGCGTCCTGTTCAATGCTGCCCGACTCACGCAGGTCGCTGAGTTTCGGATGAAACGGATCGCTGTTGCGGTTGAGCTGAGCCGCCGCCACGACGGGGATGTCCAGCTCGCGCGCCAGCAGTTTGAGTCCGCGTGAGATCTCGCCGACTTCCTGGGCGCGCGTCGTCTCCTGCCGCCGCTTCGGCTTGCCGCCAGCGAGTTGCAGGTAGTCCACGAGCAACATGTCCAGGCCGCCTAGCCGCGCCTGCGTGCGTCGCGCCCGCGCCCTGATGCCGTCGATCGTCTGGTACGGGCGGTCATCGAAGTACACGGGCAAGTCGTGAAGTGCCGCCGTCGCCGTCATCGCCCGCCGCTCGTCCGCGTCGCTGTTCGAGCCGACACGCAGCCGGTCCGTGGGGATGCCCGACTCGTGTGAGAGCAGCCGCTCCGTCCACTCGCCGCCGGACATCTCCATCGAGAACACCAGCGAGCGGAAGTTCTGGCCCACCGCGGCGTTGCGCGCTAGGTGCAGCAGAAACAGCGACTTGCCGATCCCCGTCTGCGCCGCCACGACGATGAGGTTGCCGGGCCGCAACCCCCCGAGCAGCGCGTCCAGATCCATGAAGCCGGTACGCACGGTGCGCGTCGCCGCCAGGCTGATGCCGGGCTGGTCCCAGTGCTCGTCGAGCAGCGCCGACAGCGGGCGCGCCTCGTCGCCCGCGGCCGAGTCGCCGATCGCCTTGAGCATCGCCTCGGCGTCGGTAATCGCACCGTCAACGTCGGGGCCGCCGGCGTATGCCGTCTGGACGATGCGCTGCGCCGCGGCGATGAGCCGGCGCCAACGCGCGTCGCGGCGGACGATGCCGGCGTAATGTTCGACGCCGATCGGGGTCGGAAGTTCATCGATAATTTGCGACAGAAACGCGACGCCTCCGGCCTGTTCCAGCACGTGTTCTCGCGCCAATTCGTGCGCTGCGGTGACCTGATTTAGCGTCTCGCCGCGCCCCGAAAGCGCCTTGCAGACCGCGAACACCCAGCGGCATTCGTCGCGGTGGAAGTCCTCAACGGCCACCAGGTCATCGACGCGATCGAGCGCTCCAGGGTCCACCAGCAGCGACGCCACGACGGCGCGCTCGGCTGCGATGTCGAACGGCGGCAGCTTGTCCTCGGTCATGTGCATTTCCCCTTCGCAGCTTTGTCGAACTCCCGCGCCAGCTTCGCGGCGTCGTCTTCTGCCGCGGCGCCGTTGCGGCCAGGGCCATTCTGGCTTCGGTACCGAGTCAAAATCGTGCCGATGTACCGGACGCCCTTACGGCCGCCCTGTTGACCGGCATCCTCGCAGGCCGATTCAATCCAGGCGATCGGGATGCCGTCTAGCAGCCATCCATCGAGCGCATCGAGGATCGTCGGGTTGATGCTTCCGGGACTCTGACGTTCCCAAGCCGTGATCGCTCGCTGGGCGTCGGGGGGTTGTTCACGTGCGCCGGCGGCGGCTGGTGTGGTTGGTACGGTACTGTTGGTACTGTCTGTTGGTAGCCCCTGCACGTGCTTTGCACGTAGCCCCTGCACGTGCTTTGCACGTTGCGCCGCACGTGCGGCCTTCATGCGCTCAGCGTTCGCCGCACGTTGGCCGACTAATCGCCCCGCGTACACGTCCCAATCGTGTATCGTGCGACGCTCGTGCGCCTCATCAATGAACCCCGATTCAATGCACGCCTGGATGAAGTCGCCGGCCTTCTTCGGCCAGTCCGCAGCCAGCTTGAGCACATGCGGATCAACGTTCGTCAGGTCACCATCCGGCGCATTATCGAGCGACCACGACCACAGAAACGCTAGATGGCCGGCGGCAGTCGGGCGCGATACGCGGAGCTTGCCGGCTAACGTGTAGAGCTTTCGGTGCGTGACGAGGGATTGATGAAACTCGAACCAGGCCATGGTGTTACGCGCCTCCCAACGTGGTCGCCGGGAGGGAACCACAAGCCCTCGCAGCGGTGGCCGAATGCGTTGTTGACGCGCACAGGGTCGCTACGAGGGCTTGTGGTTCTACAAGTCGGGGTGCCGTTCGGCCAGCACCTGCACGCGTCAACAGGGACATTGTACCACGTACGCTTGTCAAGCTCACGCGGCCGCCTCTTCCTTGCGATGGCACGCGCAGTCGCACGACGCGAGCACGCACATCCGGTGCATCAGCAGCCGACAGAACGCTCCGAGCTTCACTTGACCACCGTCCTTAGGCTCGCAGCCGTGCCGTCGAAGACCGCATACACCCCGCCTGTCAATGCTTCCAGCTCCGGGATCAGGTGCGCGTGACTCTTCGGAACCCGCAGGAGACAGCCCTTGGCGATGTTGCACGGCATACAGCTCGGCACCTTGTACTTCGCCAGATCCCGCGCCTGAGCGGCCGTGTGCCGGCGCCGCGCCTGGTTGCGGGTGATCAGGTGGTCGGTCTGCGATGCTTGCCCGCGGCAGTACGCACAGATCACAAGCGCCCCTCCCGCACCACGGACGTCCGTGGCCACTCCGCCCGCCGCCGGTCTGAATCGTGCGTCTCGCGGCAGTCTTCGCAGGTCCGTAACCCGCACTTTGGACAGCGATCGATCCACCCCTCCGCACCAGTAGCAGATCGTGCCATCGTCACGCTGCGTCACATGCGGACCGCCTCCGCAGCAACTCCGGTCAAGATAGTGCTGCCGTGCGCTCATCGCCGCACCACCGTTCTGGCCGCCTGCGGATCTAAGCGGTAGATCTCCGCGAACAGGTGGAACATCAGCGCCTTCCACTTCGTCTCATCAATCTCCCGAAAGTGGACGGCGTAACAAAGCGCGAGCACATGCCACTGCCGCAGGTACACCGCCAGGGCGTTGCGCGCGGCCTCCGGCGTCGCACGCGGCGGCTCGGGCTCTGTGAGCGACAGCAGGCGCGCTTCGGCTGCGGATGGGTGGGGGGTGGTCATTGCGCCGCTGCCTCTAGCTCCGCCAGTTCTTCCGGCGTTGCTGCGTGGTGAGCCACCCACGCACACAGCGCGCTCCAGAGTGCTTGACACCCCGCACAACTCCGCCCCAGCGCCGCGTCGCCGCCATGCGCCTGGGCGTAGAAGTCGTCAGCTCTCCAGACCATCTCTGCCGCATCCGCTGTCGTCAGCAACCCTTGTGTCGGCGTCCTCACGGTGCCTCACCTCTGCATGTCGCGCTGTAGTGCGGACGGTCGCAGCCGACGTCGCGGCGTTGCTGCTGAACACGTGCGCTCACGGCGCCACCTCGGGCGTCTCTGGCAGCAGCTCGCCGCGCCAGATATGCGTGCCTTTGGGTGCGTCGATGCCAATCAGCACACGGCCGCGCTGTGGCAACTCGATGACTTTGATCAGGGCCGGTCCGTCGATGACGATGGTCTCGTCTACGCGTCTGCTGATGATGAGCATCCCTGTCTCCATGACTACGTCCTTGCTGTTCTATTACTACGACGTGAATAGTTCGTCGGCGTTTTCGCCGCGCAGAATCTTCTCGATCTGGTCGTCCGTCGCGCCCGAGGCCGCTGCGGCTGAGGCGGCTGCGTAGTATGCCGTCGATGCGACACGCGAAGCGCGCATGACGTTGCTGACTCGACTAGCCGAATCGGCCGTCGTCGCTCCCATGCCGTGCGCATAGGCCACCGTATTGCCGCCCGGCATCGCCATGCCCGCGCTCACCGCCTCAGCGGCCCACTGATCGAATCCCTGCCCAAAAAACAGGAACGTCCAGTTGCCGAGCACCGTTCGTTCGGCGATCAGGTTCTTGATCTGCTCTTGCGTAAACTCGTGCGAGGAGTTCTCGCAGCCGTCGGTGTGCGTGATCACGACGAAGGCGTGCTCAGGGTTGTCCTTCAGGGCTTGCACCGTCATCCCTACGGCATCCAGCAACGCGGTGCCGCCGCGCGGTTGGTAATGCTCATGCGTCATCGTCGGCGTCTCGCCCAGCGGCACGTCGATCCAGACGCGCTCAATCTCCGTATCGAACCGAACGTAGGTGATGCCGACTTCACCGACCTCTTTCCTCAGGCCATCGATGTACGTGTTGAAGCCGCCGATCACGTCTTCTTCATGTCCGTTCATCGATCCTGAGCGATCGAAGATAAACACGACGTGCATCGGCTGTGCTGTCTTCGCTAGTGCCTGTTCCTGTGCTGTCAGTTCCGTGGTCATTGACTCTCCTATTTTTTTGTTGCTGTTCGGCATCCGCCGCTGGGAGCAATAACGAGCCCGCTATCACTCCCAGCGGTGGCGCCCGGACTGATCGCCGCTGCATTCCTCGGCGCTGGCACCCGTGCGGCCAGCGCCACTAACCGCTATTCCGCGACTGCCACATCGAGCGTGCGGGCGATCCCTGCGTTGGCCCACATCATCGTCTGCTCAAGGTTCGTCAGCGCGAGACTCAACTCTCGCCCTTCTGGCACGTGAAGGAGCAGGGCGAGTGCTGCGTCTCGACAGATGCGCCGCACCGCATCGTGTTCTGGACCAGTGACCGGCGATGCGGGATGAAAGCTAAAGTCGTTGGCGATCCGTTCTGGCAGCGATGGCATGTCCTAGTTCCTTTCATTTCACCCGCCGGGTACGCCCCGGCGTTGGTTCCTCTAAAGGGGACGGGGCGGCGGCTCGCCCCGCGAAAAGTGATCCCACAGGCCACCTTTCTCATTCACCGCAGATCGCGTGCGACCTGACGCACATCCTCAATTCGCCGATCGATCTCAAACACGCTGGGCGGAAACCAGAAATCCACCGGAGCGAGCTTGAGTAACCGCTTTGAGAAACCTCCGTCTTCGACCGACGCCAGCCAGCGCACCCACGGGTTCGCCTCGCCGTACATCAACCGATACGACACCGGACCCGCCGTCCAAGGCGTAAGACGTGGCATCGCTTCATACCTCCAGCAACACGCCCTGCCGCGCCTCTACCGGCGGCGGCAGGATGAGCCTGAACATCCACACCGAGCCCCGGACGTGGATGCTTTCGATGTTGTGTCCGCGGTCACGCAGATCCTTCACGCGGCCGGTGTAGCGATAGCCAGCGGCGCGCAGCACCTCGTGCTGGTCATGGGCTCGCCCATCGGCCAAGAGGTCGAGCAGCGCGTCGCACTTCGTCTTGCGCGCGAAGTCCATCAGAAGCTCTCCATCGCGCGCTTCATGTCCTCGCTGAGCGGCGCGCTCTTCGCTGTCCGCTCCGGTACCCCACGCTCATATCCATCCCCGCCGTGCTCTCGTACTGCGCACGTGTGGCGGCGCGCTTTTCGGCTTCCACAATGACCGCCGTGGCATCCGGCGGCGCTGAGCACTTCGGGCACCGCGCGTGGATCTCCGGCGTCAGGTGCATGGGCGTCGTCGTCCAGCACTCCTCGCTATGGCCCTCGAAGGGGGCGACCGTTGAACCTGGCTCAAACAGCTCGGAGAGTTCCGCGTCCACGGCCTCCCGCTCCTCGCGGATCTCGCAGCTCAACGAAGCGATGTAGAAGTGCCTCTTTGACTCCGCCCCGTGCGCCTCACGGCAGGGAGCGCAGAGCCCCGTCGCCCCCTCAGCGCCACAGCAGCGACAGACTGGTGCATCGATGTAGCCCACGCCAGCGCACGTCGTACAGGCGGCCCGCAGCGGCACGGAGGCGGCCTCGTAGGGCAGCGACGCGCAGTAGGGGCACACCCGGCGCGGGATGCTACGTTTGCTGCGGCTCATGCTGGCACCACTTCCATCTCGAACACGCCGTGGTAGTAACCCGCGAGCGCCGCCCACATCGCCTCTTCCCCCTCAGCGACGAACTTCCAGTACAACGGCTTCGCGTTGAGGCTCGATCCGTCGTAGTAGCACTCACCACCGGGCAGGTATTCGCAGGAGAACGTGCCCTGCCCCTCATAGCGCGGCGCTGGGCTGTGATAGCCGAGGTCGGCCGCCATCGGGCGCGGGTTGTAGCCGCTCACCTCGTGTTCTTTCTCGACGGCCTCCGTGAACCAACTAGTGAAGATGAGGAACTGCACCGCGCCGCGATCTCCCCTGAGTACGAACCGCAGATTCATGCCGTGAATCCCGTAGTTCGTCGCTGGGTTGTCGCTGCGCTTGTCGAAAGCGGGCGTCCATGTGGTGCCGCGCTCGAAGTCAGCCATCAGATCGCCTCGTCATCCGCCACCAGCTCCGCCTGCACCGGCTCCACTGGCGGTTCGTCGCCGTGGATCATCAGCGCCACGCCGTCCGCGAGGCGCAACACCTGCTCATCCGTCAGCTTGCCGATCACGAGCCCCCCGCTGGCGTTGTGGGCCTCCGGGTACGTCTCCTTGATGCCGGC
>ERZ1292632.483-Hain-H43-01um-R2-483-length-42897-cov-7_pt1 | contig 42897 bp, 72 predicted proteins | sample MGYA00564407_ERZ1292632 | MGnify/ENA primary metagenome ERZ1292632 (study PRJEB36523, sample SAMEA6512637) | groundwater metagenome | collected 2019-01-08 | study: AquaDiva: Metagenomics assemblies of 32 groundwater samples | reverse complement strand
CTGCTCTACTTGGGCTTGTTGCGGATCGAGCAACACACTCGAATACAACAAACCTTTTGCACGATAACGAATCAAATCAGATGCCTCATTTGTCCATACCGCACTTGCACTGTTGCTGGCACTCAATGTAATAGACTTATGGTAGTTCGCTTGAGCGGATAGCGTTACACTCGGCGGAGGATAAAGTCTTAACGACTCATGGTGAATCGCATAATCCGTAGGCGTATTGCTTGATCCGGTTTCGTAATCCCAAGAATCAATTTGCATCCACGACTGGCGCTCGACAAGATACGGTACTGCATTTTGCCAAATCTTCAACGTGTCTATTGCCACCATCTTTGGAATGATGTTGGATAAAACATAACTTGTAGTCAGAGAGAAATTGAAATTAACCTGCGCTTCGTTGAAGTAAAACCGTTGTCCTTGATAAAACTTCACCGCGTCCAGAACTGCGTTCTGTACTTCGGTACTCAGAGTTTGATGTACCTCCGAGTAAATGCGCGATTTCATATCTCCTAAAGTGCTCATGCAGCTACTTTCTTATATTGTTTAGGCATCACGCTATTCATCAATGCACGTTCTTCATACCAACGATCTACCGCATCCTCATCCTTGTACTCATGAACATCAGGAAGGCCATCCGTGTAATGCAGAATCGCAGGAACGTTATCACGCGGAAAATAATCAACAAGATGATTCCATTCAATCGGCAGCATTCCGATTCGTTCATCTTCTAGCCAAAAGAATCTATGCAGTTCTGCACCAGACTTCTCAGCGACAAACTCAGGCGTCAATACGCGATTATGGTAATGTCCACAATTCCATAGCGTGACAGCAGACCACTGTTTACGTGGATACCACTCATTACGCTGGTTCCACATCTTGCTTGCATGGACTTCGTACTTTGGTACTTGCACACATTGCACGGCAGAATACGAATCGCGCATATCCCACAGCTTCGCAATGTCAGTAGTCACTAACATATCAGCGCCATCAAGGAAAATGGCATGTCCTTGATGTCCACAGAGATATGGCACAAGGAAACGTGCAAAACTGAAATCAGTAGCGCCTGGCTTATCATTCGTATTTGTGCGTTTCCATTCTGGAATCTGATTCAACGCAATCGGTTGAATGCTGACCGGACGGCTTGCACGAGAGATAATAGAATGCGCGCAAGTATGATAACCAGCAGCTTCTTTAACGTCATAGCCTAGAAATACCTTGATCGTATCGGTCATGCAGCCACCTTCTCATCTTGCTTGATGATTGCATTAACTCGATCCAAAACGCTCTCCCATTCCTCTCCTTTTGCTTGGCGAATCAATTCAACGCTCTCATACCACGGCATTTTATTGCCAGTAGATTCTGCGCCATATCGCCAACTAGGAGTTTCGCAAACCATTACATAAGTCTTTTTGCCCAATGCGCCAGCCAAATGAACGGCAGTTTGAGCAACTGTAACGACATAATCACAAGCCTCAATCAATGCAGCTTGCTCTAACAAGTCTTTGCCATTACTGGCTTCACCGAATGACGGAATGCCATATTTGTTGGCCTCAGGTTCGCCAAAGTCACCGTACTGAAGTGATACCGCCGTAATCCCATCCAACAGTTTATTCCAGCGATTGAGGCCAATCGTGCGCTTGTGGATTTTGGTAGTCTTGGTTCCACCAATCCACGCGATCCCGACATAAGGGCCGGGTCCGAGCTTGTTCAATTCGTTTCGATAATGGTCAACACGTTCAGGATCGGCTTTCAAATAAGCCATTCCATCAAAGTCTTTTTCATCATTACGGAATAGAAAACCCAAATCACCCAAAGCATACTTGGCATCAAATTTAATGCCTAAATCATTCGCTTCTTTCTGACCAGTAACAACGGTCACGTTAGGGTATTCCATCATTCGCAGAAGCGGTGCTACAGCATCATTCAACTCAACGACAATATTCTTGGCGAGATGCAAACAATCCTTGAGCATTGAGAGATACATAACCTCATCACCTTTGCCCTGTTCACCATGCAGGTAAAGATTGTCTACTGACTTTCCATCCCACTCAGATGCATCGATTTCTTTTCGAGGATGCCATACGTCTTTCAGTTTCTTACGCCAATGATGTTCTACCCATGCTTCTTTCCAACGGCGCAGAGATAAAAGAGCCAACGCTTTATTCCAGTGAGCAGAAGCCAGTGCGGGGAGAGATTTTTCGTCATCCTCTTTCAGCATGTTGATAGATTTATCGCATAGAGGAATGGCTTTTTCGGGATCACCAGAATCAGCATAAAGCGTGGCTTGATTAACATAAATTTCGTGATGAGGCCCAAGAGATTCGGCGCGCTCCCAAGCGGCAAGCGCAAGATCGTCCTTGTTCTCTTTTTTCAGCGCAACGCCCATGTCGATCCACGCCTCTTGAAAATCCGGTTTTGCATTCAAGCAATTCACAAGCATGTTTACCGCAGTACCGTTATAACCTTTTTGCGAGTAAACATTACCCAACAGATACAAGATTGTTGGATTCTCCATATCGTTATTCAGAATGGAGTTGTAAATCATTTCAGCATCATTCAGCCGACCAGATAGGTGGGCTTCATATGCTTTTTCAAGTTGTTGACGAATTACAGGGTTCATACAATCCTTTCGGCGGTTAAAGGAGTTCACTTCATCGGTTTTGGCATTTTCCCTTTGCCTTTGCCTTTATGCTTTTTCCCACAGGGCATATAGCCTCCATATGAAAATGCCCTCCCGAAGGAGGGCAGTTTTACTACATGTCGTCTTTGTCCGTCATGTAAGCAACATACCCTGCGATAGATAGCGAGGTAGAAGCCGTACCTGCGGTAGTGCATTGCAGGCTCAATACCGCATATTGCAGAGCGGCATCATCAGACAGCGAGACTTTATACGGCAGCAGACCGGCACGGTTCAGGCCAGCAGTTGCCTGGTTGGCGGAAGTGGAAGCGGCAATAGCCACACCATTCACGCGCAATTCAAGCATAGAGGCAGTAACCGCAGCGGTAGCACCTGCACAACCGTAAGCAGCGTCATAGATAATTGCGTGATTCGGGATTTTGCACAGAACCACCGCACTCGATACCGTTGCATGAAACTGGGGGATGTTTTTAGAGAACACCACAGTCGTATCACCAACAGGATTGGAACGCGGAGGATTGCTCATACCGGTCGTAGAGGTATATGTCAAAGCAGCAACCATGATGTGTTACCTCCTATTAAGGTGCAGGTGCGTAGCCAGCAAGAGCCACGGAACTGAAGTCGGTGCTGTTAAACACCGCTTTTTTCAGGCCCCAGATCACACCAGCAGCAACACCAAGTTGATTACCGAAGTCGAACATCTTTTCATTCCAAGTGGTTCGATTCGGGCCATTATCCTGACCAAACGCGATTGCAGCCGCTTGAGCGCCACACAGCGCGCCCCGACGGAAGTTTGCAGTCGTACCAGAAGCAGGCGTGCCAACAATAGTCGGTACACGGGTAGACTCATGAAGAATCACGCCGTTATACACGCCGAGCGCACCAGTAAAGATCGGATTGCCGGTGATGTTGCCACCTTGCATTGCCGCTTTCTGAATGTCTGCCCATTGACCGGAGTTGGTTTGACCGCGTAGTTGGTAGGTTTGGTACGGATGAACGAAAGCCACGTAGTAGTCCTCGCCTTTGATCCGCAGAGGCTTCATAACAGGAGCCATCGTCTTTGCACGAGCAACTGCCACATCCAGATCACGTAGAGTGATAGCATGGGTAGTCGTAGCAGAAAGCGAAGTCTCGGCATCATGGGAACCGCCAACGATCAGGCGGGAGATACCATCAGCAGCAGCGGCGGCAGTTGTTGGGGCAACCGTTGCGATCATACCTGTTTTACGGGTATCGGTTTCGCCAGTATTACCGCAAATCTGATTAAAGAAACCAGTATCCATCGTATTGCTCATCCAGTCAGTCAGCGCCATACGAGCTTCTTCGCGCATCGAGTACGGAACGCGCTGCTCAGACATACGGCCTTGAGAACGGACTGCATTACGCAGTTGATCGATAGTCACCGAGTCGTTATAGAACGACAGGGATTCTTCGTTGCCTTCCAGCGTATTATCGCCAGAAATACCAGCTTGGTTGAGTTGCATACGCAGACCAAAAGTGATTTTGTCGCCTGCACCTTTTTGAGTGTCGGTCAGCATCTGAACGAGAGAAGAACTATTGTTACCGATGAATTTCCCGATATATGTCTCTTTCAGGGCTTCACGGTACAGTTTTTCGCTGAACAGCTTCACCGCTAGGGGATGATTAATCCCAAAATTGGTGTTAGCCATAATAAAAAACCTCCATAAATTGAAGAAAATTGTCCATTTCTCGATCACGCAGAGAAGCGAAAATCTCACCAATTTACGGAGGTGTATCCGCAGCTTTGGACACTTACGGTCGTCCTAAACCGCTATGCCTATTTACAGTAGGCTACTGATTTAGTGTCTTTATAACATATCTGTTCAATAATGCAAGTGAGCGCTAACTCTTGCTCATTTGTTTGAAAAGCGCATCAAATTCGGTATCGGTCATTTCTGCCAAGTTTTGAGGAAGTGAGCCATCACTAACCGGAGCAGCCCCTCCAGCAACGGATTTGGCAACTTTCTGTCCTTCTGCAATCGTATCGATATTGCCTACTTGCTTGGTGGTATATCCTAATTTCTTGGCATAGCCATAGACGAAAGAAGCTGGCGATTCACCAACCTGCATGGCATGTTGGGTAAGGCTCATAGCATCTTTGGCGATTACGCCTCGAATCGTATTCTCGTCATATCCTAGAGCCTGCAATTCGTTAATCCGGCGACTTTGAAGGAAAGTAACGGCATCTTTATAGTCCGTGTTTTTTTGCATGAATTGCGCTTCATCCGCCTGAACATTCCGCACAAAAGACTGATAGGCATCAGCATGTTTACGCTGTTCTGCCTCAGTCTTGAGTTGTTCCACGGACTGTGCAACCTTGTCCACTTTGGTAAATGTCGCACCCAAAGGGTCGTCATTATATTCAGGATCAGGTTCTTTAGGATTAGTTGCACTAATCATCTGTTCGAACCGTTGCTGCATGATCTTCATTTGCTCTTGGAGTTCTTTGCGCTCCATACGCTCTGCATGAGCCATGCGTTTGTAGTTTTCTACAATCTGCTCTGGCGTTTGTTTGTTCTCGATAGGCGCGACTTCTTTTTCAACAACAGAAGTCTCAATTTCTGTTTGTTGTTCTACAGGCTGTGCAACCTGTTCATTCTGTTCTTCGATTACGGGTTCAGGTCCAAGAATCTCTTCAAGGTTTTGTGCTTCGGCGGTCATTATACTTTCTCCTTTTAAGCTGCCAATAGCAGCATGATAACGGCGGCTTCTTCATCGAAACCTTCCGATTCCGCAACTTGCGGAAATTCGATTACTGAAACTTCTGGAGTCTTTGGCGCAAATCCTTGGACCAAATCTCCAACCAGGATGCCAGTTTGCTCAATTGCTCCAATATCCAACTCAGAAAGTTTGCCATCATAAATAGAATCATTCCTAACAACATCACCATGAACATCAAGAAGATCAGCAACCCTACGACCATCATCACGTACAGGTTCATCAACTTCGATCCGGCTTTCATAATCTTTTCCTTCGTAGTAAGGTAGTTTTACCTTCTTGTCTTTCTTGCCGCCAATCGTACCGCTTACTTGTTGCGGTTGCAGATAGACAACATTACCTTGAGAGACTTCCCATTCCCATGAAATTGGGTTTGTATCAATCGTATCAGTACCAAGAATCTGTCCAGTAGTTGTCTGCCATTCCCAATTTGTTGGTGTGGCATTGATGTTCTCAGTAATTTCACCAGTCGTTTCTTGCCATTCCCAATTAACTGGTGTTCCGTCAATTTTTTGTACGAAAGATGTGGTTCCCGATTGCCATTCCCATGAAATCGGATTTCCAGTGATAGTAGTAGTAGCGCCTTCCTGGATAGAGCCAGTAGTCGTTTCCCATTGCCATACAATAGGATTACCAGAAGAGTATTCCTTTATCGTTCCAGTTTGTGCAAACCATTGCCAATCAGTTGGTGTAACTTCGATCTTTTCCTTGGCTACGACATTATTGTTTTCCCATTGCCATGTAATAGGATTGCCGGAAATGGTTGTTGCGCCACTAGCAACAACAGGAATAGATATTGATCTAGATTTTTTCCTGAATACCTGCCAAGGATTATCGTTAATTGTTTTGTGTTCTTCGGCGCTTAGCTGTCGATTCCATACAAAAACATAATTGATCTGACCATCCCACTGCCTATCTGTGGTGTGATTCCAGTTCGCTATCGCTGCATTGGTTGTTACATTCGGGAAAGTGACAGATGAACCACCTACCGTGTCAAATCTTCCGTTTGTGTAAAACGATGGAGCTCCGCCTTGTGCGGCAGATACACCAATCGTTGACCACACGCCTTGTGTAAGTCCTGTACCTAAAAAACCAGTACCAGAATTAACCTGGAAATTTGGCCGCAAAGATGAATCAATGCCGAACCACCATCCGTTGGCACCAGTACCGCCGTTTGATTTATCAATCAGTCTCGGCGCAATGCTGGTAAGTGTTCCGGTATCAACCATCACACGGCTAATTACGGTAATACCATTGACCGTGCCTGCTAGATCGTCTGTTCCTGCAACTGATCCTAAATCAATCCTATCCGCTACGCCGTCGCCGGTACTATCTACGCCGATCCCGTATGGCGACGGTTTATTTGTGATCGTAGTTCCAACACGAGTACCAGCGTATTTACTTCCTGCCGCGTTCCTATCCGACATAGACGGAGTCCATGCCAAAATCAATCCTTTAGTAAGCGGATTGTTGCGGTCTATCGGTGATGGATATTGGGGTTGCCTATTCCAAATACGTTTGCTTGTAGAAATAGGCATGCTAGTCGTCTAGTTGCGTTTCTTTGGTCTTCGTTGCTGCGGCAGTAAAACCGATTGAATCAAGAAAACGATGCTCTGTAGGCCAAGTCAATGTGCCATCAAATTCTTTTGAAAATAATCCATACAATTCCAGATTACCTGCCGTACCGCCAACATCACCACCCCAAAAGATTCTCATTCCATCCCATAGAGATGAATTCACCAAAGTAACGGTTCCTGTTTTAGTACCGTTGTTGGCAATATTTGCCAGCGTTGCCAGAGTCGTATAAGTGGATTCGTAAGTGAATGTTCCAGTCGGTTCGCGACGGTATCGCATTGCCGTTACAGTTACGGCAGTTGCGGTGGAACCACTTGTATTCTTCACAGCAAAGATTATGTTATATGGAAGCATGTTAACCTCTCAATGCAATGGCAACGTCCATATGTGTCGGCGCATTGGACAAACCAAGTTCTTCCCAACGATAAGCACTGCGTTGCGACATTGATAGAAGCGCAGTCCTGGTAGCAGAACCACTTGAAAACATTTGAGCGAATGCAGCACGAACATTTGCATTTGATGTATCAACTTTTCCGGTCCCGGTAATGGCGATATATCTATTTTGCTCTGTCGTCGTCAATGCGGTAAATTCACTAGGCACCGTATTGTTTACTACCTCGTAAGCATCAATTACTCCACGATAGATAAGCGTATTTGAAGCCGGAATATCATTCAGAAGATTTGCAATTTCCGAATCCGATTTGCCTGCATATCCAATCGTTTTTGGATCTGTCAGGATTTCATTTTTTAGAGCAACGTAATCCATCAGGCGCTCCATTTAGCTTTAAGCACTTTGTTAGTGCCGGAACCAGCCCAATTAACGACCAAATCGCCACCTTGGTTGGAACGAGTCGTACCAAGATCAAGACGCGCTTTTAGTGGGCTGGTAGTAGGTGCGCCGGAGTCTTTATAGATCAAACCCCATCGCGCTCCAGTGAAGCCAGAAGCATTAGCAGTGAAAGTTACTGGATTACCCATCAGGATAACGTAGGAACCAGATACAGATACGCTTCGTGCTGAAATTGCAAAACCGCCAGCAGAGTAACCAGTACCCGTTACTTCATGTGCGGTAAAAGAAGTATAAAAAGATTGGCTCGTATCGATGGTCGATACTGTTGCAGTCGTACCAAATAGAGCCAATTTAATAGTATCCGTATCCCAATCAATCGGTGCTGAACCATTTTGCTCGTTGAGCAAAGCATTCAAGAAAACTGTGCAATCTCCGGCCGCCATGATTATTTTCCTTTCGTTTCATTCAGGCCGGTTCGGCCTACTTTTACTTTGACTTGAGTGCCATCGTCTTTCACAAGCACCGCATCAACCAATTTCCCGTTCTTGTAGTTCAGTTTGATGTCTTTTGGTTCAGGTTCTTTCTTTTCTTCAGTCAAAAGTTTTTCAACCTTATCCAGCAAGGCAGAAATTTTCGCATTTTCCTGCTTATCTTCCGATTCTTTGCCAATCTCTGCGGATTTCATTTCATTATCCATCGACATTTGCATCATCTGCGTATTGCGATCCATTTCCATTTGCTGCATTTGCATTTGCAGATCGGCAATGGCTTGTTCTTGCTTTAGAGCGTTATCCTGTTTCAGTTTTGCAGTAGCAATTTGTGCATCGACTTCTGCTACCTGATATTTCAATTCCAGTTGAGCGGCAGATTCTTCTCGTTGTAATTGGAGTTTTGCCATCATTGCTTCACGATCAGATTGCAGTTTCATCATCTCGGCGGAACGATCTTGCTTCAACTGTTGGTTCTCTTGAGCCAATTGTTGCATTTGCTGTTGCATGTCCTGCATCTGTTTCTGATGTTCAGGCGACATTTGTGGTTGTTGCTGACGTTTTGCGAGAATCTCTTTCCACTTTGCTGCAAGACTTGCAGGAATAGGCGAGTAATCCACTACTTCAGGCGGAATAGGCACGCCCATTTTCATCATTTGCGGAAGAATCTGCTCTAACGCACTCCATGTACGTGCTTTCACATCGGGAGCGTTAGGTGCTTCATCCACAATCACGTCGAACTTCTCGAAACCAGGTTGACGTACCAGAGGAATGTATTGGGCATTTGTCTGACCCACAATTCGCATCAAACGACCATCTGCGAGATACCTGAGAATCATGGTCATCAGGCATTTACCTTGAACCTTACGATAAAGACTCAATGCGCTGAAAAACTCTGCCAAAGTCGTAATTGCGGCTTGTTTGCGTTGAGATTCGAGTACACCGGCTTGGGCGCGATCAGCCAAGCCTAGAAATTCCATGTTGATACCCATGATTTGCGGCATGGAACTGACTGCAAAGCCCATCATGGCATCCAGAGCGGGAGGAGGAGCATTTGGTTGACGAGTCTGGACTTTCCCATCACGAATCGCACCTGGACGCATCCATACGATGGATTTAGGATTGGCCCAATTCTCTTCTGCGTCGTTTCTATCCTCGAAAGCGTCGGTTTCTGCCATCAAACCGCCTTTAGGATTGGTGGCGAGAATGTCGATTGCGAGGGAGAAGAACTTGTTCGACCACTTTTGCGGGTCGATAGCATCTCTCACCATGCCATAGAATGTACCTTTATTACGATCACGAATACCGGTCATGAATTTCAGGGTAAATTCGTCAGCAGGTAGAGGAACATCATCCAATTCCACATCACCAGCGACAAAACATTGTCGATATTGGCGTTTATCGGCTTTTACGTATTTCAGACCACGTTCATCAAGAAATTGCTTCATTTTGTTGAAACGGGAAGCGGGAATTTCCTGAGTTTGACCGTTCAAATCCTGAATTTTGTAGATTTTGACGGTTTTGAAGTATTGGAACTGGATTACACGGATTAAATTAGTTGGTTGAGAAGAAGCGTCATCGCCTTTATAGTAGGCTTCCGTATCTGCGTTATCCATTCCGCGAGTATTTTCGTCCGGGAACATGGAAACGAACACTTCTTCTGCTTTTTCAGGCCATTTTTCCTCGAAAGTAGCTCGTGTGTAATCTGCAAAGGAGTAAACCCAAGTGGCGTCTGTAAGGTTTTTCTTGATTGCGGCGGTATCGTAACCAACACGTAGAGGATCACGACGTTCTACGATAATTACGCCTTCAGGATCTGTATCGTAATCAAGGCGAGTCTCAGAACAACCCAGACCGCAGATAACCATATCCCGGAAAGATTCAGATTCTTCGTCTTCTGCATTACAGCCATCGCGCACCCACATGGCGGCGGCGTTCATTATTTCGTTTGAGTTTACGTCACCGATTTCACGAGGGAGATATTTGACTGCTTGGCGGTTTGATGCTTCCATCCCACAGATACCACGGATGAAAGCAGCGATACGGTTGAATACGACTGGAACACGTTCTTGTGCTTTTAAAGCGGCTTCATCTTCATCTGACCATTGCTTACCGGCCACCATGTCGTATTCTTCTTTTGCATCATCCCGCCATTCGGATATGAAGGAATCGAATTCCTTGACCTTCTGCTTAACGACTGAAACCATGCCTGAACTATCTGACTTGATTTCTTCTTGTTCCAGTTTGTTCAGACTAGCCATAAAATTACCCTAATTAAAAAACGGTTGCATTTTAATAAATTGTATCGATTTTGTTTTTCTATATTTCTTGAATTCCTTTTTGTATTGTTCTGGATTGGTTATTTTTAAAAAAGCAGATGGTCTAATCGATTCAAGAAATAAACAATCAGACCAAAATCTGATTTTTTTATTAAAGAGTAAATCATCATTGTTTAATGTTAAGACGTCCATGCGGAACCTTTTCGTTGTTTCTTTTCCCGGTATGCATCCAGTTTGGTTACGCTCATGTTAGTGGGCGCTGACTGATATTGCAAGCCCCGTCCAATAAGGGAACACACGTCTACCTTATCATCGTGAAGGCCAACAGGGAAACGGACTAACTGGCTGAGAAGATCGGATGCCCATTGAGATTTACGAGGCAGGAAAACTTTTCTATTGGCTACCCGGCCTTGGAAATTGATTGCCCTAGTGGACTTATCTGCCATGGAAACTAACCATTCAAGGCCAGGATATAGTTTGCGCTCTTCCATACGCTTGGCTAATTGAGGTTCTACGGCTCTGCGGATAACCCCGGCTTCACCGAACCATCGCATGGTTTGCCATTGGTCGTGGAGGTCCAATAAAGAGTTGATCCATTCGGCAGAGTTCGTTTGACCAGACCACCAATCTAGGATATAGATGTTATTCTTGTCATCGATACCAAAAACACCATGCTCTGTAAAGTCGCCCTTACCTTCTGTTACGGCGAAGTCTGAGGCACCATAGACGTACATGCCGGCGGGTGGGGTATCGTAGAACTGGAACCACTCGCGCTTGAAGAAGTCGCCAGAATCGGGGATTGGATTTTGCTGGTAGAGGGCATTCCAGTCTCTTGAGCCTACTGCATCACGAATTGATTCAAGAGTCTTTAAATCGTACATTTCAGACCATAGAGGTTGGCCTTCTTCGTTGATAGCAGGGAGATTGATAACTTCCCAATTCTCGTGGGAGTGAGCAGCCAAAAGCCAACCGGCTAGATCATCCTCATGCCAACGGGTCTGAATAACCACTATCGCCCCACCAGGCATAAGACGGGTTCTCAGGACAGACTGATACCACTCTTTTTGTTTGCGCCTTTGGACTTCACTTTCTGCATCTTCACGGCCTTTGGTAGGGTCATCGATAATTGCAACATGGGCACCCCGTCCAGTGATAGGCCCGCCAGCACCGACAGCAAAATAACTTCCACGTTCCTCAGTATTAAATTTAGAGGCTGAGGCAGAATCACTTGATATATGGCATTCAGGGAAGATAGCTTTGAAAAGAGGATCTTGAAGTTGGTTTCTAACTTTACGTCCGAAGTCATCTGCGAACTCCTGTGCATAAGTAGAGAATATTACGTAATGGTCTGGATGATGGCCTAGATACCAAGCAGGGAAGAACTCACTCGCCAGCTGACTCTTTCCATGTCTCGGAGGCATGAAGATCATCAACCGCTTACACTCACCCTTGGCAACCCTCTCCAAAGCACGGGCAATCTTACGATGATGCTCAGCAGGCTTATACCCAGAGTACTGAGCTATGGCGTAACTGAGAAGATTATTCCTAGCAAAAAGTAAGGCTTTTTCCATCTACAGTTTTCACCATAACGAAATAATTAGGATATGGAACATCAAGAAGTATTTCACCAAATTTCAACCACCTTGCGTAACGCTCAATACAATCGAATTCTTGCGGTTCATCGAAAACAATACCACTATGAGGAAGACCATCAAATAATGATATAGACTTAATCAGCATTCCTCTTATCCCAATACCTCTTGTTAATCCTACTCACCTTTTCAGGATTCTTCTTCCTCCAAATCTTGGTCCTCTCATACATGCACTCATTACAGTAGAAACCCCTACCAGAAGCCTTACCCCTGTTACGAGGAAACTCAGACTCATCCTTCTCCTGATCACATGACTTGCAGTACATGATTACTCCCTGAATACAGGAAATCTATCCAATAACTTCTCATCCCTTTTGCTCTGTCTATCACATAGTTTCCATATCTCAACCATACAATCAATACCAGATTGAACAGGATACTTACCTCCAAACTCAACCCATTCATTGTACGAAATATCATCCAGCTTTTTTTGCTTCTGATACCACTCATCAAATAGTGTCATGATATAGATGATTAGTTGTGTGTGCTATTGATTGGTAATGATATAGATAGCAACTCGTGTGCGCTATTAATGGATGTCAGTCACCATCAGTAGGGGGCCACCCCTGCCATGCCTACCCCCCTGTTGATTTCTCGTCATCACCTATTCAGGACATTTTCATCCTGAATGTCAGATTCAATCAGGACATCGCTATCCTGTTTATCTTCCACTATCAGTGACATGATTGTCTTGAATGTCTGTCTCTATCAGGACAGGCTTATCCTCATGCTCTAGTGTATGTCCTTGTTCTAGCATCTCTTTTGCCATCAACATGAGTTGAGCTTGCTGGATAGACTGTAGTGCTAAGGCAGTATTAGCCTGCAGATTGTTGGTTACAGCATCAGGAATAGCCTTACTCAATCTGAACTCCAACAGTTTGAAACAAGCTTGCACTCTTGGGTAATCCATATCTAGTTCCCCAAGTGCATAATCCTGAACGCGTTTTAAGATTTGAGTAGTCTGTATATGCTGCTTGACTTGTTCTTGCTGGAATGGCTTTAGAGTACGAATACCTCTTTTGCCTTTATTAGGATTATCTACTAAATGATTCACTAATTCGCTGATAGCCATGATTAGTTAGTGAGTCCTAACTTACAGAAACGGTTTAAATCTAAACTCGTTGAGTCGAGTTATCCACAATTTTGTCACCTGCTTATATTTTGCAGGGATCAGCACATGCTTTATCGTTGTTGTGACCTGGCCATCCAGGTGAGCAGGATCAGCTCTCGCTATGCCCTACAGCTTACCTAACGTTTATCCGGTTGACTTGCCGCGCGTCTGTCCGGGGGCCGAGTTATCGCCCGCAATCCATTTATACCTCATCAACAATTTCTATGCAAGCCATAAAAACATTTAGTGCAATCTCTGTATAATATTTCTTTACAACTTTACTTGTACTGCTAGAATCACATCATCAACAACGCAACAACGAAAGGGAAATATCATGATCAAGTACACCAAACAAAACTGGCAAGTAGGCGAGACTGTAAAAGTTGGGTTCATGTCCTTGCGTATCTTGGCTAAGGTTTCAACGCCGGGGAATTATCTCCCAGATCAATACGCGATGACAGATAAGACTGGTGATAAGTTCTACCGGTTTATTCCGCACAATGGTCTAACACGGTGCGATTCGCTCGAAGATGCAATGGTGCCAGCATGATCGCCCTCATCCTATCCCTCTGCATCCTCTCCGGCCTGATCCTGGGCCGGGTTATCAACCGCACACTATTCGGGAACTAATGTCATGACCCAATCACAATACGCAATCCGCGCCGCCAAATCCCATTGGGGCCGCTGGGCTACATCACGTTACCTGGCTAACCACGGCGTACCGTTCGCCCTGTATCGCCTGGCAAAACAGCTTGAGGCAATGCAGCGCGCTATTTGGTCTGACAAGCAAATCGAACAAGTCGAACAAGACGCAAAAAAGATCGCGGCAAAACTAGGAAAGTTACCACTTGCTTAAATGCAGTGGCGAAATCTCAACACACGAGTAATACTTAACAGTTGAAAGGGTAAATCATGTTAACAACCACACTTAACGCCATCCGCAAGCAATCTCCTTGCACTGAAGGATGGGAAAAGCTCCTCAAATATCTTGGCAAAACCAAAGCCGATGATGAACCATTGCTATTCGCCACAATCCTTGAATCCAATGGCATTTATGATGCATTATGGTGTTTCCGCGCCGCTCCACAATATGACCGAGAATGGCGACTATTTGCGGTCTGGTGTGCTCGCCAAGTACAACATTTGATGACCGATCAGCGCAGCATCAATGCTCTGGATGTAGCGGAACGCCACGCCAATGGACAAGCCACGGCTGAAGAATTGGCTGCTGCTCGGGATGATGCTTGGGATGCTGCTTGGGATGCTCAGAAAGCAGAATTTCTACGGATTGTGAGCTAACCAAGGACGCAAACATGATCGCTCATGACCAGAAATATGCTGAACGTTTTTGCGGGTATTGCGGTAAATACCGACAAGTTACCGGATATTGGAAGACGATCACCGCAAAAGACAATAGTAAACGGAAGATGTGCCCAACTTGCTACGACAATCGAACCAATGGCTCTGTTCCAACTAGAACAATTTAAGTCTCAAGGACACTAATCCCATGAACCATGAGCATCAGCTTGCGTTTTACGATGTACGTGTCAGTGCGCATGCCCTTGCTATCCTCGACAATCTCTTTACCGTCCTGGATATACACGAAATCGGCAATATATCGACATGGCCTTTCAGCGCGATTTAAGCCATTTTGAGAGGAGATAAGCAGATATGGCACTTGCTCACGCAGATTTGAAATCAGGCCAGCACGGGCCATTATTGCCAGTTCCTTAGCCCGTTTATCCTCTTTCTTGCTCGCGTGCCCACCAGTGCGCTTGTTCTTGTACTTATTAACCATAGAAGGATTCTAACATGGACTGGATTATCGTAATCGGTTTAGGTGCGTTACTCGGCGGATTCCATGGAATTGGTGTAGCTATCGTGGCTTATGCCGCCTTCTGGGCTGTGTTGCTGATCCTGGCGGAACTGGTCAAGTAAAAACACCTTGCATTATTTTTCTGTGATAGCTAGAATAGGGGTGTCTTTGTGCCAGCAAGGAAACATGAAGCCCTTGGCTCATGCGTCTCGATCCCGAAAGGGTGGTGCTGGCACACCAGAGATGCAGGAGCGAAGGGCTTTTTTATTGCCCAGAATAAAATCGTCCGGATGTACCAAGCCGGAGCCGGACAATCGTAACCGGAGATAAGCCGTGGTATCTAGTCCATGGATGGTAGCACCGCCAAAGCTGAGACAAACAGCGACGTGAATGAGCGCCGGATCGACCGCAAGCAGTCGCGTAATGAATGGGCAGACGTAGTAGCGGCAAACGTAACTACGAAGAAAGGAAAACAAGTGAGAACTGATGAAGAAATTTTGGATCGCGCGAAAGAGATTTATGACCGCGATTTTATGGGTTTTGAAACATCTGATTTAATCGTGCGCCTGCCGTTTAAGTTGGCCAAGAAATTTTTGAAACCAGAGGCAACAGAAGGAGACTGGAACCAAGAACCTCGCGAACGCGATGCACTGCTAAAAGAAATGGCCGATTACATGCCTTTTGCTTGGAAAAAAGCAAACGGTGAGCGAGGTTTAAGCGCAGGACGCAGCATGAGCCACTACAACGCATGGGTATGGTTGGCAGGTGATGATCTTGGCGATTTGACCGACTACGAATACTACGGCAAGGACAATTTGGTGCGCATTTGCAACCACTATGGTTGGGACGCGAAACAATGGGATGACGGGGTGCGCCACAATTGACGCACAACGCTGATCTTGAGGGGCGCACGCCCGGAACAAAAACTTAACCAGCGCGGATTTTCGTGCGTCCCTCTCCAAGTGTGGGTTGGGCGGCAGACTTAAAACGGGGAGGAGCATGGCAAAAGAATACGGAATTCGGCTAAATAGAAAACATCCTGGCGCACCTGAATCTGCGAAGGGATGCATTTGGGTTGACGAAAGCGAGGGCAACTACACAACCCGCGACAAAGCAAAGCGCTGGAAGAGTAAAGCTTCTGCGAAACGCGCTCACATGGAGCCACACGACGAAGTGGCAGAACTGCCGCCCAACGGCAAAGCTTAGGGGCTGGCCACCACGGACAGCAAACAAGGAGATGAAGCATGAGTACCGATGAACAAAACAACGCCAATGAAGGCCAGTCCCTCTTGACCGTAGGGTTGGGCACAGTACGTGTTTGTGCCACGGTGTTGGAAGGCGACCACTGCTGTATGCCAGCGTCAGCGTTTGATGCGCTAACGACAGAACTTGAGCGAGCGCAACAAAGCGAACGGGAAGGCTGGCGATACGCCGACGAGCTTGAGCAAGAGCGCAAACGGCTACAAGCGCGAGTTGACGCGCTGATGCTTGAATACTGCCCGGACGAAATGACGCCGGAGCAGATTGCGGAATGGGAACTCCACCAGCAGGCGGTGCCCAACGAACAAAGCTCACCGGACTGCCGAAGGCAGTCCGCGTGGAGCGTAGTGTTAGGCAAAGGATGATATGACACCGAACGCAATTGAGATATTGATTCATTACCACGTATGCCCAGAACCACACCCACGGCGTGAATACCCTGCCGTAAGAGAAGAGATTGAAAGTTTTTTGCGCAATGGGTTGATAAGAGAAATCAAGCCCGGCGAGTACCAAACAACAGACAGAGGCGCGGCGCACATAGCTCAACTGTGCAATACGGAGTGGCCGAGACAAGTTTGGATAGACTGTAACGGGCGAGTTATTGGTGCCTAACGCTGAGCTAACTCGGTTGCCCGCTTGCGGGCAATCCGGTGAGCCGAAGGCGAACGAAAGTTGAGCGTGGTGTTAGCCGCGCAGAAAGGTGCAGCATGAAACAGGTAATTGTTTTTCCGCGTGGACAGCTAACCCCAAAGGACAAAGAACGTTTGTCAAAGAATGGGGTTGTGGCAGTTGAGGCCGATCATCCTCATTTGGTCGTGACCGTGATTCCAGGTGCTTCCGTTGTGGCTGGCGATGATCTGCTTATGGCGGCTCTAACCGGGATTGGCGACGACCTATACGCGGCAAAACGTTTTACAGTGGCCATCCATGCGAGGCTTAAAGCACGCGAGGAGCAGGCGGCTAACGCCTGAATTCAGGGGCGCCGAAGGCGTCCGCTGGAATGAAAAGTTAGACATTTTTTTGACAAGGAGACGAACATGGCAGATGATTTTGACCAGCACTTTGCGGACAACTACAACACTACGCTGAGCGACGAGAACCAGACTCGGTTTAATAACTGGGTTGCGCAAGAAAGCCAACGCATGGGTCGTGATATTTCGCAGGACATGGCCGATTACGACCTTAAAGGGTACTGGCTGAACGGCGGCTGAACATAGACAAGCGGCGATGATGTCTAACAAGTAATAGACACATCGCCATGAAACGAAACGGCATACAAAGCTATATAAATCAATATCATGGATAACAATAATAACGATTTATCGTTCGATTCTTTTTATGGTCTGTACCCACGCAAGGAAGGTAAGAAAGATGGCTCAAAGGCATGGGGCCAGATAACCGAGTCTCAGCGCCAGAAAGCAATGGGCACTATCACCGCACATGTCGCAAGATGGGATGCATTAGGCACTGAAAAACAATTCATTCCTTTGCCAGCAACATGGCTACGAGGATGGCGATTCGATGACGAAATAGAAATGCCAGCCCCTAAGAATATAGAGCCCGCTTGGTGGACAAGTGACGCCGGGGTCATGGCTAAAGGCCGGGAGATTGGAGTTTTCCCACGCCCAGGTGAGGATATGTACCAATACAAAGGCAGAATAAGCGCAAGAATTAATGATAAGTTACTTGACAGCAAAGCAAGTAAAGCCTAATCTTAGTGTGTAGCTGAATGCGTAGGCTGATACGCAGCGATTAACCGAAAGGTATAGGGCAAGCCGTTAAACTAGGCAGGTGAGCCGGGGATCAGTACCGGCCAGCTACACAGTAAGATTAACCAAGGATAAACATGAGACACAAACACGCAGATGTAATCCATGCATGGGCCGAAGGGGCTGAGGTTCAATGTAAACGTGAAGGCAGATGGGAGACTGATTTTGACCCAAACTTCTTCGATAGCTTGGAATACCGTATCAAGCCAAAAACAGGTAAGTATCGTGTGGCTATTTTTAAGTCATCTTCTGATGGCAAAATCTTCACAGATACAGAAGACTTTGAAGAAAAAAGAAATTTATGCGAATTAAATGATTTCATTCGCTATCTAACCGACTGGATTGAGTATGACATTTAACGACATCATCACCTTCTACGGCAACAATATCACCAAGGCAGCCGCAGAACTTGGCTACACCACTGCCACGCTATACGAGTGGCGCAAGAAAGGTGTCCCGTGGAAAACACAAGTCTATATCCAGGCGGTGACACTCAATCAACTGATTGCTGATAAGGGTCATGTCAGCGTTAACGCATGAATTCAGCCGCGCCGATAGGCGTCGGCTGGAATGACGGGTTAGCCGCCTACCCGCTACGAAGCGCGGCATTTTGAAAAGGAAATACCATGCACTACCGAAATGGCCGCGAGGCAAAGAACGGCGACGTGATCGTGCAATTGAACGGCGGAAAGATTACCGCACTCGGCGCACTGCACAGCGCAACGCCCGGCAATGACTACTGCAACAAGATGATTGCCCCGGTAAGCGCACAAACAAACACTTGCATGTGCGACTGCCTGCACATTGACGATGTGGCGGAAATGCTTGCAGAAAAGGGATTGGACAAGCGCCCCGAAAGGATGTAACAAATAGCCGCCGCTGGCCGATGCTGGTGGCGGCTAACGTGGAGTTGAGTGGCCTTGCGCCCTCACAGGAGGTTGAAAAATGACGACGCTTATGGCGCAAGGTCCGCTCGAACGCAGGGTTGGGCGGCACTCGCTGACACTACTGACGTATGGGCACGACGGGCGCCAAGATTCCGTGGCAGTGGGAAGCATGGTTAGCGCGTGTGTTCGCCGTGCCGGAGCAAGGCAAATGTTAGGCAAGGAGGAATGAATGGAATTGATGCAAGCGGTAGAACATTATGCCACGGCGATGAAACTGGCCGAACGGTATGGTAATGAGCACGGTGATGTAGACGCGGCGAATAACGCTTGGTTTGAATGCAAGCGATATGTACAAGTAGAAGAAGAAAACTCTTTCCTCAGACAAACCTTAAAAGATATTTTAGATGCAGACTGGACGGATTGGCAAGAATTGGCAGATCCGAATGAGTTCGTAAGATGGGCACAAGCCAGAGCTAATCATGCGTTACATAAATGCCGAACAAGAGATGGTGTATGAAACCACAACTACCGAGTCCGACATTGTTAATGCGCGTGATGCCAAACGACTACCGCTATGGGGATGTTGTTGGTTACACGACTGCGCAAGTACTTGCGTTCGCTAAATCCTGCATTGAGCATGAGCGCAAACAATACGTAAGATTAGAAGGAGATGCAAAAATGAGTTTTTCTTCTAACGAAGTAGAAGACGGTATGGGTTTTTCTGGTTTGGTTGAATCGTCAAAAGAGCGTAGAGAGCATGAGTCTTTTGCCAGAATATGGGAAGAAGCGCGGCTGCGCGGGAGACTAGAAGCTTTTGCTGAGGCAATGAAAGAATGTAGCAAAGCAGAGCGCAGAGATAATGGCGGAATGGGCGGAAGAGATTGCAGCGAAATACGAAAAGCTATTGATATTCTGCATCTCGACACCCTGTACGCCATTAAGAAAATGATGCCAATATGCAAGTAGACAATGTTGTGCCTAACGAACCAGCTAAGGGGCGCGCTGAAAGCGCGTCCAGCGACTGAAAGGAGCGGCCTTGAGCGCCTTGTTATGCGCTGCACTGTTTGTGCAACCGGATGGATGCTATGCGGGGATGCGGCAGGTGGATGCTTGGCCTGAACATCGAGACGCGAGGCGCTACACCGGACCGATGCCGGTAGTGGCGCACCCGCCTTGCCAGTTGTGGGGCGCGATGGCGGCGGTGAACTACGCCAGATGGGGCGGCGAGCACAACCGGCCGGGGAATGACGGCGGGTGCTTTGCCGCTGCACTGGACAGCGTGAGGCGGTTTGGCGGGGTGCTTGAGCACCCAGCAAAAACCCGCGCATGGATGGCGCACGGACTGGCCTACCCAGCGGCGATAGGCTGGCAACAGGCCATCGATGGTGGATGGGTGTGCGAGGTGTGGCAGAGCGCCTACGGCCACCGGGCCAACAAGGCGACATGGCTTTATTACCACGGCACCAACCCGCCGTTTGAATTGCGGTGGGACAGGCCAGCAGGAACGCACCAGATTGGGTTTCACGACCAGCGAGGGAAGGCCGCGAACAAACCGACCCTCGGCAAGAAAGAGGCGAACGCCACGCCTTTGGAATTTCGGGACGAACTGCTGCGCTTGGCGATGAAAGCGCATAACACCTTTTAGACACCACATCAGGTGTATAAAACTGAGATAGGCGAGTTTTACACATGATAGGGCCATAAAAATATTTGATTGGATACAGTTAAATCTGTTTGGTAATCTGAACACTCAACAAACATGAAAGGGAAATCATGGATCAAGATGAGCAATACGTCGAGTTGTTGCATGACAAGTTTCGTCGTCCTAAAAATCATGACAAATGTTACGACGAAGCTTATGAAGGGCTTTGTGAGCACATCCACTTTGAAATGAAATGGGACGAAACGCGGGATCATCTTGAGCGCATTGCCGAGATTTACCAATCAACCGGCGACATGAAAGACAAGTATGCGCAGATTTCTGACATTTTCGATGCCATCGTTAGTCGAGAAGCGCAAAAGAGGTGCGAGGATGATTAACAATTCACAGCAGATGCAGCAAGAGCGCGAAATCTATCTCTACGTTGCAATGGCTGAGTGCGTCAAGAAAGGCGTAGACATTGAGTCATTGCGCACCCTGGCATACGAAACCGGATTTACTTCGAATATGCTGGATAAACTTTTGGAGGAATTGAAGTGAGCGTGTACGCTAAATTGCAGCAAGCAAAAATCCGGCTTCAATCCATGCAGCTAAAGAAATCAGGGCATAACAAATTTGCCGGGTATCAATACTTCGAGCTTGGCGACTTCTTGCCACAAGTGAACCAGATTTTCCATGACCTCGGTCTTTGCTCAGTGACAGCATTCACTCACTCTGAAGCTATTTTGCAAATTGTCGATATTGAGGACGGGAAAGTAATTGCGTACACATCGCCGATGGTTGAGTCTCAAATGAAGGGCGCTTTGCCTATCCAGAACCTTGGCGCTGTTCAGACCTACCAGCGGCGCTACCTGTACATGATGGCGCTTGATATTGTCGAGCATGACGCAATCGACGCCAGCAAGCAGGAAATGAAAATCACACCAAATGCCGGGGCTGGTGATGATCTTCCAGATGATCGAAAAAACTTTCTGACAGATGTTCAAATCGCAATCCAGGATGCAATGGAAGTAGATGACGTACCTTATGCCTTCCAGCTTTATTCAGAGGTAACAGACAACGCCGAGAAACTGTATTTGTGGTCACTTCTGGCGAGCAAGATTCGTACTGCAATCAAGAAACATGGCGAACTATTGAAAGGTGAAAAATAATGGCTTTCGAGCAACGAGACAACGAAGGGGCACTATTCCGTAACGTTAAAAAGACCAGCGACAAACATCCAGGTATGACAGGTAAGGCAATGATCGGCGGTGTGATGTATTGGGTATCTTCATGGAAGAAAGAACGCCAGAATGGTGAGACCTATCTAACGCTTGCTTTCAAGCCGGTCGAAGAACAGAAAAAGCAATCAAAGCCAGCAAAGGATGAAAGCGGTTTTGATGATATGTCTGATAACGTTCCATGGTAATTTTCTAATCGGGTTTACCCTCCCTTTCCCCGATTAGACCAGGAGCCGCTGCCTGGGGTTGAAAAAGACGGCACTAATACGCATGGCGATTGCCTTGGTTACTAGTGCCAAGTTGTTGAAAGAGACATGTAGCAGTCGCCAGTCGTATAAGTTTTGCAGGCTCAGAGATAGAGCTTGATCCGGCTGGTATTCTGGCCGTCTGCAAACGGGGAACTGGCTACTCGTTATCTCATAGCCACCAATTTCAAAAGGAGAGATACATGCCAATACACTGGAAAGACAAGTTGATCGAAGATGATCCAACCATGTTCACAGAGCCTGATGACTATGAGGGTCCGAGTGCGTCTATTTTCTTCTGGTTGCTGTTCACCACGGTGCTTGTTGGTCTTGTTGGCTTCGGGCTGAAGCATATTTATGGGTGGATCACATCATGATGGGCGAATCGTACTACATCACCCATGTATTCTTCATGCCGACACAAGAGGCACGAGAAGCCCACGAATTCAAGATGGAACAAGCACGGCAGTCGATGAAGCACTCTCTATTGGCCGGAACTACCAATTACGTTAAGGCTTCGCAAACAGACGTAGCAGCAACATTCGCACGAGTTATTGCTGGCCAACAGGGTAAAGCCAAGATGCGAAAGGTTAAGGGATGAAATTCAAATCACAAAATGACGCATTGCTTAACTACTTGACCAACCATGTCGGAATTACCACTTGGGAAGCAATGGACAAACTTGGTATTAGTTGTGTGCATAAGCGAGTCAGTGAATTGGAAGAAAAAGGCCACAAGATTGATCGGGTATGGCTTGAAGGAAAGAATCGTTATGGCAACAAGTGCAGAGTTATCAGGTATCAGTTGGGCTAACGCTGAGCTAACTCGGTTGCCCGCTTGCGGGCAATCCGGTGAGCCGAAGGCGAACGAAAGTTGAGCGTGGTGTTAGCCGCGCAGAAAGGTGAATATGAAACAGGTAATTGTGTTCCCGCGTTGACGCAAATGTTAGCCATTTATGATAGGACGACAAAGAAATGAAGAACTGTTTTTCAAATGCCACGGTACTGTGGAATGAACGCGAGATTTTGCGCCGCGAGTCGCTGGTCCGAGAGATTCCGGCGTTGCTCTTGGATACGTGGCGCGGATTGAATCCCGCCGTGCAGATGGAGCGCACAGAAACCCCGATATTGACCCCCGCCGATCAACTGACCGGCCACATTGAGGCCAAGTTCGACCTGATCGACGCAGGCCGGCGCGGCTACCTGCGACCGGAGACAACGGCTGGTACATTTGAAGCGATGCGTATGCGGTTTGAGCAAGAAGCGCAAATGAAAAAGCGCCTCCCGTTTTGTATGTGGCAGGTTGGCCTGTCATTCCGCGACGAAGAAAAGCCAGACACGATGCGCGCAAGTAAGTTGCGGCTGGTGCAGTTCTATCAGATGGAGTTCCAGCTTTTCGCCAGCCACGGCAGCAAGGCTCCATACATCGAAAGCGCACTTGCTGAATTGACCCGAGTTTATGGCGGTAGGGTAGTAGATGCCGATGAACTCCCGCATTACAGCGAGCGAACGATTGACTGGCACATCGGCGACCTTGAGGTTGCTGGCTGCTCGGTGCGAAAAGACTGGCCTCATGGCGTGGTGTTCGAGGTTGCTATCGGACTGGACAGGCTGGTGGCGCTGCAAATGGCTAACGCCATTGAGTTAACCGGCGCGCTGAAAGCGCGTCCGAACGACCGGAGGGAGCGATGTTGAATGATTTGTTAGGGGCGTGGCAACCCATAGAGACAGCGCCAAAAGACGGCACGGAAATACTTGTTTGGTTCGATTGTGCGACCGTTGCCGTAGTGCATATTGCTTGGTACAGAAGCAAAGCGGAATGGGAGAACAGCGGCCAATACTGTGGCGGCTGGGACAGTCTGGAAGATTGGGAGGGGTGGTGGTCTTACACAATTGGAAGCGTGAGCCAGGAGAAACTGGATGGATACCGGATGCCGACTCATTGGATGCAGCTGCCTGAAGCCCCTAACGGCAAAGCTTAGGGGCTTGAGCAAGCGCAGCTTGCGAAAGTCCCGCTAGAGCGTGGTGTTGGGCACCGCGCTAAACGGAGAGAAGATGGCAATTACTGGAGGGTTTGGAATGACTATGGATTTGGAGCGCGGCACCTCGCGGCAGTGGGTGATGGGACGCGATGGTGTGAAGCGGTGGGCAGATAATGACCAGCCGGTTGATGAAACCCGCTGCGTATGGGCAGAGGATGAGGACGGAGTGTGGGATACGGGCTGCGATAACAGATTTGAGTTCAACGAAGGCACCCCACATGAGAACAAATTTGAGTTTTGCCCATACTGCGGGAACCGCATGAAGGTAAGCCGGTATGTGCAAAGAACCTTGGCAGAGAAGGTGCCCAACGCATAGCTAAGGGGCGGCTGAAAGCCGTCCCGCTTGAGCGCCGTGTTAGGCACGGACAACCAAAGGAGCAGGAAATGGGACATGACATTTGCGGATTTAAGAACCACGACAAAGAACACAAAGGCGAAGAAATCGCCTACCTCCGGCGCAGTGCTGGTAATTCATTGGCGCGGGATATTTATGTGGCACTGGGAGCCACTCAACATGACTGCGGATGTTCTGGCTGCGGCGAAGTGGTAAACTTCACAGAAACCCAGTTGCGTGAGGCCCTGGCGAAGATGCCAACCGACGAAGACCATGAGCCGGAGCGACGGTTTTTGACGAACTGCATTGAGAAAGGCGATGGCGGAGCGTGGATCGGCTTCTTGTGAGCCTAACGGCGGAATTCAGGGGCTGGAGCGTAGCGACAGTCCCGCTGGAATGTAGAGTTCGACACCGATACTGCAGAGAGCAATATGCACATAAGAGAAATACTTGGGATGCCACCAAACAACGAAATCGGCATAGATAAAACAGACCCGCGAAGAGTTGAATGCGTGGACTGTTTGCATCACGAAAAAGATGGAACTGAAATGCCGTGCATTAATTGCTGGAACCCGATGGGCGACGAGTTTGTTGCAAAGCACAAACCCAAACCGCGCACTTTCGTCCCATGCAAATGCTGCGGAGGGCGCGGTGAGGTCGAGGTGCCGAACAAGAAAATTGAGGGGTCGCCGCTTGTCGGCGATCCCTCTCGAATGGAGGGTTCGACATCATGAGTATTCGCAGTTACAAACTGGTCAGCCGCCTTGATTGGGGCGCCGAAGAAGCCGAAGGTCTAACCCTAGACCAGATTAATACCGGGGCGATGCTTCGTATCGCGGACGCCACCGAGAAAATGGCGCAGCGGCACACGGATTTGATGCGCGATCGAGATTACTGGGAACGCAGAGCAAAAAACGCAGAAAAAGCGCTGGACACTGAGCGGCATAGGACCGCTTCCTTGCGCGGGCACCTAAAGCGGGCAAAGGCAGCGGTGTCGAACGTACCAGCTAAGGGGCCGCGCGGCTTTTCGCGCGGTCCCGCTTGAGCGCCGTGTTAGGCGTAAACCTGAAAGGAGCATGAAATGTTTGGAATTCTTGGAGACTTGACTAAGGCAGTGGTGGGCGTGGTGATAGAAACCCCGATTGTTATTGCGGCCGATGTGGTGACGATGGGCGGGGCGCTGACCGACAAGGACGAGCCGTACACGGCCACGGCCCTAAAGGGCGTGTTGCAGAACGTGGAAAATGCCACGAAGCCTGACGCCTAACATCGGAATTAAGGGCGCTGCGAAGCAGTCGCCCCTTGAATGAAAGGTTAGAAGTGATTGCCATAGTGAATGTTTCCACGCATGACGATATGTTCGGCGTGAACGAATATGAGCTGCGGATAAACCAACGAGTGATTGCCCGGTTTGAGCATGTGCGGCAAGAAGGGTTGACCGTGTGCCTACAGAAAGCGGCAAAGGCGGCTGAAAAAGCCAAATGGGAGGAAGCGGCAAGGATGCTTGAGGCGCTGACTTCTAACGCATGAATTCAGCCGCGCCGATAGGCGTCGGCTGGAATGACGTGTTAGCCCCTGCACGCCAACTAGGGGCATCGTGATGAGGAAACAGAAATGACAGCAGCAGCCGAAATGCCCCGCTATAAGTGCCACAAAGAAGTATGGGCGCTGAAGATTGCAGGGATTGAGTTTGACCACGACAAGGCCAGAGCCGAGAACCGCGAGACGGACGGCAGCGCCACCATTACCCCCGCCGAAGATCGCTACGCACCTTTCAAAGTTGATGCCAACTACGTGCATAAACACAAACCCGAGGTCGGCGGCTACTACGTGGTCTATGCGGACGGCTACAAGTCATTTTCCCCGGCCAAGGCTTTCGAAGACGGATACTCGGCTGTTTGATGACAGGACGGCCCCTGCCATTGGTGGGGGCTAACGGCTGAATTGAGGGGCCGCGCGCTTTTGCGCGGTCCCGCTCGGATGATGTGTTATGCGGCTTTTACGAGAGGTGAACATGAGAGGTTTTGCGGCGATTGGACTGGACAACCCGAAATGCGCGGCCAATGTTGGCGGGGTGATGCGGGCGGCTGGGTGCTACGGGGCAGCGATGGTTGCCATGAGCGGACACCGAATGCGCAAGGTGCCGACAGACGTAAAAAAGCAGTGGCGAATGACCCCGGTGATTGAAACTGAGGATTTGCGCCTGGTGATCCCTTACGACTGCGTGCCAGTGGCGATTGATTTGGTGCCAGGGGCGCGAAGCCTAGCAAACTACACCCACCCAGAAAGGGCTTTTTATATCTTCGGCGCGGAAGATGCAACGCTTGGGCCGAGGGTTTTGTCGTGGTGCCGCGATGTTGTTTATGTGCCAACGAATAGCTGCATGAACCTTGCGGCCACGGCAAACGTGGTGCTGTACGACAGGGTAATGAAGATGGGCGGCGAAAGTGTGCGACAGCGGTATGAGCCGCATAACAAGTAATGGGCGAACCGTGCAAGGTAGCGACGAGGAATCGACATGGCGTACAGAAAAACGAAGCGTAGCAAAGAAACACTGGCCAGAATGAAAGCAGGGAAAGACCGTGCTCGCATGGCGCGGCCAGCGCCGGACTACCCGCCGCAAATGCCGGAGCTACGCCGCCGCGTCGTGATAATCGACTATGATTTTGGCGAGAAGGTACACACGCTCGACCTGTACCGCACAAATCGAATTGATATGTACCGCGTCCACGTTGACGGCCAGCCGTGGAAAGATCGCATGGGGTGGTCGCGCATCTTGGCCGGATTGCGTAAGAGTTTGCCGAGGGTGATGAGCGTATGAGCGATGCACTGGAAATGGTTAAACGCCTTAGAGAGAAAGCTAAGGATCACAAGCCCGCAATCTCTGAGCAGTTCAAGAATCACTTTGCCGTAGTAACCGCCCATTATCGTTGCGATGCAGACGAAGTTAAGTTGATGAAACAATCGGTAATGAAAGACGTTCCAGCGGCAGAGAAGTCATTTGCGGCGATGTATGAAGAAACTAGGACAGTTGGAGCAGAAGGCATAAACGAGAGAATCAGAAAGGATATTTGATATGGTAATCCCAAGAACGTTTTATGATAAAAAGACTAATACCCGGTATTATTCATATGACGAATATGCAAGACAACAGATCATAAATCAACAATATGAATTTTTGAAAATGCAACAGGCAATAACACTAGGATCACAACCTCGTACAATAACACGAGAATCACAACCTAGTACTAATCTTTTACTTTTACTGGAGAATGAAGAATGAAACTTAAGCCTTTCAAAGAAATTATCGCAATGTCCAAGGAAAAACTTGATGAAGCGCTTGCCCCTATTCGGGCACGTCAAGTAAAGATGCAAGCAGAATTGGAAGTGGCAAAGCTGGATGAAAAGCTTGTGTCACTCGAAGCCAAAGTACAAGAGCTATGCGCTGTCAAACAAATTGACTTCGATGCGGTTATCAAAGCACTGGATGAACATGGTCTTGCTGAACGGCGCAAGAAACAACTCAACAAAATAGTACAAGAATTATTCCCTGAATAACAATGAATAAACCACAAGAAAACTGGATACTTGAATTCATCAACAACAAGAATCGTGTTGTGACGTTCAAGGAAATTTGCCAAGCCTCATATTGGTCAACCAGTGCAACAAGGTCTGCTTGTTATTCTCTGGCTAACAAAGGGCTCATCGCTCAGGGCGATAGGGTTGTATTGGATGGTCAGGCATTGGCTACATTCATGCCATTGAGCATCGCCAGGAAGAAAGAGACAGAAAAGATAGATGGGCATATCCTGAGTCAATACTGGCCTACAAAGATAAGTCTGCCTCATGGAAAAGTCAGATACCATCGTGGGTTACTTCATGATGAAGCCGCATAGATGCCCTACTTGTGGGAAAGTTGAGAAAAGGAATAACGATCAAAACCGCCTGTACTGGAAGCTGATCCATGAGATTGCAGATAAACTTAAACCGAACGGGCATGCGTATTCTGCGGACTCGTGGCATCTGTACTTTAAGCAGAGATTCCTTGGACAAGACGATATACGGCTACCCAATGGGAAGATATTTACGCAGCCGAAATCTACAGTCGATCTGGATAAGACGGAAATGAGCGACTACATCACACAAGTGGAAGTCTTTGCAGCTAAATATGGTGTTTTCTCGGAGGAATAATGTCTGACAACAATGCTGCGCTATACGAAATCACGAATGATCTGGATCGCTGTATTAATGGCGTACAGAGTGTGCTGCTTAAAAAAGATTTGCCCTATCGAGAGGCGGTAATGGTCGCGTTAGAGGATTTGATTTACGCAAAGAAACATCTTTTGGAAGGTCTGGTATCGGAAGAGGTGGCGCATTGATTACTTATCGTCAGGCACTCCAAAAAGGATTGCAGAAACCTATTCGCAATAAGCCATACCTCAACTACATAGCAAGCCTGCCCTGTGTCGTATGTGGCTGTGAGCCTGCTGGTGAAGCGCACCACATCATTGATGTAGGGTATGGCGGAATGGGTACGAAGGCGTCAGATTTATGGGTATTCCCACTATGCAGGATTCACCATACATGGCTTCATGATGACGTGAAAAAGTTTGAAGAAAGATGGGGAACACAATGGGAATATGTTGCATTGGCTATTCATCAGGCAATCACAGATAAGGTATTAGACCTATGACCAAACACAAACGCGGTAATGAACATTGGACTGCTGAGTGTAAAAGCATTCGGGATGATAGGGATCGACTCAAAGACTTGCTCAAAGAGGTTTATCTCATGACCGGGATGTACTATTGTGATTTGGCGCAAGTGCGATACAAGATTAAGCAATCCGGGGTAATTGATGACTAAACTTCATTTGGGATGTGGACGAAAAATCCTGCCTGGTTATATCAATATTGACGCTACCTGCGGCGACAAGGTAATGGATATTCGCAAGTTGACAGATTATGCAGACAATTCTGTAGATGAAATTCTTGCCATTCACGTATGGGAACACTTTTGGCTGAAAGATGTTGAAACTATTGCCGCTGAATGGAAACGGGTATTGAAGCCTGGAGGGAAATTGATTCTTGAAATGCCATGCCTTGATAAGGTTATTGGTTATATTGTCAAGCAAGCAACACATGGTTTTCCAATAGAAGCAAACATGACTATTTGGGCCATGTATGGCGACCCATCAACAATTCGCACTGAACAAGACTTGCATAAATGGTTATGGTCTTATGCAAACATTGAGGCTTTGTTAAGAGATACAGAATTCAAGAATGTCGAGTTCAAAGACCCGGTTTACCATGTGAAAGATCGTGATATGCGAGTGGAGGCGATCAAGTGATTTTGTTGATCGGCTTTCAAGGCCCAATATTCACACAGCTTGCCGAGACTGCACCAGATAACGTAATTCCGCATCCACTAAGTCGGTTTTCACTAAATACCATTATTGATGGACTGCAAATGTCTCTTGCTCATCGCTGTGACGAAATCATTTTTATCATGGGGGATTTGATGGCAACGGCTTTTGCTTTCAAGGCAATCAGCCCGTACAAATACTTTGGCAAGTTCAAGAAAGTGACGATGATATTTGCTGATGGAGAGAAACCTCAGTGGGTGAAGCATCGAAAGTCTTTTGAAGAGTTAGCCGATAAAGTCGTGCGCATGGATGTGTTCAATGATGAAATGGATAGGAAAGTCATTCCTGGCATTTACTTGCCGATCAAGAAAGAAGATTGGCATTTTGGTGGTGGGAAAGACATTGATTTTGCCTTCTATGGTTCTCTTGCCCTTTACTCCAAGCGTAAAGAAATCATTTCGTTTCTTCAAGACGCTAAGACCGGAATTATTACGGCTGGTGGAGAAGAAACGCGCTATCAAATAGACATGATGGATGCCCTACGCAGAACAAAAGTAACGCTCAATTTCAGTAGCTGTATTTCCAAGCCGGGCAAATCTCATAATGGAGAAGTCAGCCAGATTAAAGGGCGTTTGTGGGAGGCGATGGTAGCCAAGACTGTGGTTATTGAGGACAGGAATAGTGAAAGCTCAAAATTGTTCACGGATGATGAAATCGTATGGTATGACGATTATCGAGAGATTCCGTCATTGGTAGATAAGTTGCTTACAGATTATGCGTGGCGCGAAACAATTGTGGAAAACGCATATCGCAAAGCAACCAAATATTGTGATCCTGATTACTATTGGGGGAAATTATTGGCATGATTTTCGTTAAACCAAATAATCGTGCAAGCTCAATTCTTCGTGCAGATCAGATAGCGGAGAAGCTAAACGCAAAAGTATACCTAAACGAGCTTCCAGACGATGTTTCACGTGAAACAGTGGTATTCGTTAAAGAGGTTGATCCTGATTTGGTTATCAAGGCAAGCACTCAAGGGGCCAAGATTATCTATGATCCAATTGACAAGTTTGCCTATAAAGAGCGTCATGGATGGCAACATTGGTATTATTTCGTCGATGAAGTGATTTGTTTCAACGAGAAAATGGCAGAAGTACTCAAGCAATGGTTCAAGAGCACGGTAATAATTCCCCACCAATGGGATGCAAGGCTTAATGCTCAAGCTCAGATGCATACATTTTTACCGGCTTATATTGGGCATGGATTCAATTGTCCGCCTATCGTTCCGTGGTGCGATGTTTCGATGATCTGTGCTCCTGAGTTAATGCTTGATGTCGCGCCTACATTCAATTGCCATGTATCTATTCGTGATCCAAGTACTCTACAATCAATGATGAAACCAGCAACAAAGGTTTCTTTGGCCGCTGCCATTGGTGCTGTGTGCATTACAACACGGGATGAATCTGTTATAGAATTGCTTCCAGATGATTACCCATATTGGTGCGAATCAACCAAGGAATTTGAGGGAATATTAAGGAAAGCAGCAAGTGAATTCAAAGGACCAGAATGGAATAGAGCGTTGGAAATGATGAGAGCGGTAAAAGATACGACTTCTATTGATGCTATTGCAAAAAGGTATTGCCGGTTTAGCTCAGTTGGTAGAGCGGCGGTTTTGTAGTCCGCAGGTCTGGCGTTCAAATCGTCAAATCGGCACCAAATATGGATAGGCAAGAGTCTGGAGACGTGCAGAAGTCCGAGACGGTGTGATAACCGGAGTAGGCATCCAAATGCTGTGGCAAGGTTCGATTCCTTGGCCTATCCACTAACTGCCCGTAGCCTAGCGGATCAAGGCACCTGAATTCTACTCAGGCTAACGTGGGTTCGAATCCTACCGGGCAGGCCAACTATCAGTTTTCCGATAATTGATAGTTGTCAATAACCAGTCACTTGATTGTCAATATGGAACCGATGTTCAAAAAAGAATGGTTTAAGACCAGCAAATACCCGAGCGATTTCATACCAGCGGGCGCAGAGGTATTTGTTGGAGTTGACCTATGTTCGCCAGCCGGCGAGTTTCATATTCAGGAATGCGGATCAATCACCGCAAATGGCTAGCCCATTTCTTCGCCGTATCGAGCCCTATTCTCGAGTCATCGCCTTCTTTAACGATTCCGTAAACTTCAGCATCGAGTTCAAATATTGCTCGCTCAAGCTCGGCCCTTCCGAAACAGGCTTTTTCAGGACTTCTGGCGGTTGGGCTGGCTGGGGGCACGAAACTGCTACCGGAACGTTGTGCGCGCAACCGGCTAATAGTGGCATCACGAGCAGCAATATCTTTAAGATAGTCGGCATCAACTTTCTCCTTGTTCAACCTGTCTTTTGTTTCACGTGAAACCTTGTCTTTCTCGGCTTGTTCGCCCTTTACCCTGACATTCTCCACAAACGAGTTATACCGTGTCTGTGCGGCGCTTAGGCGAGACGTCTGCACCCACACAGCCATACTAAGACCAGCGATTGCCACAGCGGCTCCTATGGCCGCGTAGAGCGTCAATCCTGATGGGAGAATGAATCCTTTTTGGTTCATTTGTCTGCCATCACCATCTTAATGACTGCGGAAAGAGCACCACCCAATGCAGCAGCAGCACCCCAATCAAGCCCCATGCCAAACTTTGACCCAGAAGCCACAACCATGAAACCAATACCTTGCCAGGTAGAGGCTTCCCCCAAGCGATCAAGGATATAAGCAATGATCTTTCTGGTTTTCTCTCTCATTTCCTGATTCCTTTCTCGTAGCGTAGCGGATTAAACCTGGCTGTCAAATATTCCATCCTCGGTGCGTCACTAATCGATACATGCACCCAAGAGCCTTCATAAATAAGTTGATCCACCCTGATATTGGCTCGCATAATCTCATCTGCAACATCATAAGGCGTGCCAAACTGAGGGCAGATGAAGTCAGCGGCCAAGCCTAACGTATGCTGACTATTCTTGGCACCACCAATAGCACTATTAAGTTTTGGACAACGGTATCCAGACAGGATAATCATTGGCTTGTCCAGCAATAGCCGGATTTCTTCAAGTGTTGAACAGAGAAACCTCAAATTGTCGATCTGTTCATCATTCGGGGTATTATCGATGCCATTCCTTACTGCGTAGCCACTAGTTACAAACTCTTCAAGACTGAAATGCGATGATAAGTACATTATTGGCGTTCCCGATTAAACTTGTAGTTGTTCAGATTCCCAACCCCTATCGAATAGTCCACTTTGCGTTCAATACTATCCAGTCGCCCATCTATGTGCTGTTTCAGTGCGGTTACGTCATTGCTGACCCTGACAATATCACTGGCATTATTCTGAATTTTCGTATCTTGTACTGCATCTGATCGCCAAACTCCAAGGGCCGCAACCATCAAACCAACCAAAATACCTGGAGTTGATTGTTCAAAAAGTCGCGTGATGTATGGTCGATTTCTCTGATCTGCCGCCATCAGCCCAATGAAAGGGATGTTATCTACAACATGCCGCCAGTGATCCATTTGATTCTCCTTATACCAAGACTGCATAATGCCAAGCACCGCCATAATACCAATAGGGTCTGCCATTGGTAGTATCAAACACATGAGGGACGCGCCCTGCATAGGCTGTAGGCGTGCCAGTAGGCGTTCCAGCACAGGATGGTACATGCAGGAAACCGTCTGTGGCCGTTGTAGCAAGCGCAGCCGTGCCTAGAATCACATTCCCTTTGTTGTCTATCGTAAGCTTGATGGCAGGCGTTTCTGAACCATCTGGCGTGACTAGAAACTCCCATCGGGTAGGCATATCACCTGTTCCTGGTGTTCCATCCACCACAGCCCTGATTTCTGCACCACGGGCATAGTCCGTTCCGTCATGCCCCAATACCGTATATCTGGCTAGGAAGTCACCACTCTGAACTATTGTCTCAGCGGCTTCTGTTCCTCTTGATCTTGCGGCCTCAAATACAGGTCCAGCATTGGCCGTATTGCTATGCTTGTGTCCGGCATAGGTAATATCTAATGCACCTTCATCATGCACGACAAGATGGATATTCCGCGATGTGCCTGCTATGGTTACAGTGTGTTCATCAGTTGTTCCAGTGGAGATATTGGTATCAATATACAAATCGCCGTTTCGGTCGATTGTGATATGGTTAAGCACGTCATTTACAACACCAGCCATCTCAGTCCACTGGAACTTGAGTTGCTGTAGAGCCTCTTCAGGCTTCTGTGATAGGATGAGATCTCTGATTGGCATATTAGGAGTTCATTATGGGATGGATTATCGTAATTGCTATCATTCTCGATATTATCTATTCTTGGCGTTCTCGTTGTTGAGCCAAGGAATACAACATCAATTGTTGCAACGCTTCTGGTGTTTGTGCAGCACCACGCAATGCAGATGAAAGCATTCCAGGTTCAAAAGTTTGCGGACCAAACATTTTCTGTCCGGCTTTTGAAAGCATAAGGCTTCGTCCACCGCCACGCGCAACAGGATATGCTAGAGCCCAAGGACTCATTGTTGCACCTAACCCGCCAATTAGACCCTCTGTCCATGTAATAGGCACATTCATGCTTCCATGAGGAACGGATGCAATTTCAGGGAATCCAGCGCCAAATTTAGCAACTTTCTCTGTGCCGCCAGACATATATGCACCTTTTGCTCGTAGTTCCCCCAGTTTTCTGGCATCAATATTTCCGTGTTCATCAAGAGATTTGAGGATGTTTTTACCCTTCGCAATTGTTTGCCGAGCATTTGAGAATCTGCTAGACAATTCTCCATACCCATAACCAGGAAATGCTTTTTCGGCATCTGCAAGATTTCTAGCAACCATATTTTCCAATGCTTGAGCAGCCCGTTTTTGATACTGGCCCAAAGCCATTTGTTGCGGTTTAGATGCGGCACCCTTTTCAACAGCTAACAAATTTGCAGAAGCGTCAGCACGTAAACCTTTCATCAAATTTACTGCATCTTCTGCGTCGAATCCAGGCTTTTTCAAGTCATCCAGAATATTTGCAAATTCGGCATTTGCAGTTGTTTTATATCTGTTACGTGCAATTACTTCCGCTTCGAGAATTTTCAAATCACGTGTAAATTGATTGTCTGGCGCAAATTTACCAACTTGCTTCAATTCCTCATAAACCTTGCCTTGATTTGAAATCACGTCCTCTACTGCGCCTTTAGATAAAGGCGTGTGCGGATCAATGCCTAAATCTTGTTTTACAAGAGTCTTTGATGTTTCTACATTTTTAAACTTTGCTCCATGCTGCAATTTAGGGCTACCTAATATTCCCTCCAAAGCACGAGCTTTGTATCCTGCATCAGACACAGCCGGGGTAGTTACAAAACCAGCTTCTCGCGCTTCTTTTATTGCAGTATCTTTTACTGATCTATCTACGGCTTTTTGTGCGAGTGCAGTCTCTCTTTTTGCAAGAACGTCATCCAAAGATTGAATTGCTTTTGGTCCTTTTTTCATGCCCAAGAATCCCAATGCTTGCGGCACTCCTTCACGCAAAAGATTAGCGGCTAAACCTCTTGGTTGATCTGCGGCTGATTCACCTTGCAATGGGTCGGCAACAAGATTTACTCCTTTCGTAATAGCAGAACCAATAGCGGAAGGAATAGCATTCAAAGGATTGTATTCAGATGCGCCAACTTGTGTTCTAGGCTCATATGTCAATTGTTGTTGTATTTCTCGTTTGAATCCTTGAGGATCGCCTTCGATATTTCCAGACAGAACATCCTTCGCAGTAGCAGCAAGACCAGCAATTTCAGATACGGGCTTTGCGATCAATCCCGATCCCATGCGCATAATAGGTTCACCAATTGCGCTGAATAGGTTTCCAACAGGCAAGCGTTCTTTAGCTTTAGTCAGCAAGTCTTTTTTTTCTGGCTTTGGTGCCTGTTCGATATCAAAAGCGTCGAATGGATTTGCTTGTTGATCAAATTGATCGAAAGGATTTGCCATTATTTACCTAGCACATTCATTGATGCGCCAACACCATATTTAGCATCAAACGCTTCTCTCAAAGCGGGATTGTTTTTAAGCATGGATTTGGCTCCTTCTGGAATAGCCATACCACTAGGCGATTGTCCTTTCTTTCCTCTATCAATTCCTTTTTTAATGATTGAACGATATTCCAATGCCGCTTTGATATACTCATCCTCGTTTTGCGCTTTATTCATACGCGTAATTGCTTCTGTCGCTTTTTTTCCTTCTACTTCTGTAATCTGACCACCGCCTTTAAGGGTTTTGTACGCCTCCAAAAATGCACCACCCTTAGCTTGATTTTCTAAAGCTTGATAAGATGCTTCATCAGACCCCTCCACAAGTCTAGCGCCTGGTTTCCAGGTTGCACCAACATAACCAGTAAACCCTGGATGTGCAGGAATTCCCAATTCTTTATTACCAATCATTTGGTCAAGAACGTTAATTGCGGTTTCAGCAGTTTGAATAGCTTCAGGCAATGCTTGTTGTGCTGCTACCGTAGCCTTGGCTGATGCTTTGCCTTTTTCTTTTGCGGCTGCGATTTTTTCCTGCAAATCTGGATCATATTGCGGTTTATATCCACCAACATTAACTTGCACTGGCTTCTCTTTCATCGCCTTCACGAAGTCAAGATAAGAGCCTTTAAACCCTTGCTCTTTGGCGAACTCGTACTCTTGAACGGAAGTAGGCGATTTCTTTTCTTGTGGCTTCAATACACTAGGCAAAACACCAGGCCCTAATTTACCGGCAAGTTCTGGCCCGCCACCAAGCACTGCCATAGCAGAAGGATTGTTTCTAATCTCAGGCGAAAGATTTTGAATGTACTTTTCCCACTCTTGCTGTTTACGGGCTTGCTCTGCTTGTCCTTGCAAACCTTTGAAATACCCTTGTGGGTCTAATTGAGCTTGAAGTGGCGCAGCGGCTTGCATCAATCCAGCCATATCCATACTGGCTGGCCGGCCCTGCAATGGCATTTCCTGTGGCGTACCTTGTTGGGCATAATTAGCACTCTGGTTCAATGCCATCAAATCATCCATCGTGCCGCCTTCCATCTGATCTGCAAGCATCTGTCCTTGCTGGCCTTGGATAGGCAAGTTAGGACCAATCTGTCCTTGTTCTAGTGCGCCAGGAACAGCAGGCTTCATAAACTGTTGAGGCAAATTTGCGAGTTGATCTGCCAGACCTTGTTGCTTCTTGTCTTTTAGCATGGAATTGCGAATCTGCTCCATCTGCAATTGACGGAGTTCGTTAGCCTGCTTCTGTTGTTGCATCTGGCCGTATTGTTGGAGTGCGGTAGTCAACTCATTGCCCAAGTTCTTGGGTTGCGCGCTACGTCCACCCATACGCATCAAGGCTAAGGCCAGAGGCATTGCCATTCCATTTTCACCAAAGAATTCAGCCATGATTATTCCTTAACTAAACCAGTCAAATACACCCAAATCTTTAGCAGCAGAACCTAATGCCAATGCGCCACCAATCGTTCCAAGTGTAGAGTTGCCGCCATAACTAGGCACATTGCTCGTACTCGTTCCAGAGGTACTTGCAAACGCCCCGCCCTGCAATGGCGTCAGAAATTGATTGAGCTTGTTGTATGGCAGGTTCTGGTAATACTCAAACAACCTACGCGCATCATTAATCTGGTTCTGTTGTTCCAGTTCCTTTTCGCCTGCTACCCCTCTCAAAACCTGAGAAGGCGCTTGGCCGATCTGCAACATCTGCGGCCCAAACAACATGGCTTTTGAGAGCGAATCCATACCTTGCTGATAAGCATTTGAGTACATCTGACTCGATACGTCACCAATATTCCGGCTTAGTTTGCCAGAAGCAATACCCTCGGCAATACCCTGACGGCTACCACCGTACTGCCCAGTTTGAACCGCACCAGACCGAATGCCCGGCAAGACCGTTTCGTTGTATTGATCCAGCATCGGACGAATAGCGCCAGTCACTGCCTGTTGCAGATATGGATTGTTATTGACGTTAGGCGCATTGAGCAAAGTATCGTAAGCGCCACCAATCTTGGCAATGTCAGCAGGCATGCCATAACGGGCATAGTTCACGTCATAATTCTGCGCCTCGCCACGCAAAGGATCAGGCGCAGCAGTCGTAGCACCAGGGTAAGCAAACGGTCCTGGTTGGTCATACCATTGATTCAGATTCTGATAACCCTTAGTCAGATACGGCTGAACACCACCCCAAGGGCTTGAACTACTTGTCTGTGATGTTTGAACAGGCGTATAGGTAGGCTCATCATTACCCATATTGAAACCCGGATGTTTGAGAAACGAATTGTGTTTGTATTTCATGTTCTACCTCAGACTTTTCCGCATAACAGTATATGCTTTTTCCCAATCCTTTAACCTTCTCTGCCATCCATGCCTACCCTGTTCGAGTAAGTCATCACAACCCATTTTTATCGCCCAATTCTCTATATCATTAAGATGGTTTTCCCAATTATCAGGCATCTCACCACCTACCAACCATATCCAACATTGTCTTGCATTCGGTTGATTGACGATCTTGGTAATCAAAGCCACATTAGGCTTTTCGTTATCAACCCATAACTGCATCGCTCGTGCTTCTATTGCCTTCCTCACATCTTCCGTTGTCCATCCGTATTCCGGGAATCTATCCAACGTTTTCTTGATCAATCCTTCTACATCATTCCATACCAGATCGATATCCAATACACCTATCATTGGAATCCTCTGCGTTTGATTACACCCTGTTTGATATAGTCAGGCAGATAATCAAAATATCCACTCATACCACCCGGCAAATTGAATCCGGTTCCATTCATTCCTTGTGGCGCACCACCGATATTAGGCAGTTGTGGAAATCCACCGTAGTTAGGTAATTGACCACCACCAAACTCAGGATAATATGTAGTAGGTGCTGTTTCTGGAACAGTCTCATCTTGTTGTTGTGTTGGTTGCGGATAACCGCCATCACCGCCACCACCGCGATTCAATATTTGACTAGCTGATTGAACTTGTTTCAAAGGTTTTACATATTTATCGTATGCAGCCTTTGCCTGATCCAACATGCTTACAGAGCCAATAACAGGCGCTTGTAATCCAGTACCAGCTCCCCACCAACCAGCACTCCCAGGTGTACCAATACCAAGTCCACTACCTGCTGTTCCGCCTAACGTAGATTCTCCGCCAAACGCACCAGAAGCATTGAATCCTAGATTACCCTGACCTGTACCAAGGCCATAATCAATAGCCCCGCCAAGACTGCCAAGGCTTCCTGCGTATGGTGCAAATCCACCCCAACCAGCAGTTAATGCCGGAGTTCCAGAGAAACCTAATCCGCCACCACCAATACCGCCTAATGTGCTTTCGCCGCCAAGAAAACCAGATGCATTAAAGCCAAGATTTCCGCCACCAGAACCAAGACTATATAACCCGGACGATCCTAACTCGCCTGCACCTGTAGCACCAACCGTGGGTGCTACAGCTTCCCCTCCTAATGCAGCACCACCAGCGGCAGCGGCACCAGATAGACCAATGCCGAGCAATCCACCAGCAGCAAGAGTGAATTCTGGATCGGCAAGTGTTGATCCAAGAAAACCCCAGAATCCACCATCACCTTTATGGGATTGGTCAATCCTGTCATACATAGCCTGCGATTGTTGGTCTTTATACTTCTGAATTTCAGGCGTATTAAGATTTACATCTTTACCAGCTAAATTTAATGCTTTCTTCGCAGCATTTAGACCAACAGAATAATCACTACCATTAGTAAATGCAGAATCACTCTCGCTTTTATACCATCCAGATTGTTTAATTCCTTGGACCAATTGGTCTGTAGTCAAACCATATTGGTTCCCAAGTTGAACCATTGGACTAAGGATTTGATATATCCCTTCCACACCAGGGCCATGATGCGGATCTAAATAATTATCTAGTTCAGCGATCAAATCAACTGGAATATCTACACCATGCGTTTCTTTTATTTGCTTAGCGTAGTTTTCAAAATCAGACCGATCTGCTAATTTAGTACCCAAGCCCTCGCCTGTGTCATAGCTAATATAAGTAGCCATATCAATATATCCCGTTTTTCACAACATCTAGTTCAAGCGATTCCAATTCCATCGCATCATTGGCGCTCATGCTTGCTTTCCAAGCCAAATATCTCCCCCTTACCAAAGGCCATACTTCATTCGAGCTACCAATGGTGTAAGTCATATCCTTCCAAGTTACCGCTCCATCAGGGTATTCCTGAGAGCCAACACTGATCGTTACATTCGTTCCAGCAGTCATACCATTAAAATGTGGTCTCAGTTTACGTACCAACTTGATGGAATTTGCATCGCCAAAGTCGATTCCTGTACGTTCTACTTCGGTCGTATAATTAGTTCCGTCTGCCTGATATAAATAATTTGCTTGATACAATTTTGTATCTAATGCGCTGCCCCATAACACTTGGGCTGATGCAGAAAGACTACTATTCCAAACAGCATTATCTGAATCCCATGTACCGCTATCTGAATCCCACACTTGTCCACTATCAGCCTCACCTCCAGCAGATATGCAAGTCAAATTTGGAATATTTCTCTTGCCCCATTGGTTATCGCGCCAGTTCCAAATCCATGCAGTAGAAAGCCATCCTGTTCCATTTGTCGGTAACAAAATCCATACTTGTTGTTTGTTCTTATCAGAAATTAATTGGATACGACTTCTATATGCTTGATCGATAGAAGCAAATAATTCATCCCTCATTCTTTTGTGAAGCAATGTTTGTGGAATACCACCACTATGTATATAAATATCTTCAGCAGACATGAATACATGCTTACCTTCTACTTCGCAAACCGCGTTACGTCCAACCAATCCAATATCAAAAATTTTATTGAACGAAAATACAAATTGGCCTCCGATATACTGCATTGCATAAGCAGAATCAGATTTGTAAACAATGTTCATATTGCCCATCGGCAAACAATCAACCAAATATCCTGGAGTTTCTGAAAATGGTTTTGTACCGGCATCCTTAGTCGTATCTGTTTCATCCCAACTAGAAGGCAAACTTCCAGGATCGGCGGGATGAGACCAACGCAATTTTTGCGGATAATTCGTACCTGTTTCTGTCATATCTAGGGCAACTAGAAATTCACGAAATGAACGGATAGATGCACATGACCATGTGGTTGGCCAATTAGTAAGATTCTGTAATTGAACGGTTGTTCCTGTAGAATATTGAGGAAGATTAGTTCCGTCATTTACGATTGTAATTCCTCCTAAAATAGCACTTGTCCAACTGTTATTTGTTGTCGCGGCATAAGCAGAAAGTGTCCGAGTTATTTTCGTATGGATATTTTCATAATATGTATATACATCCGTTAAGCTACAATAAATAAAAAACGGATCGCCATCTACTGCGACTGAATGTTTGATATGATATGGAGCAACAGTAGGCGTTCCATATACTGATGTATATCCCAATATTTTCTCAATCTTTCCATCATTAGTTTGCATGTTAGTCAAATTAGTAATGGCATTAATAGGCAAAGACCTTGCCGGTTGATCTGAAATCAAACCTACTTGATCGAATTGTTTAATCTCAATCCAAGTCATTTAGTCCCACAATCATAACTAACTGACTGCCCGTAATTAGGTCCGTGTGTGCCTTCTGCCGAACTTTCGTCTGTCTGAATACGAAACAACAAGGCAAATCTACCATTCAACTTCCAACCAATACCAGTCTGCAAGAATCGTTTACCAAACCGGATATGAATGCCAATCCAGAATGGAAACATCAAACGGAAGAACACCAGTCCATTGTAGTAAAGGCTAGTCCCTGCATCACGGCTCGCCCACATATGCCAGATGTTTTCATTCTTGCAAATACCGCCACGGATTAACGGGATAATACTTTCAACATCAAGACACAAAGGCCAAGAGTTTAAAAGTTTGTCCAGCCAGTTATTGCCATGGTTGTATTCAATTGTTTTCATTATGTGGCCTGAATACCGTAAAGTCTGAATTTGCCACTCGTGATATTTCCTGAACTCATTAAAAATCGAACTGCATCAACATCAGCAGTTGCTGCTCTACAACCGCTTCCATGAGAACTTGCCATTTGTGCAGAAGGATTCATGAAATCCGCTTGCCAGCGAATCTTTTTATATACAGTAGTACCAAGAGGATTGCTCAAAATAACAGTCGCGTTGAAGCTTTCGCCAACGGCATTGCCGATATAGTATCCAGTATCGCTTCCGCAAATAGAAATAGCATCTGCCGCAGCACTACCTGTTCTATTTGATCCAGCTTCATGTCCTGGGAAACATACCCATCTATAATCAGATGCACCGCTATCAAATGTGCTTCCGCCGTCAGTAGATGTTCTCATTTGCAACCCAGTAGTATCAGTCGCAGGGATCATATCTGTGATAACGATTGCATAAGCTTCGTAAGTAGAGGTAAGTCCGGTTATATCAATCGTTGCGCTATTGCTCGCTGTACCAGTGCTAATTAGTGTCCAGCCAGATGATATAGAACCAGACGAAATTCCAGTAATAACACCTTTATTATTTACTACCACAGTCGCAGCGGTAAATGTGCCCGCCGTGTAACCTGCTTGAGTTTGCAAAACAGGTGTACGGATAGAACCTGTAATGTCGGATGATGTAACACTAGATGACAACGTACCCATCGCATTTACAAGCGTAGTAATTGCAGACAACGACGCTACTACCGCAGCAAACGAAACGCTAAGTGTAGCCAAACCACCAGTAGCACCAACCACAAGATTAAGTTCTGCCGGTGTACCGTTTACAGCGCCATTTACGTTCGGGAATGTCTCAAGAATTTTAGCCTTGAGGAATCGAATATGGTCATCACCCTGTGATTTAGGATCAGTTGCACCTACTGGATTAGTCGAAACTAACGCGCTAATGTATGAACCTGTTTCGAGACCCATTATAAATACCCCTTAACTTTTCCACTCGATATCATTTTAACGGTACGAGACATTAGTCGATTCAACACTTGCATTTCAAGAACCTGCTC
>ERZ1292632.482-Hain-H43-01um-R2-482-length-42898-cov-111_pt1 | contig 42898 bp, 53 predicted proteins | sample MGYA00564407_ERZ1292632 | MGnify/ENA primary metagenome ERZ1292632 (study PRJEB36523, sample SAMEA6512637) | groundwater metagenome | collected 2019-01-08 | study: AquaDiva: Metagenomics assemblies of 32 groundwater samples | reverse complement strand
ATTCCTGCCTTTGTGTTGATCCGCATCGACCTGCCGTAACGCTCCTCAAATGCCTCTGCGACCTCCAGTTCCAACTGTTCGATCTTCAATCGCTGTTCCTCGCGCGCCAACTCCGCCTGCACCAGTGCCTGCAGGCGCCCAATATCGGCCACGGGCAGGGAGACATAGCGCATTTCGCCGCTGCCGTTGGGCAAGGCGATGTCCAGTGCCATCTCGATGCGCTGCGCCTGCTCCGGGCTCAGGCCGGCCCCGTGTCCCGCTGGCACCTCGCAGGTGCATCTCCCCGCCTCCTCACCACTCACACGAGGCCTCCTCGGCGCATTCGGCCTGGCACGTGGCTGTCGCTCGCGGCGGCAGCATCCTCCCCGATGCGGAAATAGTCAGCTACAAGCTGTCCCCTTCAGGGGACAGTCGTTGACCCTCGCTCCTCCGCCTACCTCCGCATCCGCGCCAACGCTTTGGTCAACTCCATCGAGGCGCGGCGGAGCGCCGCGCTCTCGGCACAGCCATACGCATCCGTGCTCTCGCGCCTACACCTCTCCGCATACGCCTTCACGCGCTGCTCGAAGAGCTTGACCGCCTCCATCGCCTTCTCCACGTCAAACTGCGTCATCCCCGCTCCTCTGCTCCTCTACTATACGCGCCAGGTCCTCCCGCAGCCGGGCGACGTGGCACTCCTGGCAGACACGCTTGATAGGCCGCCCCACCCGCTCCCGGTCCGGCACCTCCGCCGGCCGCCGTCCGCACACCACGCACAGGCGCTTTACCGCCACAGTTGCCCTCTCCCCAATTCGCCGCGCACGATCCGACTGGCGTAGCTCCCGACCATCGGCGTACAGACCGCCACGAGGTGACCTCCGCCACGGATCACAGGTATGGCCGCGTTGATGGACGCCTGTGCCTGGTCCCACTGTGACAACTCCTCACAGTGGACGAGCGTGCCACCGCCGCCTCGCATCTTGTGCTCGCCCTGGGGGATCGCCGTGATTCGGGAGCCGAGGCTGTTGCTGATCTCGTTCGCCGTGTAATGCCAGGTCGGCCACCCCGGCCACTGCGCCCGCAAGCCGCGCTCCTCGAACTGATCCAGGATGAAGCGGACCCGCTTCTCCAGGAACCACTCACTCCCCTGGAACTCCCTTTGCTTCAGGGCGGCTATCACGATCTGCCGGTGTGTCGTGCCGCTCATCGTGCTTGGCCACCTCGGGTCGCGCCCGCCGGCGGCCAACCAGACATCGAAGCAGCAGATCGCCCACGAGGCCAGTACCCGGCGGGACTTTTCGATCAGGAGCAGCTTCTCCTCGATGAGCGCATCGTCGAGCTCGCGCAGATAGTCCCAGTCCGGCATCACGCGCACCAGGCCGGCGGCCTCGTCCTGCGTGAAACAAAGCTCCGTGCGAAACCTTGTGAATGATCGCTGAAATGGGTTGCCGCGCCGGAAGTGGCGCAAGAACCGGTCCACCACGGTCGGCTTTTCTTGCGGCAACCCGAGAGCCGTGACGAGTTCCGGGCTGATCTGCTGCCTGCTGCGCGGTCCCGTCCTAGTCATAATTGTCGCTATACGCGCCACAACCGGTGGGGTCGTGGGGTACGGGTACCAGTCGCCTGCATCGGGGGGGGGTGTAGGCGTCATCTGCTGTCCCCCGGCCGCTGGCGGAACCCGCGAACGATCGGGGCTGCGCCGGTTGGCGCGCTGGGATGCGGCGCCAGATGCGCGCGAGGTTCATTGCTTCTCTTCGGCAAACGCTTCAAATCGATTCGTGATGCGCTCCAATAGGCTCGACGCCATCGCCCCAGCCACTTGCCTTGCCAGATCCTCGCCTATACCCAGGTGCCCATTGAGTGCCTGGCATATGTCCTCGGACAGCGTCGGCCCCAGCGCCTGGCGCACAACCTCGGCCAGTTCCTCCGCCGCAGGCTGCGCCGCGGCCGTCTCCCGGTCCAGGCGCTCCCGCTCCAGCAGCAAGCGCTGCACCTCTATATACTGATCGAGGGCCGCCAGGCGCCGGCTGACGTTTGCGTGCCAGTCGCGGAGGCGCTGCGTCTCGTACCCCGCCGCAAGCTCCTCCGCCAGCAACTTGCGGGCGAGGTGGAGATCATCGAGCGCGAGGGCCATCTCATCCCACAGGGATCGCCCCCGACGTAACTCTCCCGCCTCGTGGGCCTTGACAATGGCAACGCTCACGTGGCCTGCTTGCTCGTGGCGATGGATGGATTTGTAACCAATGCCATAAAGGGACGCAACGTGACGGACCGATTGGCCTGCCGCGAGGTCACGATCAATGTCTGCCCGCCTGGGGTGTATGCAAGCTTGGCACGTTGGCACATGAGGTATCCTCGCCACCTCCATTCGACGGCCGGGGGCAAAACTCCTGCACGATTTTGCGATCACCCACTTGACGTTTCGTATGCTACGCTGTATACTGGCAGTGTAGACCGACGATGGACGAGGAGGAGGAGACGATGTTACCCTGGGTTATCCTCACGATCATTGTGTGGTTCGTGTGGGCAGCGCTGTTGGAGGGCAAGGACCGATGATGACGGCGATCGACCGGGAGTATGACGACGCGCTGCCCGCCGACAAGGCCGACCGCAAGTACTTTGCGATGCACGACGCGGGGTGGGCCGGATGGGACGCGCGGATGGCGGGGGGAGAGCGGGTAATCCCCAAGCAGCACCAGGAAGAGGCGCAGGAATGGCTGTGCGGCTGGGACTGCGCCGAGGAGCGATGCCGGCTGGAGAGTTCCTACCGGTTCTGAGGAGGAGGAGAAAGATGGAGACCTACACCCGTATCACCGCTGCCCGATCCGTGCGGATCAGGGACAACGACATCCGCGAGGAGGGCGATCCCGTCCTCGATGCCGACGCCATCACCAGGCTCAACTGTGACCTCATCAGCGGTCGCGCCCAGCTCGCCGAGGAGTTGCGAGGTTGGCGTGGCTATAACGCCACGCTGATGGGCGAGCACGGCGATACCTATCACGTATGGGTTGCGCAGCTCCGCCCGGACCTGCTGATCGACATCCACATCTCTACGGTCAACGATGGTCAGTGGGGGCCGGAGACGACTCCGGAGCAGGCGCAGATCCTCGCGAGGAACTGCGCAGCCCTGCTGACGGTGTACACCGAGCGGTACTGGCCTGGGGCGAGTGCCGACATCGCCACGAAGCACGAGCCCGGCACGGGGATCAGCGTTCGGCCCCAAGGGGACGCCACGGACACCGACGATGTCGAGGAGGTTGCGGAGGACCTGCACGGCTATCTGGTCGAGCACTGGGACGCGGATCCCCTCTGGGAGGAGGGTTTCGACGCTGCCGCCTACGTGGCGCGGCACCCCTGATAGCCGCCTGACAGTCGCACGCTCCCCAGAGGATGCACGTCGGCTCGATGCCGAGGGAGCGTATCCCCGCTGATCGGGGACAGGACCGGGAGAGGAGGGCGAGGTGAGGAAGCACATCATCGGGTTAGCGATCGAGTGGATGCGGGCGTCCGGCCCCCGGACCCGCGAGCGGCTCGACGATCTGGTAGAGCTGTTTTTAAGCGAGTATGCCTACACCACCGACTTGAACGACCTGAAGGCAGAGGCGTGGGCCACCTACACGAAGGGGGCGAGATGATCTACATCGTCAAAGTGCTGCCCCCTCATACCCTGCTGCGTGACACCCACGTGCATGGCTCCTTCGCCACCCTCGAGGAGGCAACCGAGTTTCAGGCCAAGCACACGTTCGCCACCGGCACCGAGGTGTGGATCGAGGCGCAACCGTCGGAGCGGGCCGACGAGTTGCTGCGTGAGTGGCTGGATGCGTTCGCGGCCGCAGTCATCGCTGGCGATCGCTGGCATGTAGCGGTGCAGACATCTGGTGCCATCGCGAGCGAGTTCGATGCCTACATCGAGGCGCTTCACGCGACGCGCGCGGCGAAGGACGCCTACCTGAGCGCCCACGAGTGAGACACGGGCTGGCGGCTGCCGGCCCAAGGAGAACACCATGACCATCGAGGATGCCGTCCACATCATGCTGCCCCAGGTCGCGGATCCGCCCGCCGGCTTCCGTGCCCGGTTCCCGTGCCTCTCCCTCATCGTGGAGTGGGACGGGCGGGACGGGCCCGAGACGTTGCGGCGAGACGTCGCGCAGATCAACCGTGACCTTCTGCACAGCACTCTGTCGGTGGATTGGCTCGCCATCCAGACCGTGGGGGACGTCAAAGCAGCCCTGCACGATGCGTATCCCATCCCGGTGCGCATCTACACCGAGGAGGAGTACGAGGAGATCAAATGGGGTCGGGAGCGCGAAGCGCTGGAGGAGTTGGCCGTCAGCATCGCGCGCAAGTACGCCTGCACCGTCAACACCGAGCGGTTCCTGGCGGCGTGCAACACGGAGATCGCCAACATCCGCGACACGAGGTTACAGATCCGCCGCAGCGGCGATCCGCCGATTCTCCTTGACATCCACGCGTGCACCGAGAAGGAGATCCAGATCCAGCGCTTGCTGTGCTGGATCGAGCAGAACCTGCCGCTCCTGTTCGCCCGCTGGGAGGAAGCCGCCCGATGACACAGTTCGAGCAGATCCACGTGCCTGCTGTCTGCGAGGCGAACGAGCGGGAGGACTTGCGCCGGCTCTTGGAGGCCCACCTCGCGCTTTCCTGGATCCTCGATGTCGCGTCGGCGCGGGGCAAGATGGGCCTCCGCCTGGAGGGCATCCGCGAGCGCGCAGAGCGCGCACTGTTGTTCCTCGACACTGGGGATGCCGCAGTCCCCCATAACACTGACACACGCGGGGGAGGGGATCTGCCCTCCCCCACCGAACACCGCGAGGAGACACCGCACATGGAAGACTTCGTTCTTGAACCCTGCAGGCGGCAGGCAGTCGCGGCGATCGACATCAAGTACGATACCAGCATTCCCGATGGCTCGGAGTACTACCGGGTGTGGATCGACGACGAGGCCGAGGTGGGATCGCTCGTCTACATCCCCAGCCGCCGCCGCGGTGGCTTCGCGTGGGGAGCCGACGCGATCTGGACGGATGCCGACAGCGCGGAGGAGGTGGTGATCCGCGTCCGAGCGGGTGAGGCGATCGAGTGAACGCACTGCTTCTCTCGTCCGCTTGGGCACTCATCGCCCATTGGCTCGGCCTGGACGGCACGCAGACAGCGCTGCTGCTGCTTCTGTTCATCGCCGTGCGAACTGTCCAGATCGGCGCCAGCACGGGTTTTCGCTGACACCGGCGGGGCCCGGCACCCTTCCCGGGCCCCCTCTCAAATCCCCCGATCTGGCGCCCCCCCTCCCCCAGACACCACCCAACCGCTTGAAACGCCGCTACGGGCGTTTTAGCGCGTCTGTGGGGCATCTGGCGGGAACTCCCCCGGTTCCTCCTTGCGCAACATCCGCAGACACGCCTTGCACACGTCCCGTGTCCCCTCCGGTGTCTTTAGCGGACACCAATCCCTGCCCACGCCGACGCGCCCGCACAGCGATGCCGTGCCGTCCTCCGCGCGCAACATGTGGATTCGGGTTCCGCAGCCGTAGTAAGCATACTTGTATTCCGCCATCAGTCCTCCTCCAGCGGCAACAGCATCTCAGGCGCCGCCCCCTCCGTCGTCACCGTCTCCTCCGTCGTCATCGTCTCCTCCAACCCTGGCAACGGCGGGTTCGCCGCGTGCAAGCGCTTCCAGCCGAGGGCGCAGTACCTGGGCAAAAGCTCGATCCCAAGCGCCCTTCGGCCCAACCGCACGGCCACCAGTAGGGTCGTGCAACTGCCTGCGAAGACATCCATGACCGTTGCGGGTACCGGGGCGCCGGCATCGCACCGGCACGTCTGGCGCCATCCAAGCGTCTTGCCCGGCCGCCACTGCTCGTAGAACTCCGATCCCGCGCGCTTCCGGCCGCGTTCTCCCCGCTGGCCGCGCACCAAATCCCCCTCGTGGTCGTGCCACGACTGACCGCTACCGCCGGACGGGCCCGAGGTGACGCGCGCATAGGGTGCCCCGCATGCCGCACACACTCCCCCCGCCGAGGTGCTGGCGAGGATCGGGATCTCGCACAGCTTCTGAGGGTATGAAGCATAGTGTTCTTCCCGCAAGGGTTCGGTTGGGAAGGTCCATGTCGTCCGCAATGCGCGGCCCGGCGTGCCCGGCACCCCACCGTGGTTGTCCTGTTGCGGGTTGGAGCCCAGCGCCGTCCCCGCCGACCACTTCTGCTTTCCACGCGTCGTGTACTTCAGCCGCTTCCCCTCACTGGCAGCACCGTAGATGGCGCGTGCTGCCTCGCCTACCCACTCCCGGCGCCCGTACTTCGCCGGTTGCCGCACTGCCTCTGCATCGTAATAGTACCGGGCGGAGCGCGTGAACAGGATCATGTCCTCGTAGTCCACCGTCGGCCGGTCGGTGGCGCTTTCAGGCATAGGGTTACACTTAGTCCAAATGCACTTACTGCGCACGTACCAGCCGTCATTCTGCATCACTATTCGGAAGCGATCGGGAACAAGTGCAAGGTCTTTCGCCTTCAGGACGCCTCCCGCCGTCCCGAAGGGCTTGTCGCGGAACGTCCGGTCGTCGTTGCCAGCCGCCTTCGTTGCCACCGCACTCCGCCCGTTCGGGCTGCCGGCGTACGAGTCGCCGATGTTCACCCACAGGCTGCCGTCTTTCCGGAGGACACGTTTCACCTCGCGAAACACCTCCACGAGGTGTTCGATGTAGGCGTCCACGTCTGGTTCCAACCCGAGTTCGCCCTTCCAGCAGCCACAGCGGTCGCAGAACTGGCCCCCGCCGCCGCTACCGGCGCCACAGCCCGCCCTGTCCAATGCCGGGTTGAGGTTCCCACCTGTGCCCGACACGCCGCGGTTGCCCCGGCGACCGTGTTCCTCATCCTCGCCCCACACGTGTTCGCAGGCGCGCTCCTCCTCCGTCATCGCCCACACCTGGGGTTCGGTGAGATAAGCCCGGACTCCCCAGTAGGGAGGGGAGCATATAGTGACGTGGACACTCTCCGCCGGGAGGCTACGGAGAACTTCCCGGCAGTCACCCTGGTAGAGGGTAGCGCGCTCGTTCTGGGCGTAAACAGAGCTTTTCCGTTCGCTTCCCTCAGTCATCCAGGAACGCCTCGCTGTTGAACGGCGCCGACAGCACGACCAAGCCATTCCCCCCTTCATCTGCCGGCCAAGCCGCAACCACGATCCCCTCCACTTTCCCCGCCTCAACGTTGTTCATCGTGCTCCTCCTCGCCATCACCGCTGCCAAAAGCAGGCACAGGTATCACACAGGGGTCGGGGCCTTGATCTCGTAGTCCTTTGCGATCACGCCCTCCGTGACCGCGCCGCGAACGTGCATCGGTTTCCAGAATCGACCTGCGCGCCTCCCGAAGAGCGGGCGCTCTGCACTGTAGGTCGCGAAGTGGCCACGACAGATGTGGAGCGCCCGCTTGAGACCAGTTGCCTCTGAATCGCCCTCCCGGCGCAGCACCTCCTTCATCGGGTCGATTTCGAGCACGTAGTAGCGCGTTAGTGGCTGACCGTGACGCTTGGCATAGGCGCGACTGAGCTTGGATGGTGGCTCGGTCTCTTTCTTTCGCACGTTCCGGCAGAACATGAACGACAGCGCCAGCAAGGCGGGGAAGATGATGCAGTTCGATTGAAGAGCGACCTCCGCTTTCTCGGTCGGATTGGTGCCATAGACGGCCACGTTCGACGACATAGGGCGGCCTTGCTTGTCTACACAGATAGACCACCGTAGAACCGGACCATAGATGCCTTCAAAACCAGCCTGATCCACCTCCAGAAAGGCGTCTGCCGTGATCTGGGAACCAAAGTTGTCGGGCAAGTGGTCCAGCGCGTTCGGGAGGCCCCGGATGCGCTGCTCGTGGGTGATCTTCGCAACGAACACCCTTCGCTGGCTGTCGGTGAGGTACTGGAACACTTGCTCTTTCGGCAGATCGGCGTAGCGCGTCAACACTGCTTCGATCTCCGGTCCGTACCGTTTCCAATTCTCTGCAACGCTCTGGGCAACATCTTCCCAACACCCCCCCGAATCGGGATGTGTTCCGTTCAGGATGGATTCGATCTCCGTTCGTGTTTGTTCCTGGAATAGCAATCCCACCGTCTGCGGGAAGTGGTCCATCTTTTGAATCCCGGTGACGCGCGAGACGCACTTCGTTGGTCTGCGGTACTCCACCCAGAACCTCGGGAAGGGTGCTGCGGTGCAAGGGAAGTCCTTCGTGACATCCCAATCTTCCTGATCGGTCCCGGCCCACAGGTACTCGGCTACGTTGTCCACCACCAAGCAGGGCACGCCGCTAATCAGCGAGCGCACGTGCTCCGTTGCACCCCCCCACTGCTCTACAGCAGCCGGGTCCCGCGCCGCCCCCCACGGTGGTAGAAGTGGTCGATGAAAGAACCGGTCGTATAGTCTTGCCATCAGTTCTACGTCCTCCTTTCAAATGCCCTCTTTCCCCTGTCCCCATTCGCCCGCACCCCATACCCCCCATATCATGTGAGAAAGAGTCTCGCTCTCTCAGTATTCTCGGCCCTCGTGCCTGTGTCCTGACATACCACAGAGAGAGAACTCCGCGCGCACATGAGAGAGCTCCCAAAACGGTGGGGACACTGGGTGACACCGAGCAAACAGTAGGCGTCACCCAGGCACAGAACTGGTGTCCACATGGTGTCCACACTTTAGCTATAAAGTATATGTCCACACCGCGTCCACACCTTGTGTTCAGTATGTAAAGTCGCTGTCCCCGTGTCCACAGTAAAAAGAGTCCCATCCACATCTACGCCGTGTCCACCGGGGACGAGGACAAGCTTGCCTTCTCGAACGTTTCCAGTGGGATGACCACGAGGTTGACGCGGGGCCCGTTACCATCGGCGGCGGGCAGCCGGACGCGCTTCACGTACCGTTGTTGATCGCTGTCCGTCCTGATCCAGCACATGTCACGCCACCCGCGGAGGATACCCTCGGGATTCTTGTAGCCGGCCCGCGTCAGCATCTCGCGCAAGGCGTTGGGGAAGATCCCGATCCATCCGTCCTCACCCTCTTCCCAGCGCCCGAGCCAACCGAGGGTGGGGGCGAGCTCGGTGATCCCGTGGAACCGCTCCCGGTTGGAGTAGCACCACCCCTCCACGAGAGAGAGTGCTTGCGCGTGCCCAGAGGCGTTCCGCGATTCCTCGGCTGTCATCTCCCATAGTTCGGCGAACGGATCATCGAACTCCCACGGCAGCTCAAGCGCCTCGTGCAACAGGATTCCGGCTACGTAGATGGCCGCCGCGTACTGCGCCAGACGGCCAGCCTCTGGGATTTTCGCGAGTGTGGCGTAGTGCTCTACTCGCTTCTCGTAGAGTTCTGCGAACTGTCCTTCCCGCGCTCGGTTGCGCACAAACCACCGTATGAACTCCACCCCGGCGTGTCCGTAGTTGAATGTGATTCCCCGGTTGACGTTCTCGACCAGCTTCCGCAACGTTTCCGTCGTCGCCCCGAAGGGCATTCCGGTGATCTCCAACACCCTTGTCTTCACGCCTCCGTTAGTTGTGAAGGACGTTGCCGGCTCCTCGCCGCTCGACATCAGGATTGTTGACCAGATCGCTGTTTCGGCGATCCCCTGGACGCTACCCCGCCCCCGGCCGCGCCCGCTGGTGACAGTGTAGATCAGGTCGGAGACCATCTCCACCTTGCGAGCGCGCTTCGTGTCATCGAGGATCAATGGCAACCCCCCCATAACGGCGGCGCCGCGCTCTGCGAAAACTCGCGTCATGTCCCAGGTCCACATCGCCGACGTCGGGGACTCCAGTGTCGGGTTGCCCCAGACGGATGCGGCGATCCGCAGCAGTGTCGTCTTCCCGACGCTCGTGGGGTGGGCAAAGTCCACGATGAAGTTCGGGCATCCGAGAACGGAGAGCAACGGGACAGCCACGGACGTGTATAGGGCCACCCGTGCCCGTGGGTGGGCCATCGCCGGAGTGACAGCTTTCTTCCAGTCCTCGAATGTCCCCTTGGAGTGATAGCCGGCGACGATCTGCTCATCGCCGACCGACGCGGCACGGAACGCGATTACATCGTCGCGCCACTGCCGGGTGCTGTCGCTGAGCGAGTCGGGGGAGTGGACGATCTCACCCGTTGGCAGAATGTGAGTTGTTCCCCAAAGGAAACCATCTTTCCGGTCCTTCCCTTGCCAACCCATCGAGCCCGACACGTTCGCGACTGGCAACTGCGGCAAGTTCGCGGCCTCGAACTTGCGCAAGTAGGCCACGATGTCCTTCGCATTGTCGCTCGCGACGGGGAAGCCATCGTTCGCTAACTCGATCAGTTTCCTGGCATCCATCGCTTGCCCGCGATCGACGATCTTCTCGCGCCAGCGATGGCCTTCTCGCCAACACAGGCAGAGGCTCTCGGCGGCCGTCGTCACTTGGCGCAACCTTCCAGTGATGATGATGGGTGCGCACGCGATCTGCTGGGGAATCGGCTCCCCGCCCTCCACCAGAGGATAGCGCCCAGTCGCGTTTTCCCGCAAGTAGTAGCGTTCTGGGATTACCAGATCTGGGATGTTGGGCGCGTCCTTCAGCATATCTCCAACCTTCTTTGGGCCAAGTCTCTCGCCATCGCCAGACCAAGCCGCCGCCGGCCGGGGCTGTCCCTTCTGCGCGTCACGACACTTGCGGTACTCCACATCCACGACATCCAGGAACGCCTTCTTGGTGCTTAACTTTTCCTTCGCGATACGCGCTCCATAGTTGTTGGCCTGGAACGGGTCAGCCGCAACAGCGGATGCCAACTCGTGCAGGAGCGAAAGGCGCGCCTCATCCTCGGTCGTCTCCAGCAACTCGCTGAAGATGATCTCGGGATCGCGTCGGGTCGGTGCGCCAAGTGTTTCCACATTTGCCCTTTCCGCAAATGGATCATTCCCGCTTTCGTCAACCGGTGTTTGCGTGCAATTCCCACCAGTCTCCGGTGGCGCGTCGGTGTCACCCAGTGCTGGCGGCCGTTCCAATCGCGTCGCTGGGCCATTTGTGGTTACCTCGGCGCACCTCTGCGGGTCGTAAGTCTCGCGAAGTGTCGCGAGCGCGTTCTGCACGCTCACGGAGAGCCAGGTTCCGCCCGGCCGGGGCTCGTCCCACTTGTCGCGGCGGAGGGCCGAGGTGCGCATCAGACGCTCAACCTGCGCCGTGTCCTGCGTGTAGAAGCCCAACAAGGCCGCCAGCGCCGAGTCTGCCCGGCTGTCATCGTTGCCGTACTCGCCAGCGTCGCCGCGGTCATACAGCATCATGAACTTCGCGGAGTTGCGGGCCCGGCGGCAGTGATCCAGCACGGCCTGATCGTCCAGTGAGAGCGAGGGCAAGGGCGCGGATGATCGCGGCCGCTCTGCCTTCTCCGGCCACAGCTCGGCGACGAAGGCTGTCAGCACGTCCTGCCGGGGCTCGATGGTCAACGGCGTCCCGGAGAGGTGCCGCCCCGTCATGGTGAAGAACCGGCCGCTGCTATATGCCTCAACCGCTCCCGTCTCGTAGGCGCGCTTGTGGCCCTTGCCGCCGGGCATCTCGCCCCGAATAAGAATGTGGATGCCCAATCCGCCAGGGCTCAGCTCGGCGTAGGAGTCGAACCGGGCGACAATCGCTTCGGCCCAGGGGTAGAACTCGCCGGTCTCGGGGACAATGGCGTGGTCGAGGTCGATACCCGTCAGCCCACTCTTCGTGAACACGAAGCCGAGACCGGACTCCGGGGTGGGGTTCGGACATTCCTTGATCGCCTCGGCAAACGGCGCCCACGTCTCGGGGTTCGTGCTGCTGCCCTTCGCCTCGGGATTCCGAACCTGGTAAGGGATCTTCGTGATCTTCCCGTCCGAATTCGGTTCGAGTCGGTAGCGCACCCAATGCGGCTTCTCGCGAAGGGGTAGGGGCAGGTTCGCCAAGTCGAAGTGCTTCATCGGTGTCTCTGCGCCTTCAGTCTTTCGATGATCCGGCTTGCCTCCGCCATGTTGGCAACCGGCTCACGGTACCCCAGCCCCGCCAGCAACGCGCACTGCGCCGAGGATGCCGGCCGGTTCGCCCAGACCGACTGCTTCCCGCGCTCACGCGCCTCCTTTCGCAACCGGTCGCGCTCCGACGCCGGCAACTTCTCCCGTGCGATCGCCGCCTTCGCGAACGCGGTAGCTCCGGCCCGATCCTCCGCCAGCGCGCGGATTGCGCTTCGGTAGACTTCCTTCCGCTCACCTTCGGCCAGATGAGCGCGATCAACGTACCGCTGCCGGACAACCGCAATCACCGCGGTGGGGAAGTTGGCGCCTGCACGCACAGCGTCGTAGAACGCGGCACCCAGAACGCCGCGAATCTCGGGCTCGAACCTATCCAACCACGCATCGGCCCCTGATGGCGTTTCAACCACTTTCCCTGTCCCCCTTGACGAATACCTCGGATGATGGTATACTTAAGGTAGCTTAACTACCGTCCGGCCTACTCCCTGTCGCCCCGCCTCGCCAGCGGGGCGTTTCCCTGTACGGCCGCGTCAACGCGCGGGCTCGTCCTCGCGAAGCCCCCGCCGCGTAGCGTGCCGGATCAGTTGCGAGATCGGAACGTCGCGCTCGCGAGCCAATTCGCGCAGCTCGCGCGCCTCGTCAGGAGAGAAGCAAACACCCAGGATCACCTTCCGGGGCACCTCGGGATCGGCCCGGCGAGACTTCGTGACAGTAGCACCCATCGAACACACCTCCAACCAACGAAGAGCGGAGAACCCCGGAACGCAGAAGCTCTCGGAGTGAAGACAAGTTGCCTGAAAGTTCTGGCTATATTATACAACATCCCCGCGCGAATGTCAACCATCGCCAGAAATGGCGAGGCCCCGAAGCACGCCGGCTCCGGGGCCTTCCAGCACTACTCCTGGGTACCGCCCTCGACGAGTTTCAGTTGACTGTAAGGTGCGGGAGTGAATGAACCTTTCCGCTTCTGCGCCGCCTGAAGCGTGAACGTCACGACGGTCTCACCCTCCCGGTCCAACTCCACACTGAAGGCGAGGCTAAAGCTCGTCTTCTCGGCGTCGCCGTCTTGGACGCTCTGGATCGCGGCACCCACAGCCTCATCCACGTCCCGGATCAGATCGGCGCCCACGTGGCGCAACTTGTCCAGATTTGCCTCAATGCTCAGATTCATGTTGCCTCCTCTGCCTCGTTCGCCGCCTCGCGCGCCTCGTCCGCCGTGCGGCGGGCCGATCGGTACTCCGGGGACCGGCGGCGCAGCATCTGTTCGACCGCGAGACGCACCAGCGCGGACGCGGACAAGTCCAGCCGCTCCGACAAGTGCATCAAGCCAGCGTGCTGGAGTTCGTCCATTCGCAGATGAAACATCCTCTGGCGAAGGTCTTGGGTGCGTCTCGCTGCGGTCATAGTGTTCTCCACAGTATCTCGTCGTGGGTGCGTTCGTGAATCACACCGATCTCCGCGCGCCTGCCGCCCCTTCGCAGCCATGTCTGCGTTGTTATCAGCGCGCGTCCCCAGGAAGAGGTGCGCCGGGTTGCAGCAAGGTGGGTTGTCACACCTGTGCAGCACGCAAAGCCCGTCAGGGATCGGACCGTGAGCCAACTCCCAAGCAACTCGATGGGCAACATCAATGCGGCTGCTACCATCTTTCTTGCTCCCTACCCGGATTTGACCATAACCCCCAGAGGTTCGCCCCGCCTTCCATTCCCAGCAGTCGTCTGGGCCTCGCCGGTCTACCTTCTCCCGGAAGCGATCAATCAATGCCAATCGCGATATCTCCTCCCTCCGGTATACGCTGTCTATCTTCCGTCTAGAGTCTACCACGGGGAGGGGCGCGTGTCAAGCGGGAAACTTGGGGTTGACAAATGATACGAAATACTGTATGATCTCCGTATGGGAAGAAAAAAGCACGACCTTGTTATGCAGTACATCCGAATGCGGTCAGATCAGGAGAAGGCGTTGCGGGCAGAGAGTTTCCGCACCGACCTGTCCGTCACCGCCATCGTCCGGCGTGCGGTGGATGCCTACCTGGGGCTGAAGAAGCCGGGGGTGGAGGAGGACGCAGGATGAGCGCGGCGGGAGTGGAGACACTACTCATCGCGGACATCACGCGCGACCCCCGTACCCAAATGCGCGTGGGGCTCGATACCAAGACGGTCGCGAGCTACGCGAACGACATCCAAGAGGGGCGCAAGTTCCCGCCGATCGTCGTCTATCGGGACGTAGAGGGCGTCAACTGGATGTCCGATGGGTGGCACCGGGTAGCCGCATCCGAGAAGATCGGCTGTGTTGACATCGAGACCGAGGTGCGGGAAGGCACTTGGCAGGATGCAAGGGATTACGCTGCAGAAGCCAACCTGGAGCACGGGCTCCGCGCTAGTGACGCCGACCGCAAGCACGCCGCGATGCAGTTCCTCCGCGATCCCGAGCGGCGCGTGTGGAGTGACAACAAAATTGCGGAGAAGGTAGGGTTGTCGCACCAAACGATCATGAGGCTACGCGACGAAGTATCTTGTCCAATGGACAAGATAGATGTAGACGAGACCGCCCCTGCCCCGGCGACGCAGCAGCGAAAGGCCCAGCGCGGCGGGACGACCTACGAGATAGATACCACGAACATCGGAGAGAGGCAGAGCACGCCAGAGGAGCGGGAACGTGCTTGCCAAATGCGCCGCGAGGGCCAGTCAAAGACAGCAATCGCGAAGACACTTGGCCGCGCTTACTCTACGGTGGAGAAGTGGACCAGAGGCATTGTGCCGCCAGGGGAGTACAAGAAGGACAGCCTGGGGCGAATGCAACCGACACACAGGGAGGGGCACAAGCAGGAGCCATCCGAGGAGGGCGGAGCTGACACGAGCGAGGCGACGCTTGCACCCGCTGCTGCCTCTGCCGCGAAGGTGGTGGATGTGGTGGCGCCCGATCTGGCGGGAGTTGCGCCTACAAATGGTAGACCGAAGTTGTCGCTCAACGATCCGCTGGGGGAACGGGACTTCACGTGTCGGAGCGTGAGTTACTGTCTGCTTGGTCACCCAATGCACGGGAAACCCCGCGAGGTGACTATCGGCCTTGTCAATCCCAGTACGGTGATCGCATTCGCCAATCACTACGACGAGATGGAGATGACCGAGTTCCTGCAGGCGCTTGGTCACTATCTTACCCCGAAGACGCGAACAGGCATCATCGCACGTTATACGGAGGAGAACCAACGATGACGCACACGAAGTGCCGACCAAAATCGGAGGCGGGACCGGAAGAGGTGACCGACGCCCAGAAGATCCAGTTCGGCCCCTACACCGTTGAGGAGCGTGTCGGCGACCGAGTCTACCGCGGCTGGCTGGGTGTGCGCGTTGACCTTCGGACGGCGCCGATTTCGCCGTCCTTGCAGCGCATTCTCAATGCGCGCTGGTCGAAGAAGATCGCCGACGACTACGATTCTCGCTGCGCCAAGGTCACTCTCGCGAAGCGCACCTGGGATAGCTCCGTTGCCCTCGCTGGCGGCCAACACTGCTCGAACGCACGTAGGCTCAAGGGCCTAAACATCCAGTCTGTCGATGTCTGGGAGGTCGAAAGCGAAGCCGACGAGAAACACCTTGTCGAGAGGCTCAACGAGCATCGCGATGACACGTCCGCTGAACGGTTCCTTCGCGCAGTGACTGATCGCGAGCCGAACGCGGTTCGGGTGGCGGCAATACTCGAAGCCTATGGGCGGCTCTACACGCCGGGGAGCAAAGGGGCAAATGCCTGCCGCTCCCCGATGAGCCTCCCGGCTTTGCTGGATCATCTGGGCGGGCAAGCCTTCGAGGTGAGTCTCCGACTAGGCAACGAGTGCTGGAAGAACAACAGCAGCGTGAGTACCAGTACCAGCATCTACGCGGTCGCATTTCTGTACGCGCTTTACCGGACACCGAGCGGCGATTTCCCGATAGACCGGGTTGCGAAGTTCCTGCGGAGCGTGAAGCCGGAGGAGATAGATCGCCTCACCAAGATGCAGTCGTGGTGGCGGTCGAGAACAAGGCTCCAGAACGGGGAGCAGTATGCGCGGTACTTGGCGGAGCAGCAGAACGCCTTCGAGAAGTACTCGAAGTACAAACTGGAGTACCAGGATTCGGGACCGTCGAAGAAGAAGGCGTAGCCCCACTGACCGGGCGACCGAGAATGAAGAGGGAGGAGACACCTTCTCCTCCCTCTTCGCTGACAGGAGAAGGTATGGCGATCAATCTTTGCGACGTGGTTCTCGTCGGCCACCCCGATCCGCGATATGGCCGCCTTCATCGCTTGGATGAGGGCGGGCTGCGGACGCGCTGCGGCCTACCCCTTCAGCCGGCGTGGGAGCGCCAGGTTGCAGCGCCGAAGCGGGAGCGCTGCCGGGAGTGCGCCAAACAGAAACTCCCCTCTTGACATTTCGAGTGCTACGCTGTATACTCAAGGCGAGGAGGACGGAGAAAGAACATGACGCTACCAGTGCCAGCAGAAGCTGCGGCGATGCAGGCCATCGAGGAGGTTGTCGTTCAGGGGGACCTGGGCAAGCTCACGCCCGCACAGCGTTTGTCTTACTACCGTCGCGTGTGCGAGTCTGTCGGCTTGAACCCTTACACACAGCCGTTCAGTTACTTGTCCTTGAACGGGAAGCTCACGCTCTATCCACTCAAGGGCGCGACGGATCAGCTCCGCAGGATCAACAGCGTCAGTGTGGACATCATTGCACGGGAGCAGATCGGCGATCTCTATGTCGTGACCGCTCGCGCCACACTGCCCAACGGCCGGCGCGACGAGGAAATCGGAGCCGTGTGCGTTGCCGGGCTCAAGGGGGAAGCGTTGGCGAACGCCCTGATGAAGGCGACCACGAAGGCCAAGCGCCGTGTCACGCTGTCAGCGGTTGGCCTCGGTTGGCTGGACGAGAGCGAGGTCGAGAGCATCGCTGGTGCCCGCACCGTTCAGGTGGATATGGACACCGGCGAGGTGCTGCCGCCAGAAGCGGCGCAGACGTCCCCAGGGCGCCCTACACGGCCCGCGTTGCCCGCTCCTGCACCGACAGCCGCGGCGCCCGCCACAGCGCCCCAGAATGCCTCTCCTGATGAGGAGAAGCGCGCGCGGTTCATCACAGCGCTGTCCGGGTTCCTCTGCGATGCCGATGTGCTGGGCCTCACCCCGGATGCCATCGGCGCCACCGATGCCACGCCACTCGGGAGGCTGGTGCTGGCAGCGCAGGCGCAGAACCGCAACTACCACGAGATGCCGCTGGACGCGCTGACCACCGAGGAGATCCAGCAGGCTGGCCGGGAGTTGCGTCCGATCGTCCTGGTGGCTCGGGAGGATCAGGGCAGTGCGAAGACCGTCGCCGACGAGGCGCCGGCGCAGGAGGTGTAGGGGTGACGCCAGACAACAAGCATTTCCTCACCTTCACGGTTCCCGGCGTAGCGCAACCCGCCGGCAGTAAGCGTTACCTCGGCCGCAGCAACGCCGGGAAGGCGATCATCGCCGACGCCAACCCGGCAGCGGCCGGCTGGAAGGAGCGAGTCGCCCTGGTCGCCGCCCAAGCCAGGGACGAGGTCGGATGGTCGATCTGCACCGGCCCACTCGATCTGAACGTCACGATCTACCGGGCGCGCCCCAAGAGCCACTACGGGAAGAACGGGCAGGTGAAGGCGACTGCCCCGCCATACCCGACCACGCGTCCTGATCGAGGTAAGGTGCTGCGAGCGATAGAGGATGCGCTCGCAGGCATAATCTACGCGGATGATGCCCAGATCGTAGGGGGCTTTGTTCGCAAGCGGTGGGACATGGGGGGCGCTGCTCTGGTGGTCATCTGCGTGGAGCGCCTCGATTGACTGGCGTGAGGAGGGGCAGTTGAGCGCTCTGTTATGCCGCATCTGCGGCGAGCACAAACCGATACGGGGCACGAGTCTGTGTACTGCCTGCGTGAACAGTCGGATCGCCCTGCAGGATGCGGCGGCAGGGAAGAATCGAGTCGCCGACGCCTACGCCACGCAAGAGTTCGCCGTGCGCCACGCACTGATGCCCTATGCAGGTGATAGGTTAACGTGCCTAACGTTCGACCTCGTTGTTGCCGCGCTGATGCTGGAGATGCTTGAGGGTGAATGGGAGTGGGCATTCGAGCTCAGGTTGGAGGAGGATGACGGTGAAGACTGAACCGACCGTGGCTGTAGGACAACTGTGGGCGAACAACGATCCCCGTAGCAGCGGTCGTATTCTACGGATCGTTGAGATCGGCAAGGCGGAGGCCGCGGGCTTCGTGTTTGCAGAAGTGGTGCAAAGTGCCCGGTCTTGCAGGCGCCTGGTTCCCGGTCGGCGTGTCAGAATCGCGATCGCGCGCTTGAAACCCACTCGGAATGGATACCGCTTGCTGGATGCGGACGAGGCCGATGGTTCGTGACAACACCATCCCGCATCTACTGAAATCCAGCAAGAAGGCGCACTACGCTTGCGGCCACCCCCACCGGTTCCGCGCCCTCTGTGCGTGGCGGGCGAAGGATCTGGGCCACGCAGCAGCGCTGGGGTGCTGCCCAACTTGCGTAGAAGGTGCCCTCATCCGGGAGGCGGCGCGATGGGGCCATGAGCACGGGTTGGTGCCACTCGGCTTCCCCATCGACGAACCGCATCCCGCAGAGTTGGCGCGACGTGACGTACTGCAACGGTGCGTTGACGAGTTGGCGAGGTGGAGTGAACTTCTGGACCGCTACCGTGCAGCCGGTCGCCCCAATACGTTGGGGGAACAGCGGTATCCTTGTGCCATCACCCACCTGGGCGAGATCCGCAAGGAAAGCAACGGGCGCCAGTGGCTGCGATGGGCCACACAAGAGACGTCTGACATACTGAACGTGGAGGAACCAATCGTGGAAGAACGGATCGTGGAAACCCCGGCACCCGCCGTGACGGACCCCGAAACACCGCTGCGGCAGCGCCTGGCCGCGCTGGTGGAAGGACGTGGGATTCGACTGGATCAGCGGTTGTCGCCCACACTCCGAACGGAGCTAATGGAGGAACTAGGGGCAACCCCCGCCATGCTTGGCGACGCGCTGACCAGAGTGCGCCGCCAGCAGGGTTGCCTGCAAAACGTCGAGGATGGCCGCAAGACACCGCAGGGGCCCGTTCAGGCTGCTCCCACTCCTGCGCCGGTCAACCCCGCTGCTGCCGAGGCGTGGGAGCTGCTGCTGCCGCTCGTGGAGTACATCCTGTTGCGCGGGCTCGATGAGTTGGAGCCCGGCCTGGCGCAGGCCGTGAAACCGTTGGTGCGGTTGCGGCTGGGACTACCGGAGAGGAGTGACGGTTGAGCAACAAGAGGAGTACTGTGGCTGTGGAAGTTGAGGTCGGGCAGTTCTGGGAAGACTGCGATCCCCGGTCACGCGGGCGCGTACTGCAAATCATTGAAGTCGGGGGTGAAAACGGATCGCACCTCGACCCGCGTTTCGTTCGGGCCGTGGTGCGGAAGCAAAGCCGAATGGCAGAGACACAGCGCACTGTTGGCAAGCAGGTCCGAATCGCCAAGGAGCGGTTGAAGCCCAGCAGGAATGGCTACCGCCTGGTCGAGGGGGAGATCAACGATGCCTAACCTGACAGTAAAGCACCAGTGCGGCCACGAGGAGTTGCACCAGGCAGGGAAGGGAGACAGCCTCGTCTTGGCCCAGTTCAGGCTTTCGTACGAGCCTTGCACCAGGTGCCTTCGGGTGGAGTCGTACGATGCAGCAGCCCGCAATCTCTGCCGGGGGCTCCGCGAACTCTCCGGAACTCGCCGGCATGTTGCCCGCGCGGAGGTGATCCGGGATACGAAGTGGGCCGCGATGGAGCATCTGGCGCAGAACGACGCGGAGTTGCAGCAGCGGCTGAAGCCTTGGCGCACTGTGACGACGGCGCGCGAGTGGCTGGCAATCAACGATATGCACCCAGAGGAGATGCTGGCACGATGGGCGAGCGTGGGATGAAACTCTATGTGTGGCCGAACGTGGAGACGCTTCGGGACTGGGACACCGGCGAGGTCCTCGCCCTGGCACACAGCAAGGAGCAGGCCATCGAGATCGCCTGCACGTCTAAGTGGGTTCTCAGAAGTCTTTCGATACGCTTCGTGCCTGAATCGGGCGAGACGCGTCGGAGGAGTTCTGAGATCCTGCTTAGCACCTACGAGGAAGAACTGCGGGAGGAGTTGCAGGCAACGGAGCCGATGGTGATCGAGAAGCCGTGGGCCTGGGTGCAGAAGGGTAGCGCGTGATGGAAGAGCAGAGCGCAGAACGGGTAGCGGAAGCGGTGGATGCCGTGGCGGCCGGATGCGGCCTCGCGCCGATACTGCGGGCGGTGGTGCCGTACACCTATTCCCCCGCCGATCCGATCCAGCCACCGAAGGGGCGGCCGAAGCGGCGGCGCCACTTGCCTCTTCACTCGGGACGAAGGAGGCCGGAGCACAAGGACAGGGGAAGGTAGGATGCCTGACACCTTACAACCGCTGTCCTCCTTGGCTGAAGAGATTCATGCCTGGGCACGTGCCAAAGGGTGGTATGACCGCCCCCGCGATGTCGGCGAACTGATTGCCAACGTCCATGCGGAACTCTCGGAAGCGTGGGAAGAATACCGGGCTGGCCGCGACCTACGCGAGATACGAACAGGCGAAGGTGGGAAGCCTGAGGGCTACGTCGTAGAGTTGGCCGATGCGCTGATCCGTCTCCTGGACATGTTCGGGTGCCTGGACGTGGACCCGGGAGCAGTGGTCGCGCTCAAGATGGATTACAACAAGGGGCGGCCCTACCGCCACGGGGGGAAGATCGCGTGATCGGACTGGCGAGACTGGGGTCTTGACACTTGCCCCTCGACACTGTAAACTATCCTGTGACCTACATTGCGGGAACCATTCCTTCGCCGCCCTTCACCGGGCGGCCCCTTTTTTGTCAACGCGCCAGCAACCGGAGTTTCGCCGCCCTCACCTCAGCGCGGAATCGCTCCAGCACGTCGTAGAGCCGCTGCCCCGGACACTCCGTCGCCTTGAAGTCCCGGTGCCCCCGAATCTTCTCTGGCCGGGTCAGCCCCCAGAGGGAGAGATGCGCACAGAGATCCACCGCCGCTTCCCACTGCGCCTCCGGTGGCAGAACCTCTGTGTAGGTGCCCTCGAGTACAACGCCCCACCAGGAGGCGTTCACCTTGTTGCTGCCCGCGTGGGCGGCGTGCAGCACTAACCCTTGCCACGCCGCGGCGAGACTGCCAGTGCGGCCTTCGAGGATCACTCCTCCACGGCTGACGATGAAGTGGTAGCCTGTGTCAACCCAATACTGCTTCTTCTGGTGCTGGTACTGGATTTCGCGCGCCACACCGCCGGCACGCGAAATCTCTTGCGCCAGCGTCTCGCCTGGCACGGAGTTGGGACCCGCCGTGTGATGGATGACGATGCCCAACGCCCACTTGCGCCCAAGTCGGTTTGTGCGGGCCGGTACCGCACGCCACTCCGTCGTCGAGAACACGCGCATCTTAGTCTTCTCGGAGGACCGGGAACGGCCCGACCGAAAACCGCTTCCGTCCCACCCGAATCTTGACGACGGACAGCAGTGTCTGCTCCTGCGGCGCCAACCGCTCCGCTTCGTCCCACGCCGCATCGAGCTTCAACGCCAGGTCGGTCAGACGCACCGACTTCCCGAACAGCTTCCACAGGTCGATCTTCATGTTTCTCCTTCTCCATTGGCAAGGGTTTCCAACTGCGTCGTCATCTGGGCGATCGTGACGTGCAGATTGGCAATCTCTGTCTGTCCCAATGCCAACCTGTCCTGTAGCACGGTCAGTGTGCTGTTGGTGGTGTTGTGGATTTCATTCATCTTGATGTGCGCCTGGTCTGTGTCGGCCTTCATCTGGTCCAAGATCACCTTCTTCAACGCCCCGAATGCCATGATGACGGAAACGATACCCGCGAACACGGCCCCTATGATGGCAACAATGTCGGCTGAAAGGTCGCCACTCATCTTTTTCACCTCCACCGCAATGTTCGCCAACCACGCCTGATTTCCCTCCCATCCTGGCGATTTGGGGGGTTGCGGTTGGTCTGTCACGACTGTATACTGAACTACACCCCGCCTCAGGTGTGAGGGCACGCACCCCTCTGCTGCGGCGCGATTACGTGCAAGGCGGGGTGCCATTCACACAACCGGAGGAGGAGAGAAGTGGACATTCCGAGTTTGCTGGTCATCGCAGCCATCGCCCTGTGGTTTGCGCTGGGCATGTTGTGGATCAAGTATCGCGGAGGCGGGTGAGATGGCAGTCACACGCGCTACCCAGCACGAACCAGCCTTCTGTGACCGGTGCAACAACGTCACCGAGACGCGGTACAGAATGATGCCGCTCTGCGCTGTTCACCAGGACGCGGCGCGTCTGTATCGCGCCAACCACCTCGGCGAGAGGCGCCGCATCGCAACCGCGCACCTGAAGCGCCTTGATGCCGCGCGCAAAGCGCGGAAGAGAGGTTGGTAACTTCCCCACGTATGTGGGGGTGGACCGAGGTCGAGGCAAAGCTTGTGGCACGGATGGGCAACTTCCCCACGTATGTGGGGGTGGACCGCAGATCGAGACAGGGCGCCTGAAGGTGCCTGTTAGTATCCCCACGTATGTGGGGGTGGACCGAAAGATTGGTAGGAGGGATATGGGACAGATCGAGACAGGGCGCCTGACGGTGCCTGTTGTGGAAGACGTGCAGCCGCCGGCTGCGGCGGCTGTGTGCGCGATCATGGATTGCATCCGGGATGCCACGCGCTCGATGGGTCGGTGGACCGTCTGCGCCGAGCACGCCGAGTCGATCAGGAGGGCGAAATGCTATGATCGGTAAGAGATTCTGGGGTGACAGCAAGCGCCACGCGGCACAGAAGCCGGGGCAAAGGGGACGCCTAGACCTTGACACCTTGTTCAAGGCACCGGAAGACTGGGATGGCAACTACAGCCACGCCTACGGCAAGGGGTACTTCGATGGCGTCGGGGACATCGAGCATGATTTCGACGTGGCATCGGATCGCGGATACAACTACGGCTACAGCCACGGATTCGAGGAGGGCGAACGGCGCGCGCAACAGCTCGTGCTGCGCCAGGTCCACCAGGGTCGGTACACCCATCCGGAGGATGATCGGCAGCGGTTCGTCGGGGGCATCGCCGCGCTCTCACTTATCCTCTCCGCCGCGCTGGCCGTTGCGTTCTGGCTGGTGCGGTGACGCAGCATCCTGCCCCCGGATTCCACTGGGGGCCCTACACGATCATGGCAAGCAAAAGACACGTGAGGCAGTCCACGTGTGGCGACAAGCGTCGGCACGCGACGCGCGAGGAGGCCGATCATCACGCCGCCCGCCTTCGCGCCCTGCGCTGCGCCTACTGGCGCAGCTACCGCTGTGGATTTTGCGGCGCTTGGCACGTGGGGAGAGTCGCCGGCACCCTGCACCTTCGCCGGACATGAGGAGAACAACAATGCCCGAAAACGACACCCTTCGCGAACGCCTCGCAGAACAGGCGCACAAGTCCTGGTCGAACTGGATGATCCTCCTGTTAGGACGGTGCGATGTGCCAACTTCCCACACCCGTCAGAGACGTCTGTTCATTCCATGCAACAATGTGGAGCAGTGGCGGAGGCAGATGATGGGGACGTATGCCGAACTGACGGAGGAGGAGAAGGAGATCCACCGCCGGGAGGCGGACAAGTACCTCGCCGTCTTCAACTGGAAGCCGGCGGCGGATCAGGTTCCAAAGCCTGTGCTGTATCAGACGCAGGGAGAGGAAAACTCCGTTCCATGGCTCTGCGATCTGCGCGCCGCGTTGGATGGGAAGGGAGACTGGGAAGCGGAGTATGCCCAACGAGGCCACAGCGAGTACATTGAGAACGTCCACGCCCTGGTAGACTACTGCAAGGCGGCCGGTGTTAGTCTGGCGCGGGCACGTCTTGTTGCCACCTGGAAGACGCGCTGACCATGAAGCATAAGGATATGTCCGACGCGGAACTACTGGTGCAGGCGCAGGGGGGAGATTCCGATGCCATGGAGCATCTCCTCCGCCGGCATTCAAAACTCGTCGGTTCCGTGGTCCGCGACTACTACTTGGTGGGCGGCGAGCGGGAGGACCTGGAACAGGCAGGAATGATCGGACTGTGGGCGGCCATCCTCAGGTTCGATCCGACTTCGGAGACACCGTTCACCGCGTTCGCCGCCGTGTGCATCCGGAAGCAGATCATCGGCATGGTGAAGCGGCAAAGCCGGCAGAAGCAGGGACCGCTCAATGCCGCCCTCTCGCTCGATGAGGCGCCGGCCTGCGACGGTTCGCCCCGCCTGGCTAACAGCATCCGAGACCCCCGTCCCGGCCCTGCGGAGCTTCTTGTGCAGAAGGACGAGTGCCAGCGCCTGCGCCAGTTCGTGCGACCGCTGCTCTCCAACTTCGAGATGCGCGTGGTCGAGGGGTACGCGCGCGGCTACAAGATGGTCGAAGTCGCCCAGACTCTCCGGTGCAGCACGAAGGCTGTAGATAATGCCAGATCACGGGTGAAGAAGAAAATGGCGAGGGGGAACCAATGCTGAAGACCGTGACCGTTGATGATGTGATGGGTTGGGAACCGTGCTGGGACCGGGACGAGGTTGAGGATGCTGCGGGTGGCCGGGAAGCGTTGACTCCGCTGGAGATCGCCGACCTGAAGATCCAGGCGCACGAACGGTTGTGGGTTCTGCTGCGCCCGGAGATCATCGAGAGAAAGCGTCTCCATGAGTTGGCCTGCGTGTTCGCAGAGTGTGTGTTATTGCGAGAACGGGGGATGGGACAAGAACCCGACACTCGGTCCTGGGCAGCCATCGAGACGAAACGCCGCTGGCTGCGCGGTGAGGCCACCGACGAACAGTTGGCCGCCGCCCAGGCCGCCGCCAGTGACGCCGCCGAGGCCACCGACGAACAGTTGGCCGCCGCCCTGGCGGCGGCCTGGGCCGCCGCCAGGGACGCCAGGGACGCCGCCGAGGCCGCCGCCAGGGCGGCCCAGGCCGCCGCCTGGGCCGCCAGTGACGCCGCCTGGGATGCTGAGATTGAATGGCAACTTGAACAGGTGCGCCTTGTCCTGCGCGATCAGGCGGAAGGGCGCTGGTAGCGAGAGGTATACTCCTGATATGCGCAACCCAGTGCCGTGCTTGCGCCAAACAGCGCCGCCAGAAGTGGGGCGCCAAACTGCAACTATAGCCAAAGTGCCTCAATCGAGACAGTTGCGCCAGCATTCAGGATCCCGATGGAGGGCGAAGTGCCGAGAGGGACGATGATGGGAAGCCCGATGAATCCTGTAGCGGGCACGATGGCGATGCCCGTTGCATCGCCGCTCACGCCCTTAAGAGTTAGTGACGCGGCTGTAGTCGGTATCAACAGTATGACCGCCTTGCTTCCCGAAGGCGGGCTAAGTGCCGTAAAGGTGCTGGCACCTATCAGCGACACGGTTTCCCGCTTGATGGTGCCAGGTGCCCACCGGTGCCGCGCCTCGTAGCTGATCGCGGTTCCACCGGCCGATGCCATCACGTCCAGATCCAGTTCCAAAGTAGCCGTGCTAGCCACGATTGCTCGTTTCCTTTCTGTCTCCAGCCCTTGACGAAAAGTCTGGAAACATTGTATACTCGGTATGACTATGCTTCGCGATACTCACGAACGTAACACTGCCTCTCTTCAGCTTTGCTCCTGATGCTGTATCTCGCCGTGTACTTCGTCTGGATCTTCGCCCAGCCGCATCACCGGTAACGTTCATCTTTTGGGGGGCATCTGCGCCCGCCGCTGTTCTTCTTCCAAGAGTTGCTGCTGTAGCTCCGGCTGCTCGCGGAGCATCTGCTGCATCGGGTTATCCTGGATCAGGCTTCGCTCCACGTCCCGCCGCGTCTCACTGATGAACTCCTCCAACTTGCGCGCAGTACTCGGCACACTCCCCGGCACCACGTCCTGCTGCCACCAGGTGTAGGCGGTTCGCATCCGCACCCGGTCGGCCGGCGCCATCTCCTGCAGTAGCTTCTCCTCCTGGAGGCTGTTCAGGTCGTGCAACGGCTCGCTCCGCTTCATCGCATCTGCGAACCCCTCCGGCGTCCCATTTGCTTGCCCGTACTCGTAGAGCCGTTGCAGCGCCGTCTCCGTGTCCCCAAGCCGATCCGCCTCCCGCCATAGCCACAGAGCGTTGCTGCGCGGCGTGTCACCCCGGATCTGGAGGTTCCGCACCGCCGCAGGGTCCTCCTTGAGCAAGAACTCGTGAGCGTAGCGCTTCATGTCCATGTAGACACCCTGGCCGGTATCGACACTCTTGACACCAAGCGCCGCCCGAAATGCCAGGCCGCGTTTCTGCGGCCGGCTGGCGTACCAGCGGTAGAGGCTTCCAGCGTTGATCTGGTCGAACACCCACTCCCATCGGTCCTTCATCGGCACCGGCTTGAACACGTCCGGGAATGTCGTGATTCCGCCTATCCCCTCGATAGGAAGCTTGTACTGCGGCCCAATCTGCTGATAGATGCGATTCAGGAACTCCTTTCCCATGTCCTTGGCGATCTCACCCTTCGTCATCCGGCCGTTGAGGTAGGACTCCCCGTAGCCAAACGTGTTGTCCAAGTTGAACCAGGAGAGCAAGTCCACCAGGTTCCCGAGCGCGTCCACGTAGCGCACGCTGCTGTCTTCGTTCCGCCCCATGATCAGATGCGGGCGCCATCGCACGTACTCCGGCAACTCACTCTCCTCCTCGGGGAAGAGGGTATAGTTGGCGATGGACGATGCCGCCTCCAGGAACAACGCCACAGCAACCCAGCGTCCCACCTGTCGGGTGATGGCGGCGCCCTTGCGCGCTCCTGTGAACCGCCGCCCCAGCGGGTCAGTGATGTTCGGGTCCTGCAAAGCGTTCATCAGGAAGCGCTTTTGCGTCCGAGCGTTGATCCACTGGTAGCGGAAGAAAGGCGCCACGTGGTTCGCGATCCACCGGGCACCCTCGGACACGGTATCGTAGCCTCCCATCGTCTCTCGCGAGATCACAAACGCTTGCTGGTAGGCATCCGGCAGCGCCAACACCTCATCTCGCAAGGCGCCACCGAACTTCGTTGGGCGCCCGTGCTTCTGGATGTCGTCGAGTGACATTCGGAACACCGCGTATCGCACCGATGCCTCGCGGTAGTGGTGGGGGAACTGGAGCGCCGCCAACGTCCCCCGGTAGAGGCGTCGGGCTGGGCTTGGCACCCGCCCGAACTTCTCCAAGGGGCGGGTGCCGGCGAACACACCTGTTTCATGCGCCTCGAACAGGGAGGTGATCCCCCCCAGGTCAAGCCACGCCTCTAGTTCCGGCGATCCCCATGCGCCTGTCTTGAGCACGGGCCCCAACTCTCGGAGAGCGAGGTCCAGGTATCCTGCCTTGGCTTTACGCTTGACTGTTGCTGCAACGCCTCCTCTCGGTGGCAACGCAGGAACTTCTCCCGCCGTACCCGCTGGAAGACCGGTTACGCGGATTTCATCCACAAGCCGAATCGGCCGAAGGATGGGGAACCCTCCCTGATAGGCGCGGTGGATGTCACCCCGCGCGTTTCCCGCAAAGTAGATTGCAGAGTTCGGTGGCACGAACAGGCGGAAGAACTTCCAGGTTTGCATTACCCGGTTCTGGCCCCTCCGCACGTAGTCGTCGAAGGAGCCCAAGTCCGGGCGGTCCATCCCGTCCAACGTCTGTGCCAACACGCGGGGGAGGACCATGCCAACTGGACCGAGCGCCTTCCGTGCCTTGCCAGTCTCCACCTTCGACGCTTTGCCGAACTCGTCAAGCAAGTGATCGGCAAAGTGATCCTGGATTGGGCGCGCCACGTCGAAGCTGTAGCCTTTTCGCGGAGACCATCCGTCGTAGCCCTCGTAATCCGGTAGTGCCAGCAAGTCCTCCGGCCGCACCTTCTCTTTCGCCGCCGCTTTCTTCAGTTGCTTCGCCCGTTCGGGGTTGCGTCTAATCTCTGCTTCCGGTGCCCCCGGCAGCACACGCGTCTTCGTCAGCCACAGGGCGTACTCTTGCAGCGCCTCTCGCGCCTCCTCGGAGAGTGGGCCTGGGTTCACCGGTTGCCCTTGCTCCGTCTGCACCTTCGCCAAGCGATCTCGCTCCTCCAACTCACCGATCAGGTCCGCCCACCGGCGCGAGATGTTGTCCGGCAGCATCTCGTCCGCCGCCAGCGCGGAGAGTTTCGTATTCGCCAGCGTCTCGATGTCAGCTTCGCTCATCCTCCCGCCAGCCAGATCGTCCCACGCCTTTGCCAACGTCTCATCGTTCGCCACCATCGCGTTCCAGTAGAGATCGCGTGTGATATCGTGGTTGTTCTCCAGCGTCTGGATGAACTGGTACTTCATCTTGTTGCGGATCGCTTGCGGCATCCAATCCGCTTCTGCCTCGATGAGCCCAGTGATGTAGTCGTGCGGCGATCCCCGGCGTCGTTGCAGCGCGCCTAACTTTCCTGGCAACTTGCCTGGCTTTCCGGCGGCAGCGTGCCTACCCTCCATGTAGTGAATGATGGCGTGGTGCAGCCAGTCCTCGCGTGTCAACTCCGGCCGCTTGCCGGTCACCGGTTCCATCGCGTCGAACATGTCATCGAGGATCTTGCGGTTCCCCTCCAACCGGCGCTGGAGTGCTTCCTCGATCTGCACCCGTCGAGGCGACTCCACCAACTGATCTTCAACCGTCGTTGCCCACTGGGTGGCTTCCTCCTCGGTGATCCCGCTCGGTAGCAAGGGCTGGAAGTCGGCATCCTCGCCGCCTGCATCCAGGTGTCGTTTCCGCTGCGTTGCAATCTCCGCCTTCATGTCGCGGAAGACGGCCACCCGGCGCGCGTGCTCTTGATCGCGTGGGTTCAGCATCTCGTAGTACCATTGCTGCACCCGCATGGTTTTGCCCGCCGATAGGTCGGTGGCCTGTGCCGCCCGGGTGAGTTGTTCCTTCACGTCGGAAAACTCGGGCCCCGGTGGCAAGTGCTCATGGGCGCGCGTGAACCAGTTGTAGGCGCGCTGCATCCCGTCCCGGAACTTCTCCAGGTCCGATTCCTGCGGCGCTGTCTTCGTCCTCCGCAACCACCCCTCCGCCTTTTCATCCCCCGTGTCGCCGGGAAACCGCGGCTTGCGTGGCGGAGGAGGTGGGGGCGGAAGTGCCGGTGGTACAGCTGGTGGACCACCACCAGCAGGGGGCAATGCCGGTGGCGTTCCGGCCGCCCCGCCTTTGCGCCCCATCTCCGCTTGCGCGGCGGCATCCTGATTGCGAAGTTGCAGGTCTTGGCGGGAAGTGCGCCGCTGCACAACGCGCAACTTCGCGCGTGCTTGCTCTCCGTACGCAGCCGCGTGGGATCGGGCTTCAGCATCATTGTAAACACCATCGGTAACCCACCCACCGCCTACAACTCTCTCTGCTGGAATACCCATTTCCCGGATGAACTGAACGTGGGTGCTGGGTTTCCTCCTGGTGTCGGGATAGACAGCACCATCGTCCGTCTGGATGGCAGGGTACGTGCCCTTCTCCGGAAGAAGAGGCGCCGGCGGAAGTGGCCGTTCTTCTTGAACCTCGCCACCCTTGCGGCCCTCCTCGGCGGCACGCATCTCGCGGAACCCTTCGCGTATCCACTCCACGTAGACCTTCGCGTCCACGATGGGCCGCGCCTGGACTGCTGCCACATAGGTGGAGCTGTAGGCGCCCGTGAGGGCACGATTGACTGACGCCTCATCAAGATCGGTGCTTCCAAGCGCTTGTCCGATCCCGCGCGCGAAGTAGCGAACACGGTCCGGCGTGTTGCTCCTCTCGTGAGAGAAGTATGCTCGCGAGGCGCCCGCGTAAGGTTTGAGCATCTCCTCAGCGCGCTTCACGTCGGAGGGTGCGGCCTTGGCGGCGAGCACCTTGGTTGCTGCCGCCCGCTCCTCCGGCGTCATCTCTTCTACGCGCTTGCGCCGCGCCACGTCCTGACGCCGCTCGCCTCCTGTGTAGGCAGGAGCTTCGGGTGCCTTCTGAAGGTCGGGGTAGTCGGCCCGCACTGGCGCCGGGACGTTTTTGCCTTGGGCGGTCGCTTCTGCGACGATCTCCCGGTGCGCGCGCTCGAACGTCTTCAAGCCCTCTGGGCTGTAGCCCAAAACCGGTTTCGCAATCACCCCCGTCTGCATCAGGTGCTTGACGAACGCCGTCCCGGCCCCCTTGCCACGGTAGGCATCCGCGATCCCCAGATTGCCGTGTTCGTATTCGCCAACGGGTGCCCACTGGCCGAGTTCCCCTTGCACCGGCTCGCCAGTAGGCCCAAGCGAACGCGCCACGAGCAGCATACGGTCCGGCGTCGTCGCGTCCTCCGCTACAGCAAACTCGTAGCCTCCGCCCGGACCACGAGCCTTGTGGATCGGCTCGGAGACATTCTCAAACGTGGGCCTACTGGCAAAGAACTCCTCTTCGTTCCAGCCACGCGCCTCCAGCGAGACTGCTGGCTTTACCCCCAGCAACTCGGCTCGCGTCATCTGCCACGGCTCTTTGCGTGCTTCCACCCCCACTGTGGGCTTCGCAGGAGCCTCTGAAGGTGCGGCCTCCGTGACGACGGCCAACCGCTGCGCCGCCCAATCGAGTTTGTCCTGTCCGTGCTCGGCGCTACGGCCCCAGTTGAAATCCTTCGGTCGCTTCGCGTTGTGCTTCTGGATTGCCTCGCGGAGATCGTTGCCCGCAATCTGCCGCGCTTCGGCGACACTCTTGCCCTTGTGTTCCTCCCGGAGGAATGTCCGCAGCGCTTCCGCCACCAACCCCTCCGGCACACCTTCTGATCCCACGCCGACCTGCCCAGACGGCGCGCGGTGGGCCAGGTGATACTTCTCAAGGCGCTCGGCCTCGCGTGCCACGGCCTGGACGCCGGTAGGTACCACCTTCGCCGCTTTTGGAACAGCAGGCGCAACTTCCTCCACCTCTGCAGGTGCGGCCTTCAGACCCGTCTTGAGGATTGCAGCGGTCCGCGCGAAGGTCTCATCACCCACCTTCAGGTCGGTCTTCCCAGGATCAACGATGCGAACGATCCACCCTTTCTCGCCGTCGCGTGTCGTACGTCTGACGAGAACACCTTCTCCTCCCATGTGCTTACCGCCAACATGCACCCCCGGCTTCAGGTCCCCTTCACCAATGGCTCCCTCTGGAACGAACTTCATCTCGCGCCGAATCTCGTTGACGAGCAACTCCTTGGTGCCCCCAACGTTGGAGTACTCGGCCTGGTAGATCCGGTAACCTCGAGGCGCCGCCTCCTGCGCCGAGGGGGTGGAGATCAACTTTGCGGGAACTCGCTTGTAGTTCTGCGCGTCCGTGACGACAGGACCCGTGATCTCCCAGACCGAGCCCGTCCGGGTACTCCGCACCCGAACGCCCGGTTTCAGTCGTGTCGGCGTGATCGGCGTTTCTTCCGTCAGTGGCGCGGGTGGCTTCTTCGGTGCCTTGGCCGCTTTCGGAGCAGCAGGCGCGGCTTCCTTCGCCTTCGGCTTCTCCGCTACTTCAGCCCGTGCTTCCGCTTCAGTTCCGCCAGCACCTCCATAGGTGGGCGCTTCGGCCGCCTCTTCGGGTGCCACAGCGGCCTTTGCTAGCGCCTTCACGGGGGGTTCTGACGTCTCCCCCAATTCCTTGTTTGCGAGGTGCATCAGGACAACGTATCCTCGCTCTATACCCTCCAGACGCTCCGGATCAGCGCCAAGATCGACTGTTTCAGCGATTTCCGGCCAATGCTCGGCAAGGTGCGTTTCACCGTCCTTTGTCCACAGCGGTTCCCCAGGCTTTATCCCCACCAGTTTGTCCAGGTACCGGTGGAACCTGGCTTGGGACTTGCCGTCGAGTTTCCAGTACGTCTTATCCCAAAACGTTTCCGAGATGGCTTGGGGTGAAAGGCCACGCTCTTCTATCTCGTTGAGTACCCCCTCGCCAAAGTTCTCTAGTGCCAGCTTCTTCGCCCAGGCACCGAGCATATTTTCCACTTTACGCGCACTTTCCGTTGAGGGCGCCCCTGGTGCGGCGGCAGTCGGTATGGGCCTCTCCGCCTTCGGTTCGATCGGTGCTGGTGCCAGTTCGGGTGCTTCAGGCTTCCGCAGTTTCGGGTAATCAGCCAATACCTCTGCGGGTACTGACTTGCCCTCCTCTACTGCTCTCTTGATCGCCCGGGCGTGGAACAACCGCGCTCCCTCTTCGGTAAAGGTTCGGCCCTTGAGACCGGAGAAGTCATACCCCTTCTCCTCCGCAAGGTCGTAGAGCTTTGACGCGATCCCCTGCCGGCGAACGGAAGGATCGACGAACACCTGCGGCGCCGACACGACCTGGCCCGAAGCGTCTACCTCGAACTTCAGCGCGCCTAACGGTGTGCCATCGGTGGACCGATAGACAACGGCGAGATCATTCGCGATCGGCCTTTCCGGCTGATCGGGCAGTGCGATGTGAACTTGATGCTCGACGTTGAATCCGGGTGCGCCTGATCGTGCAACGTTGAGCATCGTCGGCTCAAGTGGCTTCTCCCACGATGCCCTCCGCTGCTCCCCAATGAACTCCCCTTGCGTCATCTGCCACAACGGTTTGCTCGGCTCACGCTTGGGCGCGGCGGCAGTCAGCGTCTCCGCGGCGGGTTGCGGTGAGACCGGTGGCGCTGGCGCGGCGGGCGGCAGTGCGACTGCGGTCGGTGCTTCGGCGGGTTGCGGTGAGACCGGTGCAGGAGGTGCGGCGGGCTGTGGTGCGACCGCTGTCGGTTCCTCGGCTGCCGTCACCACCGGTGTCCGGTACTCCTCCTCCAGCACCCTCTGCGCCGAGTCGAACAGCTCGTCGGCATACTGTGTCAGCGCCTTCTCGTTCTTGACCCCCTCGATTGCCTCGGTGTTGTGGAACGGCGGCGCCTCGGGCGCGATCACCCGCGTGGAGTTGCTGACATCCTGGATCAGGAGCGCCCGTCGCACCGGTCCCGGCAGCGCCGCCCGATCCTCCAGCGTCAACTGCCGCCACGGCGACACCTCCGGCGGCTTCACCGATGGCGGCACCACCGACTCCGGGTTGTGCGTCGAGACGAAGTTGTACTGGAAGCCGTTCCGTATCTCCGCTGCCGCTGCAGTAAGTCGCTGCGCCACTTCCGGTTCGCTCTGCACCACCTTCTGCGCCGACGCGCGGATCAGGTCGGCCTGCGCCTTCTCGGGGCTCTTGAGCCACTCCTTGACGTACCGCTGCTGCACGGCCGGATCATCCGGCAGAGGAGCTTGCATCTGCACGTCGTACGCCTCGTGCTGCCCCAGCCAGTCGCGCGCTGCCTGTGCCACTACCGGTTCCGGGGACTGCGCGTGCCTCCCCAGCACCTGGCGCGGCGTTTCCCGGAGCGCGATCTCCGCCCCTCCCGCCATCGTGACGCGCGGTCCGCGCGCCGGGGCTGCGGTCGGTTCCGGCGCCGCCGGTGGACGGGGGCGGGGCGCCTTCGGGGCTTCCCGCGCCCCTGGTGTCGGTGGCTTTGCACCAGGCTGCGGCCTGCCAACTCGCTTGGCCGAGACCGCCCGCACGTCCTTCTCCAACATACTCCAGAGGCCCGCCTTCTTGATCGGGGTCGCCTGCGCGTAGGCCGTCAACCGCTTGTTGAACAATGCTACCTCGGCTTCGGAAGCCCCCCGCCGACGGAACTCCTCCACCAACCCTTCGATCAGGCGTGGCGTTCGCTCCGGGTGCCACCCGCTCCGCAGTGTCGCGCCCACCGTCGCCAGTGTTGCGGAGATACCGCCCGCGAACACAGCCCCTGGCACGAACGCCGCTGCGCCGGCCCGTGCTGCCTCCTCCGGCGTGCCGCCTGCCATCAGGGTTGTTCCGGCTGCACCCGTCGCCGCCGCACCTCCACCGACCGTGGCCTCAATCGCAACGCGCGGTACCGTGCGGAGCACCAGTCGGTTCAGCGCCTCGCGCGACAGCGGAGGCCCCAGTTCCTCCGCAATGCGAGGCGCTACCGCCTGCACGTAACGCACAAAGAGCCGCGGTGCCGTCCGCTTTACCACCTCCCGCGTAGCCGGGTTGTTGATGAGCCATCGGACCGCGCCCGCACCCATTTCCGCGAATCCCAGCGCCGCCAAGTCTTGGGCGAACGCTTGCTTGATGCCGGCCATCTCCACAGCTTCGCGCTCGGCACCCAGTCGGCGCCGCTCGCCCGCGATGATTGACTTCTGCCACGGCGTGAGGTTCTGAACCAGCCGCCGCCTCTCCGGCGTCATCATCGTGAGCCTGGGAGTATCGACCGTCCCATCGTCGCGAAGTCGCGGTCCGAAGACTACCAGTGCGTCCTGCACCTGCTGGCGTTCGCGGAAGCCCCGCTGCCGGCCCTCCGGGCCTTTGTAGGGAATCGTAGGTGGCGGGTCGTAGCGCCCTTCCCACTGCAATGCCGCCCGCATCGCCGGCATCGTTTGCGTGGCTCCAAGCGTCTTCTGGGCGAAGAACCCCGCCGCCCGCTCGAACAGGCCCTGCGCGCGCTCCGGCTCATCAGCATAGCGGAGGCCTGGGTGCATCGGAACGTTCCGTGCCCGGTAGGTCCGGCCGCTCGCGTCCATGAACTGCCGGTTCGCCTCGTCATGCCATCGCGTGTAGAGCGCTTGCGACTCCGTATTCCGCGCCTCCAGACCACGACGCTCCGCCTCGAACGCTGCCAGGCGCCCCTTCGGCACCTTCTTGCCGGCCGTGAGGTCGGCCTGGATGGCCTCCCGTTCCCGTCCCAGACGCGCGAACCTCGCCTGCAAGTCCGCGACCACCTTGGGGTACTCCTCGGTCGCGAACCGTCCCAGCGCCATCCTCTCGCGTTCCTCGATTTCCTGAACCGGACCATACTCGGCGGCACGGCGCCCCGGTGCCCGCGCGAAGGCTGGCAGGTTCTTCCGATCCTCCCTCGCCTGGTAGTACTCCATCTCGGCGGCTGTTCGTGGCAATTTCGCCGCCGCCACTTTCGGTATCTGGAACGGTGTAGGCTTCGGTGCTGGCTTCGGTGCAGGAGTTCGCAGGCCCGGCGGCGCCGCACCCGCTGGAGGAGGGACAGCGGGGGCACTCACCGGGCCCGGAACTGCCTCCGGGCGGAGGAGAGCACCCGGAGACACCAGCGCGCCTGGTTGGGACAAATCCACGGTACCGGTCGGCACGGGGAGAACCGGTGGGCCTCCCTGTTGGGGTGAGGCCGCGGCGGGCGCGGGCGTGGGGGCAGGCGCTACCGTCAAGTCATCGAGCGACGGGAAACCAGGGGGAGCTAACGGGGCCGCAACCACAGGCTGGCCCGCACGCCGGGGCTGTAGCTCGTCAAGTTCTGGGAACCCCGCTGGTGCCGTCATCTACCTGATCCCTCCCCATTCCTTTCCAGTCATCTCCCTGTAGGCGCGCTTGGCCTTCACGCGCCTATCCGGATCCTGCAACTCGGGATGCGCCATCAGAAGGTCGAACTTGCCTTTCCGGATGGCCGCCCCGAAGTAGGCATTCTCCTGGGGTGTGAGACTCGACGGTCGTGCTGGCGGTGCTACTCCTGAAGGACGCGCCGCCGCCTGCTCACGTGCAGGAGCCGCCGCGGCGGCTCCTGCAGGCGCCGCAGTCCCCCGCCCGGCCAATCCGTATGCCAGATCCGCTGCCTTCTGGATGAGTGTCTTCCTGACCGGCGGAGGTGGCGCCTCTTCTCTGACGGGTGCCGGTCGCTCGAACACGTCCTCCACTGGCGTTCGGATACCGTAGCGGCGGTACGCCTCATCTCGCTGATCGAGGAGATTCCGCAGTGCATCACGTTGCCTGACGTACTCCGCTTCCCAGTCATTTCTCGGGTTCTCGGCGTCGATCTGCGACGGGTTCAGCTTGTAGGTCTGCATGTAGGTTTGCAGGCTGTCGTAGCCGCGCTTCACCCCTCCATCCATCGCCGAGAGTTCCTTCTTCTGAACGTCGGATAGCTTGGCGATGGCGCTGCGTGCTTCGGCCGCATCCCGCTTGTCTCTGGCCTCCATCACCTGGACGCGCCGCTGATCCAGGCCGAAGCGCAAGCCGAACTCCTGCTTGCGCTGGCCAAGGAGCGCCCGCTGGTAGGGCGTCATGTCCGCGATGACCTTCTCGGGGATACTGATCTTCTGCCCCGTGGCCCGCGCCAGTCCCGCCGCCTCATCGAGAATCGCCCGCTGCGACGGCCCGTCGAGAACAGCGAACTGCGGAGAACTGATCTTCAGAAGTACCTGGTGCAGGCGCTCGTCCGCCCGGGCGCCGCCAATGAACGGCATCTGGTCGTCTGGCAATCCCTCGATCAGGTAGCCGAGACCCCGGCGGATGTACTGCTCGCGCACGAACTTGGGATCGCGCGCCTGGCTCGTCGGCAACTTGGAGAGGTAACCGACAAGGCTGTTGATGGCCTGACTCTCTCGCGCCGGCTCCACGCGACGCTTCAGTTGGTCCTGAATGATGACCGCCTGACGGAGCGCGCCCGGCCGGTCCTTCGCCTCTTCCCGGCGGCGGAGTTCCGCCATTTCTTCGGAGAACCCCGCCAACGTCGGCGGGATCAGGTTGTACTCCTTGTCCGTGGCGCCTTCCGCTTCCAGCGCCTCCATCTGTTTCAGGAGGCCCAGCGCTCCGGCTGGCGAGGCGGTTTCCAGGTTCTTGAGCTTGCTCTCGTAGACCGTGGCTGCGCGCTCACGCCGACGCTGCCGTAATCCCTCCACCCGTGGGCCTAGCCCCTGGCTTTCCGCGTTCAACGCCGCAATGGCAGCGCGCGCCTGCGCTACGTCCTCGGGCGTCTGGATCTGTGCCGGGAAACTCGTTCGGGCCCGTGCCACCCGCGCCTGCGCCGCCGGATCGTCCGAGAGGTCTACATCACGGAATGGCTTCTCCGCCTCCACGAACTGCCGCTGAAGCGCCTCCGCCTCGCCCTTCTTGACGCCGGAAATCTCCAACATCCCGACGCCCGGCACCTGGAACTGGCGCCCCACCTCCGCGCCACCCGGCATCGCCATCCCTGCACCTGCCTGCACCTGCGGGCCGCCTGGGGTGACGGGGGGTTCCATCCCCGGCATCGCCCCAAAGTAGTCTGCCGGCATCTGGGGGGGGGCCATAGGTGCCAGCGAGGGCACCGCCATCCCTGGCATTGCCGGTTGCTCACCACCCAGCGCGCCCTGGATGTTGGCGAGGCCGAACCTGCCCGCCGCCGCCGCGAGACCGGCCGGGATGGCTGACGGCCGGCCCATCGCCTCTCCCACGCGCGCCTGCGCTTCTGGCGTCAACTGCATACGCCCCAACGTCTCCAGTCCGCCACGCCGCTCTGCCTCCTGGCGCAGGAGGATGTCGGCGACGGCGCCGAATTGGCGCATCTGCTCCTCGCGCTGCTGCCGCTCCATCGCCTCCTGTTCCATCTGCCCCTGCAACTGCCCCTGGAGATACCCCGTGGTGGCGGCGCCTGCAGCCTTGAGGAACTCGCTCAAACTGAAGCGAATAGGCATCTCAGAACCTCCGCATGATGTCAAGTGGCTGCGGCATCGTCAGTGGGCCTGGCTGCGGAACGAGCGATGGCATCTGCGGGAAGGTCGGCAAAGGTGAGCCGCCCGTGAAGTTCGGCTGGAACTGCATTGCCTCGTTCGGGGCTTGCCTCCCGTAGAGGCCCATCTGCTGACCGGGCTTCATCCCACCCATTCCTTGCTTCCTCGCCTGCATCTGGCCGTAGAGTTGGCCGAGATTCTGGAGGATCGAGGAGAAGTCAGTTCCTCCCTGCCGCTGTGTCGCCGCGCCCAGCGCCCCCTGCGCCGTCTGCGCCGCGCCGTAGAGGGCCTGGCGCCGCTGCTGCAGGGCATCGAGGAGCGCTTGGGCGTTGAGCCCCATCATCTGCCCGCCCTGCTGCTGCGTCAGTCCCGTCAGCGCGTCCGCGAGGTTCGTCTGTGGCTGCCCCGGCTGCCCGAGCGCGCCCATGAACATGCCGCGCTCCGCGCGCTGTTGCTCCCCGAGCATCCCACGCATCTGTGCCAGCGCCGCCTGTTCTCCCGGATCGGAGAGTGGCACCGAGCCCGCGAACCCCTTGAGTTGGTTCGCTATGTCGAACTGCATGTTGTAGAGTCGGCGCACTTCCGGCGGCAACTGCGGACCCTTACCGAAGAGGCCGGCGAGAGTGCTCACTGCGCTTAACGCCAGGTTGGGATCAACGGCCATGTCACACCTCCACCCCTATCGTTTCTTGGGCTTCTTGCTTTTCGGCGACTTCCGCTCGACACTCGCTGTCAGGGCATTTCGCGCGCCCGTTATGCTCTGGTCGATGTGCGCCTTGACCTTCCGGGCGGCAACGTTGATCTCGGAAGGTGCTTTCACCCTGTCGAGTGCTGGCTTGCCATCAAACCCGTGCGCACTGGACACCATGCTGGACATCTCATCCAAGGAGTCGCGCAACTTGCCTATCGGCGTCTTCGGTTTCGGTGGTCCAGCCACGCTCGGTTTTCTCGCCATCTCACACCTCCACCATTAAGTTCACCGTGTCTACACGGCTTGCCTTCCTCACGGATCGAAGAATCCCCAGACTGTCACGACCGCTTGCACGGCGCCCGGCGTGCCCACCCGCTTCGCCTGCACGGTGATGTCGTCGCCCGCCGCGAACGCCACCGGCGTGAACGTCCCGGTGAACTCATCCTCCGTGCCGGCGCCGCCGCTGATCGTCCCCGTAACGGCCGTTGCCACACCACCTTTGTAGACCGTCACCACCAGGTCGTTCCCGGCGGCGCCCACGTCCCCTGTCAGCTTCACGGACAGCGCGACGAGAGCACCCGCTTTCGGCATCGGGTTCGCCAGTAGCACCGTCGCTGATCCCGCCCAGGCGTTATTGATCTCCGCATCCGCCACCCCGAGCGCCGAGATGAGCACTTGCGTCCACGCACCCAGCACCGTCAGGGCCGAAAACCTCGCGTAGGCGAAGGCGCTTCCACCATTGTTGTAGTAGAGCGCCTGTTTGTCTTCCGTCGCTCCCGGCAACGGGACGTTCTTGCCCCTGATCTTCTCTACCGTCGTGGTCGGGTTCGTCCCCGTTACGTCGCCCGCCATCGTGACGTAGGCGTAGAGGAAGGCCAGCGTAGCCAAGTCGTACTTTACAAACTTGGCGTCGGACCCCGCCACCGGCGCAGGGATCGGCGTCTCCTGGATCTGCTCCACGACGTTGGTCGTCGCCGGGCCCGTCACGTCGCCGGAGAGTGTATCGCTGCCGCCGCCACCACCGCCACCCAGCGCCGCTGCGCCACCTCCGGTCGGATCATCGCTTATGGCACCCGCGCCTGCCAACACGGCCGCGTCCGTCGCGCTGTCGCCCTCACCCACCAGGGCATCCTCGATCGCGCGCAGCCGGTGCTCAAGTTGCTCGGCCTGCCGGGGGCCTGGCCGATAGGGACTGTATCCGCGTGGGATGGCTAGTTCCTCCCGGCCATACTCTTGACCGCCAACGGTAGGTATGGTAGAATACAGATATGGGAAACTCTGGCAGCTTCAAGAAGGGCGAACCGCAGGCGTTTACGAAAACATGCACCGCGTGTGGCCAACAATTCACCTCCCAATCGGGCAACCGCAGAAAGTGCCCCGTGTGCCGCGTGTGCCCACAGTGCGGGCGTGAATTGGGCACGCGACAACGCAAGTTCTGCAGCCAACCCTGTGCGAGCCGCTACTATTACGAGCACTCCCCAGCAGCAAGACAGGCTCTGGAGGACGGTCGTTCTGACCCGGAAGCGGAAGTGAAGCGGCGAGCCAGCATCTCCAGGAATATGCTTGGGAGGAAACAGGGGCCGTTGGCTCTCGCCCATAGAGCCAAGATCGCAAAATCCGTCAGCGCTGCCACCCGGAGGAAACCCCGGGTGGGACAGCGCGGCCCGAAACACTGGAACTGGAAAGATGGGGCACCTCGGAACGAGCGGAGGCAAGCCTTGGGCCGTATCGAGTATCAACTTTGGCGGAACGCGGTTTTCACACGCGATGACTATACCTGCCAGACATGCGGAACACGTGGCGGGGACATGCACGCGCATCACATCAAGCCGTGGGCGGGCTATCGTCACTTGCGTTATTGGGTTCCTAACGGTATCACTTATTGCCTGTCCTGTCATAGGATTGCCCACTCAAAGCGAAACTCTTCCGGAACGAACAGGAACGTAAGTAAGTACCATCTCGCGAATAGCAGGTCGATTGCTTACGCTTCCGGACAACTGAATCTGTACCCACCTACCGAGAAGTGAGCGGTGGAGACGTTGCCGAAGTTCAATGTCGTTGCTCCCGGACAGGGAGATTGAGTAGACTTGGCTGAGTTCTCCGTATTCACTACCACCGCATGTCACGGTGACAGTCACACTGTCCGTCACCCCTTCCAGGCGCAGGTAGAGGTAGGCCATCCGCGAGACGGCGCCGAGGTTGAACCGCTTCGTGGCACTGGTGATCGCGATTGCCGCCCCCGCGTCGGTGCTCCCGGTCTCGATCTGGTAGACGTTCCCATTTGCATCCACCTGATACAGCTCGTAGCCATCGGTGATTCCGAAGCGGACGGATGCTGCCCGCCAGGTGAGCGCCCCGTGGCTGCGCGGTTCCCAGGCATCCTGCGAGACATTGTAGTCGAGCCACGTCCCCAGGGTGCCGTAGCAGAGGCGGTAGTAGGCCCCCGTCGCCGCCGGGAACGGGATGGCAAACGCGGTAGCCCACGAGGCCACCGTCGCCACTGCCAATCGTTCGTTGATCCGCTGGTGCGAGATCACCTCCGGTGCCCCCTGCCCGTCCCACCGCACCACTTGCGGCCCCGGCGCCACCCAGTAGAGCACGCCGTTCAGTTCGCAGACAGTATCCCCCGCGATGCAGCCCAACTCCAGCGTCGGGTCCACCGTCGAGGGTCCCCAATCGGACTGGCTGTAGGCGTGGATCGTGTAGAACCGCCGCCGCGTGAGCGCCCGCGCCTCGCCCCTGAAGAAGCCGAACCAGACGATCTCCTCGTCCGTCACGTCCCCACCCAACTCGAACCGCCACCCCTGCGTTGGGTGACGCCGCGTCAGCGGGTCCACACCATCTGGGAACACCTCGTAGTCCGCCGGCCGCTCCGGTGTGGCGCGGTTCGAGACGGCGATCCCGGTGGGCTTCCCGCTGTAGTTGGCAAGCCACAGGCGCCCGTCCGGAGAACGTGCCACCCACCGCGCCGCTGCCGGCGGGTCGTCCCGCTCTACGTCGATGGATGCGGTCACATCCACCGCCTCGTTGGCCACGTTATCCACAAAGGCCACGGCTACGGCGGTGCCGTTGGCGTGGTTGTAAAGGATGCCGCGGGAGACCGTAATCACCGCACCGACCACGTTGGTGACGCGGCAGAACTCCTCCAAGCCGACCACTCCCGCCTCGATCACGAGCCAATCGCCGATGGCGATGTTGGTGGCGGATGTCACCGTGAATGACGTATCTCCAGCCGTCACGGCCGCATCGTTGAACGTCGTCGCCTGATCGAACACCTCACCGACACGCAGCCACACGTCGCGCCCACGTGAGTCCTTGGTCAGCGCCGGAACGCCTCCGTTCCGGTAGATGCGGATCTTGGTCGTTGTCGCATCCGTGCCGCTGTCGGAGGTGAAGTAGAGCCCGGCCGCCTTCTGGAACGCAGCGGCCGAACCGATCTGGTTGTTCACGCCGACCGTGGAGAGGTCCACCGGCGTGCCGCCGTTGCTCGGGTCGCTCGGTTCGCTCTCCCGTGCCAACGCCGGGTCGTAGTGCGTGTAGCGCCAGCGATACGCACCCTGAAGCCGGCCTGGCAACAGTAACGCCCCAAGGCGCATCCCATCCCCATCGAAGGCCGCGATGCACTTGAACCGCTTGAAGTTGATCGTCGCCAGGTTTCCCATTGGCACGAAGTGCGGGTACCACTCGTTCTTCGCCGACGCTTGCAAGGAGTCGGAGAAGTCCTGATCGCTCACGTTCCCGAACTGAAAGGCGATGCTCGTCTTCCCGCTGTTCCCCCGAAGCCAGAAGGCAATGGTGTGGCTGGGGATCGCCTCCGCCGATATGTTCTCTCGGATCCAGTCATCCTTGCCTGCCGCCGCCAACACGTGCAGGTAGACAGGGACCGTTGCCAACCCGTCCGGGGCCGTGTAGCCCGCGCTGGCGTCCTCCAGGTCGAACTCGGCCGCGTTGCTCTTGGCCCACGCCGCAAGGCTCGCCCAGTCCTCCAGAATGTCGTACGTGCGCTTCCGCACCGTGGGCGCCGCACTCGGCCGCACCGGCAGTGCCACCGCCACCACCTGGTTGCCAGAGGCCGGCGTCTCCTGGTACTTCCGCAACGCCCCGGCGCGGTCGGTGATGTAGGCGCGGTCGTTGAGCGTGACCATCTTGAAGAATGCCTGTGCGGTGCCTCCCAGAGACGTGCCACCTGTCGTGGTTTGGAAAGCGGTATCGGTCCCCTCCTTGTAGTCGTAGAGTGCGCCCGCTGCCCCCGTTCCACGCGCCGCCAATCGGATGCGCGTCCCGGCCGCCTCGTAGTGATCCGCCAGCATCCGCACGTCCCCGGAACCCGGCAGGGCCTTCCAGAGCGTCATCCCCAGGCGCGTCTGGACCTTGCCCGACGCCACCCGGATGTTGGAGAGGTCCGGTGAGAAAGTCGGCGCGTAGAGTGCGTCGTCGAGCGATGGGTCAAGTCCCTCCTGCAGTCCCTGCAACGGAGGTGGGATTCGCAGTTCGCGGACTAGGTCATCAGGCATCAGCATAACCTCCCCGGCGAAACGCGCGCCACCGCAACCAGCGGTCATGAATGTTCAATCGGCAGCAGCGACAGTAAAGGTGCCGTCGCAGGCAGCGAAGATGCTTGCTCATCAGCTACTTCCGTGGCGGATCAGGAGTTTGTGGGAGCCACGCCCACGTGCGCCTCTGAATGATCGCGTCCACGGTGGACGAGTGCAACCCTGTCGCCCTCGCCAGTCCTCGGCAAGTGTACTGTCCGGTCTCGAACTCGTGACGGATCAACCAGACATCGAAGGCGCACAACTTGGATGTGCCGACTT
>ERZ1292632.325-Hain-H43-01um-R2-325-length-49230-cov-9_pt1 | contig 42910 bp, 65 predicted proteins | sample MGYA00564407_ERZ1292632 | MGnify/ENA primary metagenome ERZ1292632 (study PRJEB36523, sample SAMEA6512637) | groundwater metagenome | collected 2019-01-08 | study: AquaDiva: Metagenomics assemblies of 32 groundwater samples | reverse complement strand
TTTGGTATGATGCCCACCAGCGCATCAAGGAAAAGCCAGGCCATGATGGACCTTGCTCGTGGCGGAAGAAGTTTCGATAACCCATGGGGATATACAGGGGAACAGGCTGGAGCAGCTCGTGCTAATGTGATGGCGGCAGAAGAAGAAGAAGGCCGTGAGAGAGAGCAGTTTGACTGGCAGCGACAGATGTTCCAGCAACGTAACAAGATCTTCTCGGAGTTCCTTAAGTTGCTACAAGGCGGAGGGGGTGGGCCAGGTGGTCCTGTGCCTATGCCAGTCCCAATGAACCAGGCACTTATGGATTCAGCAATTGCTTCCTTTGCTCCTATGGAGCAGGCAGAGCAAGCAGGAGAGATGAGGGCACAAGCTGGTCAAGGACGGTTTGGTAGTGACTCTACAGCCACTGCACAGAGACAGTCTAATCTTAGGACGCAACAGTCTAATAGACGATCAGCAGCAGTTCTCCCAGCTTATAACGCCACGGTGGCCGGATATGGCCCTGGGGTACAGGCAAGAGGCCAGGACATTCAAGGTAAGCAGGGTCTACTACAGATGATTATGCAGATGTTTAGTAGTGGAGGAGGCATGAAAGCCTAATGGCTACTTACGGACTTGGAGTAAACACAAACGTACAGCCCAAAGGGCTATATCCTGATATGCTACCTTCTCCTGAGTTACCTACACAGACGACACAACCCTCCATGGAGGAACTGTTCCGACAAGGTAACGTCCAGGTCTCGGGACCCAGGCCCTCCGAAGAAGAAGCTCTAGGACAACTCCTGCCTTCACCTCCTGTTTACCCATCGGAGGAAGAGGGACGTATCCGCAGAGAAGGATTCTGGGAGGACATGCTGGGAGGCTTTGCTGAGGGTAAAGTTGGCCCTGAAGTGGCCGCTATGGGCGAGCGCCAACTAAGCAAGATTGCTGAGACCAGAGAAGCCGAACGTACTAGGAAGTCTCAGGAAAACGCACCTATGCGCGCGGCCATGGCCAACCTAGAAGCTCGCAGGAAGGGCCTTGATGTCTTTAAGACTGAGAAGCAGATCGAGGCTGAACTAATGCAGGCCGGTGTGGCCAACGAGGTTCGACTGCGCCTAAATGCTGACCTGGAGAAGATGCGTAGAGGACCCATTTCCGGCTCTGGAATACTAGCCCTGTACAATAGGGAACAGTTAGAGGGAGATCCTTCGGTTCGTAAACACCTACTTGCCAGCCTCGGCTTTCAGGACATGATTGCTAAGGGACAAGGATTGGCGGCTATCGTCTCAGCCCTTACCAACCTGAAGAGTTCTCTACCTGGAGTACTCGGGAAAGATAACGTCGATGTGGCCAATAGTTTCGTGACACTGACAGCTCTCATGCTGTCGGAGATGACAGGCCGGTCAATGAAGGACTTCTATGATGTTCACGTGAATAAGAGCGGCCGCTCCGTCTATACTCTCTCTGTGGGCAGTATGCTCGGTGGAGCTACGCCTACTGCCCAACAGGGTGGCGGCTTTGACTTCGGCGGTGGTGGCGGTATGAACGAAGCCCCCATGTATCCAGGTTAACTAAATGGCCCTAATGCCTTCTTCTCCTATGTCTGGTGGTGAATTCCTGCCGCCTCTTGGTGGAGGCGGTGTAGGTATAGGTCCATCTCCTCTGGGCCAGGTGCCTCCGCAGATGGACATCATGGACATGTTATCTCAGATGCAGGAAGGTGGTGGTCCACAGCGGATGCCATATAACTTCCTGTCAGAGGAAGAGGCTATCTACTACCCCAATCTACTTCCCCGAGATACATCCTTTATGCAAGAGATGCAGGACCGGATGTTCAGTCCTACACTAGGACAATCCTGGGCACCCCAGATCGGTGTCAGTGCTGGCTTCGGAGCACTAGTTGGGTTAGGTGCTGGTGGCCCTGTAGGGGCCGCTTTGGGAGCCGGTATTGGCGCTGTTGCCGATATCCTTGGTACTGCTGGTGAGGTTGGTGTCCGCCGAGCTATGGATGGCGAGGATATAGAGACCCCACTCGGTTCTATCAGCCCCGAGATGGCCGGTATGTTAACCAACCTGGCTATACAGCTCCCAGCGACTGGTGGGCTTACCAGAGCCGCTATCCGGGGAGCCAAGGGGCTTGGCTGGATTGCAAAGGCCAAGGACATTGAGGAACAGGTCGGACTACCCCTGAGAGGCCTCTTGCCACCCCACACAAAGCTTTATGACACACTAGCGACCATGCCCACTGGGAAAGCCTTCTATGAGGTAGACCCCAGGTATAAGGCCATCTTCCGTGCTGCAGAGCGGCTAGGCCGTCCTCCTGACTGGGATTCCCTCTTCATGAACTGGAAGAAGTTTTCGCCAGAGGTCAGGGAGTGGATGGATAAGAACATGCTCTCCCCCACCGAGGACATCTTCAAGGCTCCAGAGCTAGAGGGAGTTCTAAAGCAACTCTTCCCTGTACAAGCAGCCACCAAGGGTGCTGCAGCCTTCTCCGACTTTGTGTGGCAACGCCTATTCCATTTCGCTGCCCGTCCTGAGCGTGTCCTTTATGGCGATGAGTTCGCCATGCGTGGGCTACAAACTATGCAGTCTTCAGAGTTGTGGAATCGCTCCCTGGCTGGTGGGGCGGCAGATGTTTTCAAGAAGATCTTCGATGGTGTCCCGACAGAGGACCAAAATCTTCTCTCACGGATCTGGTTGCATGCCCAGGGTCATTCCACCGCACAGCTTCGTAAGGCCGGTAAGAAACCTACTGCTCTTGACGTCGACGATATCTTCCCTAAGGCTGTTGGAGATGAGAAGCGTTTACTTGAGGAGATGCAGAAGGGCCGGACTAAAGTTGGTAAGAAACAGCTTTCAATGTTTGACTCCGACCCTAGGATAACTCCAGAGGTTTCCTTCGCGCAGGAGCGCGAGAAGGTCATGAATCTTCTTACGCGACAGGGACGACCCGATCTTATTCCAAAGTATGAAGCATTGCAGTCCGAACTACAATTCATGGGACAGACACTTGTTGACCTGGGGTTGTTGAAGCCAGACAAGTTGATCCCGAACTACCTTTCCTTCGTTAGGCAGACATATGAGGCGCAGGGGCAGAAGTTAGTAGAATTGCCCAACGGCTACTTCCCAGTTAGTATAAAAAAGATTATCCCCAATAAGGGTCAGGCCTACTTCCTGCGTAACCGTAGACTCACAGACCCACCGACTGATCTAGGTCTGAAGGAGATCTGGGATACCTATGCCAACGCCTACTCACACTTATTGGTTAACCATGCCATGTTCCCACGCATGCAAACGATTATGGAGAATGTACAGGACACCAACAAGGCCAACTACCTGGGAAGCATGTTCAACTACTTTGTGGGCAACAAGGGTGGCCCAGGAGCCTCTCTAGAGATTGGCCGGGATATGTCTAACATCATGAAGACGGCGCAGTTCTGGCGCGTTATCGGTGGTTCATTCCTAACCCCAATCGTTAACTTGAGCCAGCGGGTCAATATCTTGGGCCATGCAAGCTATGGCAACTGGATGCGCGGCTTCCTACCTAATGCCCATCTGGACAAACGATCCAGGGAGATGGGACTCATTGACGAACTAACCGGTATGCTTGGTCACGCCGGAGACGTCGATGAAGTTTGGTACAACGCCATCATGGGCGGCAAGTTAAAGAAGTTCGGAGATATTATCGCCTGGCCCTTCGTTCGATCAGAAATGAGTAATCGGAGGCACGCCTTCCGCTCAGCCTTCTATGAGGCTATGGGAAAGCCCGGGATGACGACCGAGGCTGCTGAGGAGTACGCCAAGTACGTAGTGGAGAATACACAGTTCATTACCAAGATCGCCCGTACCCCCGCCATTATGCGGAGTGAGTTGGGCAGTGTGGTTGGCCAGTTCAAGATGTACATGGTCAATCAGTTGGGCTTCATGGAAACGCTGATGCGCAAGAACCCCAAAGGGGCAGCTCGATTGATGTCTGGAGCTGTGACGCTCTTTGGACCGGACATCCTCTTCCCTGGTATGGATGTCATGCTGTCTAGACACTTCCTAGGTTCCCCAGAGAAGTCGCCCTTCAAGGGTGTTATTGGTCACCTGGGAGCTTCTATGGTGGACCGTGCCTCGATCTTCGGTGTTGGTAAGGACGACTTGACGAGTCTAGGACAGTTCCTCCCTGGCCCAGCATACGACCACGCTCGTAGCGTCATGGAAGCCACACTGGGTATTGATCTAAACTTTATTGACCAGTCTAAGTTTGGTATGCCCCTCACGCCGGATCAGCGGGCTTCTAAGGCCCTCCGTAGCATTCCCTTCGCGGGGGCACAGCTAAATCGTATTCGCGGAGCAGCCAAGCTTATGACTAGCGAGCAAGAAGACCGGGGTGCTCTTGACTTCATGCAGGCAATGGGGATGGAGACGGCCACCGGACCATTGCATGATCGTGTGACTGGTGGTGAAGCTGCACTTAGGATGTTTGGTCTATACTCCCCCAGAGTACAGGAACGACAAGAAATGATGACCATGGTCCGGGGGGTGCAAGACGAATACCGAGAGATCATGGGCCGGGTTAATGAGGCCCTAGCCGCTGGCCGCTCGGATCTCGCAGACGAGATGTTGCAACGCTTCCGTAGAAAGTATCCCGAGATTGCTTACTTCTTTCCCACATACGCAGGAACGAAAAAGGGTCAGGAGCGTCTACTAATGCCAGACGCCTGGCGGCTGCTACAAGGACTACCCAAGGAGCTGCAGCACTCCTACTACCAACAGATTATACGGCGTGAAGGCATATAGCAGAGAGGGCGTATGAAAATTGTCGACATACCCACTGACCGGCCAGTTCTCATCAGATGGAAGGACATCATTGAATATCACGGATCTGACGATACATTTGACCCAGATGACTATCCCCGCAAGTCCCCCACCTTCGAGGTAGCCGGTATAGTGAAATATGTAAAGAGAGGGATAGTTGTGGTGTCTACGGAGTGGGGACTCTCTGAGTCTGACGAGGCCGGAGACGGCTTCTCTGGACGTAGTACCCAGCTTATCCCAGCCGGTTGTATCGACGCGGTCTATGAATTGAAGGTAGGTAAGAAGTTGTACACAAACCCGTTGTACTCTAAGGAAGGGGGTGGTACTTCTGGCGGACGAGATAACACCGATAAGCCAAGAACAGTATCGGAATGAGCAAGGACAGGACCGGATGGTCCAGGATGCCATTGGCAAGATCCAGGCCATGCTGGCATCTGCAAGTTCTAAGCCTAGAACTCCCGCTATGCCTGGTAGAACCATCACTGGCCGTCCAGCCACCACTTGGCCTATGGATGAAGTAGCCCAGGGGGCGGTGCAGCATGGTCTAACGGGAGCTATGAAACGCGGAGCAGGCGGTACATTAGATGTCATGGGTGAGGCAGTTGGAGAGGTTGCTGGTGACTGGGAAGATACATTACAAGCCGGGCCAGATCCATTGGGTATGTACCAGGCGGCTCGAACATTACTTGGAACAGCAAACCTTCCATTTGAGCTAGCCAAGTCCCCAGTAACTGCTATGACCCGAGGTATGTCGGCAAGAGCTGGTCAGACTGATGATCCATATACCCGCATGAAGTTACAGGCTGGGGCTGGCACTTTTGATACACTTGCTGACCTTGCTACGCTTGCGCCGATGCGAAGGTTGGCACAACGAGGACTACAAGCGCTAGCCACTAAGACTGGTAAATCAGTGCTAGGTGCGGCACCAAGAGCCAGGAGAATATCCAAAGTACCTACTATAACTCCAACTAGATCTACTCCACCCTCTCCCGGAGAGATCGAGGCTCCCTTGGCTGGCCGTCCTACACCACCCCAGATTATACCACAGATTATACCACAATCTTACGAAGCTGGTTTTGAGTCCGCCCCTAGAAATCCTAGAGTTCCTATAAAACCCTCTGATCCCTATTCCCGGGTTGCTGGTGAGCGTGGGATGGCTGATATAGAATCTAAGATTGCTAGGATGAGGGGAGAGGGTCTTGGAACTGGTTTAGAGCAGAAGCGAGTCCGACCATTAGAAACCATGGATATCCGTGACGATCCCATGAGTAGAATAGGAGAAAAATTAGAGGGTGTACTTAACGCTTCTGCACGGCCCGTGTCTGATTTTATGGCAGAGGTGGTAAATAGACGAGCACTAAAAAGTATCCCACGAGAATTAAGAAATGCCATCAAGCGGTCTGGGGTCGAAACTCAACAGGTGGAGTCTGCTCCATGGGGAGGCAGATATACGCCGCCTGGTCCTAACCTACATATTGGACATCAACCTAAGCCATTAGCGCAATGGTCTGCACAACAAAACAAAATGAGACCTGAAGGTAAATTTGGTGTCTCCCCAATAGAAGGCCCGCCTGCCGCCAAATTAGAAACAGCTATTGATTCACTACGACATGAGTATGGCCACACTCTGTTAGAACCAGGTGTACTTCCAGATCCCATTAGGGAACAAGCTATTGTACAAGCTCTAATTAATAATGAGATGCTTCCACGACTTGGGGAGTATTATGGAAGTAGAATAGTCCCGGGAGGTAAAAATTTGGCTCTAGCAGAAAAACTACATGGCCCGCGGATCTGGGAATCATTTGCTTCCGAAGGATTTACTAATCCGATGGAACTCACTTCAGTACGAACTCCAGCCACTGCGATGGGCGTCGAAGCCAGCCATCGAAAATCAACCGTACGCACACTTCGAAATATGAGTAAGCATCTTAAAGCAATGAGGCGCCAACAGGGGACACAACCACAATGAACGCCTACGATACGTTACATATTGCTATTCTCTTAGGTTCTTACGGGTTTACCTGGGCTGTGTATAAGATTCTGAGTAAGAAGATTGATGATATACTGACGAACCATCTTAAACATGCCCGAGGAGACATCATCGTACTTGAAGCAAAAGTAGATAAACACAAGACAGACTATGATGCGCGTAAACATTTTCCTCACTAACCTCACTAATCTCACTAACCTCACTAAATAAACAAAAGTGCCCTGAGCCGCCCCCGCCAACCCATGGCGGGCTGTGAGGTGTTGAACCTCAGACTCAGGGCATATCTGTTTTTAGAGTTTAGAAGTCTTCGTCGTCCTCCTCGTCTTCTTCCTCCTCGTCGACGTCTTCTAGGTCAACTTCCTGATCGTCCTGATCGTCTAGAACCAACCGAATTCGCTCGATGATACCCTGTGCATGCTCCAGTTCATCCAGAAGAACTGTATTCTCATCTTCTAAATAGGCAAGTTGCTCTCGAAGCTTACGTTCCTTTGTAGGCATGTCCTCTATCCCTCCTTCTTTGGCACGACGGCCATACGGTCCATATCAGTACCTAGGTACAATTTAGGGTGTCCCTTGTTCCTTCTACTCTTAGCTACATACAATCTAATGTCGCCTGTTTCTTGCTCCTCCTCTGTCTGATTGATGGTGATGATAACGTCAGCTATTCTGGCTTTCTTGAAAGAGTCTGCGATATCTCCCATCCCGATCCATCGTTTGTTAAAAGCACCTCGGACGGCTTGGCTTGCGGTCCATATTGGAATAGCAAATTTATTCGCCAGTCTTCTAAGTTGCCGATAGATTTCACCCAATTCATTATAGTCTTCCAAGTTCCTTCCAGAGTCCATAAGGTCGGCGTAGTCAATGAAAAGGACATCGATCGCTCTACCTCGTCTCCGCTGACCTTCCAGAAAAGCCCGAACACTCCCAGGGGTGAAGATGTCATCCGTTGCATCGAGGATCGTGAGTTTGCCACCATTCTCCTTTGCTTTCTGTTTTAGATCGTTATATTTATCTGGAGACTTCCAACGCCCGAAGAGCATATCCAGTCTTCGACAAGCATCCTCTTTACTGATCTCCAGGGTAACAATTGCTGCGTGGTACCCATGGAAGTATGCCATAGCTCCGGCTTGATGGAGCAGTAGTGTCTTACCGATTCCTGGCCATCCCACAAAGGATGCCAATTGACCCGGAGAAAGCCCTCCTTCGATTGCATCATCAAGAGGTTTAATGTACGTAGGAATTGTTTTAGCCGGTGTATACTTAGTCTCCGAGTACGTAGTGTAGTCAATAAGGTTGTCAGTGGCCGCGACGACATTGTTTCCTTCCTCCAAGACTTTGAGTAAGTCCGGGATGTCGAGTTCTGCGCCACCATTAAGTACAGGGATTGCAGAAGTAGCCAGAAACCGGGCGATGCTGCGTTTATAGGCGTTTTCAAAAGCGCGTTTAATCCCTTCTGGAGAGTACTTGGATCTATCGACTTGGCGCAAGCTGTTGATGAATTGGCCTAGGTCGGCAACTTCTCCATCTCGCACCTTATCTCTTGCAAGAAGTGCAAGCTCATCTACTGAGATCTCCTTGTCTTCCCCACCAGGACCCTCATGTAGCTCCCTGATGACACGATACACTGCCCGTAGGACAGGCTCAGGGGCTACTAGGTCCTTAAGGGAGTACTTTGAGTAGATGTTGTAAAGATCCTTGTAACAGAGAAATCGAATGATTTCTATCATTTAGGGATAAACATCTCCATTCTCTGCGATCTTCTTATCCTCATGGGGGGCCGCTAATGGCATTTAGAACTTCTCTGGTACTAGGGTATTATCTCCGCCATCATCGTTCCAACGGTCAATGATGTACCTGACAGCAGTGTCTAGATCCGGAAGAATCTTTGTGGCGGCCACCTTAATCCAGGGATGTCCGATAATATATGGATCGTCTGTAACTAGGATAACCGGTTTCTTATCAATAGTATAGGCCTGCCAGATCTCGCACACTGTGCCTATGATCAGGTTTACAGGAGCAGGTAAATATACCAAGACAAGGTCACAGTTCTTAACATCACGGAGATCTCGGTTAACAATCTCGTTAATATCCTCCCCATGGTGGTCTGCGTGTTGGAACAGTCTACCTCTAAGTGGGTTGAGGGACTTGATACCTGCACTTTGGAATCGGTCGGTAACATCCTGTCGCCACTCATTGGCCTTCTCAAACGTTAGGCCACCAATCTTTCCACTAAGATATACTTTCATTCTTTTATCTCTGGATATAGTAGGGACAAGGACAATTGTTGTGGGGGTACTGGCTTCCACCTATCGTCCTCTCCTATATTCTCCCGTTCAAACTCCATCAAAGAGAAGGCGATCCAGGCAACACTTGCCATGTGGTGCTGCCCATCCGGGTCAAAAGACTCACCTCGCCACCAGGCGAAAGCATGACGACATAGCGCGGCGAACAGTCGTCCCCATCGGAACCCTTTTCGCCAATTGTTATCCGCATACTTGTTGGCCCCGATTGTATAGACACGTGCCAGTTCTTCCAAAGGACCGACTGGAATGAGATCATATCGGAGTTTGTCCTCATCATTCTTAAACCCCGTAGGTTCGTCCTTCAAATGTAAACCTCCCTTTCACGATTGGTAGCGTATAGTCTGAGAAGTCTCCGTCTGGTCTGACATAAGCTACGTTGAATCCGTGGTGCCAACGGTTAGGACGAACGCGCATATAATGAGGATTAACGTTACAAAGGCACCCAATACTGCCGCCGCTGATCCTATCATCCACATCCACGGGGGATGTGAGGGTATAGTGCTGTATATCATGAGTGTGACCATAGCGTATATTGCGGCGATAAGCCAGGACTGTTGCTTTGGCGTGATGGTCATTCGTATACACCCCATGAATGTACCACAGTTTACCTACTTGATAGGTTTGGCCGAACGGAATTGATACAATACCCCGTTCTTGTAGTCGAAGGCAATGATCCACTTCAAGGAGTCCTTCCATCTCAGGATGAATATCAATGTACTGTTGGGCCCAGTCTTCATGGTTCCCGTGGAAAAAGACCACGGTACAGCCTTTGGGGACCAGAGATATATGTCGGTCCATGATCGCCGAGAACCCTTGATAGTCTTGTAGAAGTCTTTGTCCTTCCAGTGCTCGGCGTTTGTCTTGGAGCCAATGTGAAACAGAATCCATCTGCAACTGGTCGCCAAGATAGATAAGATGTGTGGGGTGAAAATCAGATAGAAAGCTTTCAACGCTAGCCAGAGAAGCGTCGTCATGAAGGGGATAATGAATATCGGGGAGCGTAACCACTCTGGCAATATTTGTGTCAGATCGATTGGGTTTGTGAGCCACTCAGACACACCCTCTCCTGTTTACCACAGTTTGTAAAGTAAATAGATAGCGTAAGCCTCCAGAAGAAAGGCCAGGCTATATAATAGACCAGCAGCAAGAATTAAAACGACAGCTTGTATACCAATAGGCACAGATCGACACCACCTTATTAAGGTTCTAGGAATTCCCATTCTACAATTGCTGATCCTTGTTTAGGCTTCCATCCCAAAGCTCGACAGACGCCTTCAGAGAGGTCAATTCCTGCTCCATTTGTTTCACGACCGCGCTCGTCGCGTCCAGAAATTGCTGCAGGATCATCACTTCCGAATACATAACCGTCGTCGTGCTCATTCCAGGGACCCACGTCAAGCACCGGCGCAATTGTGCATCGATCCCCTTGGCACACTCGAACAATACGCCAGAGGGCTCTAGTAGACGGCAGAGCGACAAAATGACTGTTCCTACGTATGGTGAGTCCTGCGGCCGTGAGTCCACCTATCAGTCCCTCCCTTGTAGCCTTAACCTCTTTCAAGTTGGTTTCCCTTCGTATCGTACCGTGGGATCATCCAGAACCCACACTTAGGACACTTGGCTTCGTAGACAGGTAATTTGTTCGGGGGAGTACTGTCCGGCCAGTCATATCCCACATGGCGTAGGGGATGATCTTTCGGTAAGGGGTACTTGACAGTTCTATAGGCCTTGTCTATCGCTCTATAGGCAGGATCATACCAGGTTACCTGCACATCCTCCGCCCGCCAGTGTCCGTTTATGATAAGCTCAGCAGTTAGCCAAGCCTGTTTGAGTTTCTTAAATATCTTCATTGTCAGTAAAGTTCTTTTCTTGCTCCAGGCTACCTTCGTAGATTATAACAACCTCATCAATTAACTCAATCGCTCTACCAACAGCAGAGATGAGATGGTCCGACATCTCCTCTGATTCAGCATCTAGGAGGTCCCCCAGTTCATCTGCCATATCCTTCATATCTAGGTAAAGACTTTCCTCAATTAGTGCATTACGTTCCGGTGGCATTTTTCTTTCTCAGCTCCTCTATCGACGCAACAATATCGTCTCTATAAGTTTCAAGCCAGCCAAGACGCTGCCAAGTATGAAGAACCCAGTGAACCCACTTTGGTAGTATAACCAAATTGGAACTATTGTTGTTACTAGGGTTCTCGTCCAGATGATGAATAACCTCGCCCTTTCGCGGCTCACGTCCATACTTCGCCTTAACTATTGGGAGATATAAAGACTTCGGGGGCCGCTTTAACTTCGGGATTACCTCCCTGGCAGGGATCTCCGCCCCAGGCGGGGCAGAAATCGGCTTGGTAGGGACAGAGGTAGCAGCCGAGCGACGGCTCGGGGTCGGGTGGGACTTTGTCTTTGATTGCTTTTTCCGTTTTGGCAAATTGACTCAGGATCTCCTTCAATCTTTTAGGGTTAGGCCCAACACGAATGATCCGATAGCGATGATCATCACGAGAGCAGAGAACAAGATAAACATTGGGTACGTCAAACAGACTGACATATAATGTCGCCTGATCTATGTAACGGGGGCGCTCTCGGATGCAGTCATCGTAGCCGCCGATGGCTCGAACGTCTGCATCACCGAGAGATTTGATCTCAATTGCTGCAACTCCTTCAATGAGTCCATCACACCGGCCCACAACAGTAAACTGTTGGCCGTCAACAGTGTAGCACTTAGAACCCCTCGCCTGACCTGTCCAGGCCAGACCTGACCCATCCCGGAGAGAACGGAGCACAATTGATTCAATAGCCTCACCACGTCTTGCGAGATCTGGGTATCGAGGGTTGTCCGATTCTCGGCCAGGATAACCAAGTCGGCGAAAATAGCTTCTAGCGTTGCATCCGCCTCCTTCGCTAGGCCAGAAGTTCTCGCTTGCCAGTTCTCCAGAATGTCTACCTTTGTCATATGCTAAAAATCCTCCTTTAATCCAGTTGAGTATCTTGTTCGACGTTGGAGAGTTCTCGTCTAAGATCTTCTTTTTCCTTGTCTCGATTGTAGTCTCCCTTGACTTTATGGATCTTAGTCGGCATTGGTAAAAATCTTCTCTTCGGTATCCGATACTGCTTCGAAGATTGCGGTCTGCGGTCCTGGCTTTTGGTCTTGATATTTTCCATCGTATGGATCATCCGTAGGGTGATTAAGGAAGGAGAAAACTACCTGAGCTATCCCCACACCCTGTGGGATATAAACCTCCTTATCGGAATGGTTCACTAACTCTAAGGTCAGGTAACCTTTCCATCCAGGTTCCATAACCGTGTTGAGGACAGCAACGCCACGTCGTGCCCAGGTAGATTTGTCGTGTACTACTCCTAGAACATAATTAGGTAAAGCAAAGTGTTCAACAGCCGACCCTAGGACAAATCCTTTAGGAGGGATGACGTGTTCCTCTGCAATGCGAATATCATAACCCGCATGGCTCATGCCGAACGTAACACCCAGGTACTTCGTTGCCTCTAGGCAGGGTGTAATGATTTTAGCACGGCGGATGCTTACTGGTGAGAGTATCAATCAGTTCTCCTTGATCGAGGAATACATCGTTTGCGAAACAGTACATCACATCCCATCTCTCAGGTTCTTTCTCAAAGAGAATATATCCTGGCACACCACGGCCAACCAGATACCCCAACTCAAGGTGACAGGACTTGCCAGCAGGGACGACAAGTAATCCAACATCTGCGCGGAGCAGGTGGGACTTATCGAAGTCGAAAATATGCCTTGCCGCGTATCCCTGAAGAGCTTCTCTATAACTTCTTCCCCTGGATGTTTCATACTCCTGCCAGTAGTCATCCGCCTCAGGACCTGGTGCAAACCAGTCATCAAAGACATCATAACCATATGTTCTAAGTTCCTTAGCTAGGAGTGGAATCTTGGGATTCCGTAGGCTTCCTATGAGATAGATCACGGTAGCAGTTCTTGGATCTTTCATAACCCCCATCTGCACATTTCTCGCATAGTTGATGCCCCCAGGCCGCGTACACCTCAGGGTATATCTCATCACACCACTCACAGCGAGCGTTAAAACGGTACGGCCGTACCCACGCTGGTTTATCCAAACAACTCCTCAGCATCGGCCTTTACTTGCTCTTTAGACTTAGGATCACTAGGACTATCGCCAGTAGGATTATTACCACTCCCACTTCCACTTTCGTATCCCTCCATATTCATCTGGAAGATGCGCTTAGATGTCTCCTTGAGCAACCCAAGAAGAGATTCTACGTCCTGCTTTCCAGCCACCTTAGAAGCGCCAATAAGCGCCACCGCAGTACTCGAAGCATTTTGCCGTACGATCCGGGCCTCTCTATCAGCATCCATCCCCCGTCCGGCAAAACCTCCACGAGCATTAGCTGTCGGTGATGTAGTTTCGCTACCAGGCGCGACAACCTTTGGACTACCCATGTTAACATACTTGCCCTTAATGAGTTCATCGAATTCAATAGTCTGCCCGGGGCTAAAATCCACCTGGCCCCAATAGCTATACTCCTTTCCATTAACTGTGACAATGTGGAATACCTTACCAGTCTGTGTCGGCCGCTGCACGATAGAGTCAACCTTACCACTCAGTTTTCCCGGCACTATGCGTTCTCCTTTTCTTTGTCTATGTTGTCGGGTACGACCTCAATCATATCATACGCATTGAGGTCATGTTGCTGTTCCTGTCCAGACATCATCATCCGAGTCCGGAAATGCGCACGATCTACAGCATGGAGTAGTTCACCGTACAACGCCAGACGAAGTCCACCAATAGCGGAAACTATTTCAGAATTGGGCATGGGCTTCTCTAGCTCCAGACTGAGGATATAATCTGCTCTGTCTAGCATTCTAAAGCGGTTGTCATTTATCCGATTATGCAGGTCAGTCTGTCGTTCTTTATCCATAGACCTCCTTAAGTTTGTTTTCCTTCTTCTTGTTCTTCTTGCAGTCGCTCCATGTTTCACCTTGTGATATATCAACCAGGAGTGGTACACCTAACGTGAAACCGAACGCCGCTTCGGTTGGCGGGTTCGTCGCCGCTTGCCACGCGATACGCGCGACTTCTTTGGCTTCGTCTGGGTGGGTGTCGATGAGGAGTTCGTCGTGGACGTTACAGCAGAGTCTAGATTGTAACCTTCTGGCTCGCAGTCGTTTGTCAATGACGGTTCCAACGAGCTTTGTAATATCGGCTGCAAGGCCTTGCACAAGGCTATTGACAATGGACCGAAGAAGCTCTTGTAGAGGTTTTTCGTGTACGGTCCCTGCCCACTTCCAGAATCCTCGGAGATCGGCGGGAGGGGGTCCCGCTTTTCCAAAGTTAGATAGGGAACCAGGAGCTCTACGTATACGTCCAGAATCAGCCCTGACCCACCCTTGATTATAAACTTGTCGAATGACGCTTGCAACAAACGTCCACCAGTCTGGGTAGGTTCCACGAAAATCCGTAACAACGGATCTTGCGTCACTCCAAGAAATAGGAACTCCACTCGCTTCACATTGCAACTTAACGGAACCAATGGCCGAATCGAAAGGATCGTAGAGTGCAGTAAAGTTGGTAACCTTGCTGACCACTCGCTCATTGTCTGAAATCTGTTCTTTAGCTTTTCTCCAGATTCGCTCTCCGGTATTGTCGTGTATATCTCTATCTTCATGATAAACCTTTGCTAATTCTCCCTTGCTATAGTGCCCACCGATTCGTAGTTCGAGTTGATTGAAGTCCAGGCGGGTGAGTAGTCCCCATGTTCCACAGAAGAGTTGGCGATAAGGGAGACTATCTGTGTCTCTGGGGAAGTTTTGACCGTTAGGATCGGAACTACTAAGCCGTCCCGACACTGTCCTATTCTGATGATATCGTGGATGTATCCGTCCATCAACAGGGGAAATGTGGGCGCGGAGTCCCTCCAGATAAGTAGAGAGTATCTTCCCCACCCGCCTGTACCGTAGAAGTCGTGTTGGTAACTCTCCGTGTAGTCCAGAGAGGACTTCAGCGCCGGTTGATCCCACACTATAACCGGCCTGCTGAAGGTGTCGTAGAACTTGTGCTGAAGAGTTAGGATTAAATGTAAACGAGTTCGTGAGGTCGGACAGTTCTTGTTGGTAGTTTCGTTCCCACTCATTCAGTAACCTCCGGTTGATTGGGATACCATGGCAGGTCATTGCTGCTAGTGTCTTTAGGTTCTCCATCTCGACGCGGTACAAAGACATCAATCCGGCGTTTTTCAATTGTGGTATTACATGCAACTCTAGTAAATTGGTCCACTTCACGTCGGAGTTGTTGTATTTCGTCAACGGCTCTAGAAAGTTCTCGGGTAAGTAAGTCAAGTCTTTTAAGGATTTCTCGTAGGGTTTCCATTCGTCCTTCCATATGGGAGCGTTGAGATGTTTGATAGAGAGGGATTGTAGGGAGTGATCTGAGGAGTTTTCGTCTAGGAGGTGGGCAGCAATCATGGGGTCCGAACAAGGACCCCTGATCGTCCAACCGTAGAGGTGTGAGAACCAGATGATCTCGTACTGTAAATTGAAGCCGACTTTAGTTACTGTCGGATCTTCCCACTTCTCCTTTAACTTGTCTAAGTTCAGCTATGTTCCTCCTGAGAAGAATGCTCCAGCCAAATGGCAACGCATGATGCATCCAGTAAACGTACTCTGCCCACGCTAATGGGCGTAGACGATCCCACTGCCATATCAGGCCGATCATCACCGCGGCGGCTCCGGCAGCGCGGCACGGGCCAGATCGGCGATCTCGCGCAGCTCCTCCCGCATCCGCGTGTTCTCAGCGACGAGTGCGGAGGTGGATAAGAGTTCGGCCTCAATCTCTGCTAGTTTAAAGTCGTGAGCATACGTAAAACTCTTCATTTCCTCTTGGATTTCTTCTAGTAGTGACATTCTGGCTCTACTCCTATAAGAAGTATTTCTCCCTTTCCATCAAAGGGGAACGCATCCCCGTCCTTGAAGAACCCGGAGGTCTCGATGTCAACCACGATCCGATCCTCCTCTTCTACCCTTACGTCCTCAGTGTACCCTACTTTCGGGGTTTTGTCAATGCCGGATTTTAGGCACCCCACATGACTAAAAGCATAGGCTAAATCCTCCTCTAACTCCTTGAAAACAAAGTCCTTACCCGGCCTTAACCCCGCAGCCGGATGCCAGGTAACCCATACGTCCGCGCCAAAAGGCGAAGTCCAAAGTCGGTGGCGAAGATCCCTAAGTGATAGGTCAGGTAAGCCCAGAGCCCTGGCGGCCGTCCTGCCGAGCGCAACGACCAAAGTAGGTTTAAAAGCCGCAAGTTCTTCCTGAAGAAACGGGCTGCAGAATTCGATCTCTTTGGCAGATGGGGCACGATTTCGCCCATCAGGTGTAGTGGGGCGGCATCGTACAGCGTTGAGCACTTCCCATAGGGATGTTCCCACTCTAGCCAGTATTTCCCTGAGGATGGCCCCGGACCTACCAACGAAAGCTTCTCCAAGATTATCTTCGTATGCACCTGGTGCCTCCCCGACCAGCAAGACATCCGTCTTGTGGAATATCTTTGGTCTGATACATGGTTTCTTCTTCCCTTGCCATAGACCGCACGACAAGCACGGATCAGCTAGGGGGTTAAAGTTCACTAGCTAGATACTCAAACAGTTCAGACAGAAGTAGCCATTTACCATCTGGTTGCTTATGTCGTGGCCTACCATCATCACAGCCAAAACCAATGTCATCTAACTCTCCAACAAGTTGTTCTGCTTCTTTCCTAGTTAGTAAAAGCGCGATAGCCCCTTTCCCTACTCGCATTTTACTTTCTCCCTCTGTCGTGCTTCCCTCCACTGCTTCATCGCCTCGTCTGTCAGTTCGTCGGATATCTTCCTCGCAGCCAGAACTCTCTCCATGAGCTTGTCAAACTCCGGCGGCATATCTACCATACTGCGTCTGTAATAATCTGCACTCTTCCCGCCTTCTTTTAACGCGTAGAACCCATCATAACCATTTTCCATATACCATTTAGCCATGGCTACTTCCGCCGCCAGACAGTAAGCAGGTAGTCCACAACATGGTAAGCAAAGAACCCACACAAAAACGGAAACACCAGGTGGGTGACGTACCATCCAAAGTCCATTTTACTACCTCCTGCCCATTAACCATGATGGGCAATTGCGTCCGTAGGCCCATCCGGACGCTATGAAAAGTGTCGTTCCCTTACGCTGAGGCAGCTTTGTGGGCCACCGCTTCCTAGCGCACCGTATGCACTGCCCAAAGGACCCAGTTTCGTTACTTACCTTCTCAAACCACCGTTTACAGGTGCCGCAGTAAATCATTTTATGTGATACGCTCTCACAGCCAGTAAGGGTGAGACACTGGATCTTTAACTCTCATGTCAGAAACTCCTTCATAACCTGTTGCAGACTCACGGGACGGAAATCCCAAACATCTACACCGACATTGAGTACACCTTCTTTCATCTTCATCTTCTCGTGGCTATGGCCACAAAGGCTGATAGTTCCCCCTGGGACAGTTATGGCCCGTGGATGGTGAGACATGGCGACAACAATAGGAACTACCGGAGGTTCCAAAATATGGTACTTCCAGACTTCTGAGAAGCCACACTCCTTCATCGCCTTAACCGATCTGTCGTGGTTACCTCGGATCAGGAACTTATAACCGTTTAAAGTAGCCACTAGCTCAGCAATCACCGGCTTAGCAGCGAGAGCAAAATCGCCCAGGTGATACACCTGATCCTTTGGTGTTACTACTTCATTCCACCTCCTTATCATTTCTAAATCCATCTCCTGACACGACTTGAATGGGCGGGCACAGTACTTAATTATGTTAGCATGACAGAAATGTGTGTCACTTGTGAAGTAGATCATTTCACTACCATACACCGTTCGCAATTAAGTCGGCGGGGCTCACCGAATGTTGGTAGATATATCCCTCAACTGGCTCGTCGAAGCCTTCCAGCTTAACTACCTCTCGCCGCCAGTTGGTTGGATGGCCCTCCAATCTATCCAGTCTACGTAGTGTCGCGTCGTCAATTGTATATACCTCACCATAGACCTTGCCTTCTACACCCTCCTTTTTAACCCCTGGACAGAAACCTAGATCATACATGGCAAATCCTAATGTGGTCCATCCAACCCAGATAGGGTCACGTGGTTCTAGGTAATGGGCATTTCTCTGGCCCTTCTTCAATGTCCCATAGACAAAGATGTTGTGTAGCACATCTTTTTTCATAGGCTGTCACACCATCCTTTGTGAAAGATTTCCATGTAGTAATACTTGTGACACTTACGACAATACTTCACCGGTGGTGGCCAGTCCTCATACTCCTTCTGCCGGTCGAGTATCCTCCCCAACTTCGCTAACAAGTTCGACAGCTTCCATACCCACCCCGCTAGTCTGTACCTCATCTCCGGCTAACCTCTTCTTGTACCACTCTGGAAACCCCCGACAGACACCACGTGAGATCTCCTTCCAGTATGCGTTAAAAAGCTTGTCCTTGATACGATCAGTTTCTTCGAGTAGCAAATCCTGATTAATCTCCCGCAGGAGTGGCCCAATATCCTGTGGGGCGTTTACAAGCAGGTCAAGTTCAGCCATATGCTGTACAGCCTTCTGCCACCTTGCCTCTGTGGCTAACGCCTTGATTAGCTGCTTCCGCACGTTGGGTCCCGCCTTCCACTCCATCTTATGTGCCTCTCGATACTCTGGTCGTATCATCTTTGCAAAAATGGGATGTCCGTCTCGCCCGAAGCGTTTGTAATTCTTGATTACGATTCCTTCCAGCTTGGTCCCACCTAGAAAGGAATCTATCTCTAGAAAGTGCTCAAGCTCTTTAGCGCTATACACTTCGCCGTAGTGTAAACACGGCACAACTTCTAGATCTAGTTGTTTAGCTATGTTAACCATGTGTGGATATGCCACATAGTCGCCTGGGGTCAGTGTGTTGCTAATGTCGAATAGTACCAACCCCCCCACGGGAATACGAGCATATAGCAGGACGTTTTGCTTAGGCTTTGTAATCGCCTCTGCGTGGTACATCCGGCCTGGCTTCAGTTTCCCCGTGTGCGCCAGTTCAAGAACTGTACGTACAGCCAACTCAAAAGTCTTAATAGGGTTTTCAACATCGATCTCGGCCCCCCGACTCCTAGCTATAAGTTTCCCATCTTCTCTCACTCCAAAGTTAAACTGACTCCCGTCCATTTTCTCCGTGACACAGACTGGTTCTCTAAACACATCCTGTACTGTTTTGTGAGATACCGAAAAGATCTTTGGGTAGCTCATTTACACTTCTTCGTCTAGCAATAGTGGGGCATCTGGACACTCAAGACATCGATAGGCTGTGTAAAGTATATGTCGGAACGGAATGTGAACACGGCTGTGAGTTGCATGCTCACCCCACTCGAAAGTTGCCTCATGGAATGCGTTGTGGGTTTTACACCATGTCTTATTCTTACCATCACTGTGATCGGTCGCTACGGACAGTTCACACTCCTCAGCGCTCATTTGTCCATCTCCTTATAGCTTCTACATATACAGCTACCGTGTTTTGGTTGCTCTCTATACCTGGGGCACTATTTACTTCAAGGACCCAGAATTGTAAGCGGCCATTTGTACCTCGCCTCCCGACAATATCGACAGCTCCAAAGTCCATCCTGAGCGCAACTATGGCTCGCAATCCAAGATCAGTGAGTAATTCCTTGGTGGAGGCCCGCAGGTTAAGGGCGTACCGAAACTTATAACCCGAGTCAATATTCCACGCCGGACTCGCCGGTTGCGGGCCTTTCGTGTCATCCCACACTTTCCTCGCAATTCGTATCACCTCCCCTCTGAACACATGAACACGATACTCATGTGTCTTGTTAATGTACTCCACGCCGAAATCTGCTCGCCCTAGTCCTAAGTCCCCACACAGTTCTCTAAAGTGGTAAGGCCCCAAGATATCAGTACCACCAACGTGGCGGCGTTTCCGTCCTAACCACAGCTTAGTTTCATTAAACGGTGGAATCGTAGAAAAAAGCTGTGGTGCTGGAATTTCCGATGTATGGAAATGTCGTAACTGTGTCAGCTTGTCAAAGACAATTTCTCGATTAAGAACCGGCTCCCTCACAGCCATAAGGTTCGATGTTTCTCCCCAATGTAGTAGATAGTCTGGGCGCATGTTGCGCCGTATACTCCTCCAACGTCCGTTTAGAAACTCACGGTTTCTATAGAAGCGTAAACAATCTAGCTCACTTTGTAGACGCCTAGCCGAAAGCCCTTTACCCACTATAGCTAGCATGTACCTGTACCCTCAACTCCATAATCAATATTTCCTTCTGAAGTTAAACCGATAATGTCGGGGGGGTACGTAGGTCCTAACACTTGTCGGATGAAGCGAATGTCACTTTCAGTAAACTGTCCGTCTGTGCCTCCCCCGTAGGCTGACACTTTTCCCTCCATAATCTTGTTTCTCACATATGTCACGATAAGATGATTTACCCAGTCTTTCATGGAAGTAGAAGTAAATAATTCTAGCTTGTACGCAAGCTTCCTAAACCCTATTACTTCTTGCTTGTATAAAGAAGCACACTCTGAACACGAACAAGAACTCCCTCCCCTCGCTATCTTGCCAGTTTTTATCCAAGCCGATACGACATGAACATTGTCTATGACCCACTTTAGAATCTCTCCGTGTTCTCCAATATCTATACTAGTAGCCTTACTGAATTCATCTAGCGCTGATCGGCTTGAAATTAGGGGGTTTATAATCTTAGCCACGTCTGACTGTAACTTCTCCCTGGCCAGGATCGGGAACTTTAAAAGGTGGCAGTAATTAATACAAAAACCCAACTTACGTCTGGTATTCGTGTCCAGTAATGCTCGAACGAAAGTGGTTGGCTGTGTCCCAGAGCCTGCACATGCAAACGGTAGTGTTAATCCACTTCTCCCCCTCTGAAACCACCAGGCAGAACACAACGCAAACCATGTCATTTCGTCGGGCACTTTAGGATTCTTGTTACGTTGTGTAGAAGCAGACATCACACAAAACCTCCTTTTCCTTTACCGATAGGTCACGATTCTGGTATGGCTGCCCACACCGGCAGCAGGTGAACACATACCCCCCATCTGGTACCAGTAGTTTATTAGTACTAAGTACTATAGTACTAATACTATTACTATTAGAACCCCCCGTAGGGGGGTTATTAATTAATACTACAATCTCTAAAAGCCGCCTAAGGGCGGCTTCTAGTTCTCTAACCCTCCTAAAAGCCCTTATCTTTTCCATATGTCATACCCCCCCAGTACCTACCCAGTACCCATACACAGAATAGGCCTCCCAACACGCTCAGACCACGCTAGAATCGATCGTGGTATAGTCTAGGGTATCCTCCGCCGTGTCTTCCTCGACAATGCCCTCATCGGCCTCCTCGTCACTCTCAGAGGCAAATGACTGATTTTCGGTCAGTTCTTTGTCGGACACTTCAGTAGGTGCCCGAAAATAGGGCAGTGTCCGCATGAGTATCCCTCTTAACTCCATCTCAGTTAGATCACATGGGTCAAGTACTTTCTTTCCAACTGCGACAGGAATGATACTGTTGGGTATACTGGCAATGACCGCATTTCCTCTCTTTGACTCGGCAATGTACTGTAACTCGTATTGTAATTCTACTGCTCTATTTTCCACATCGGAGTCTAACAGGACTATGAAGTTCCTGAATGGTAGAGTAACCAGCTCTTTACGCATCTTCTTAGGTAGGTTATGCCCGCCCAGGGCCACAGCTTTCCACCCCAGTTTATTTACTCTAATTGCATCTACTGGGGATTCTACAATAACCAAAGGCATCCCACCTAGCGGACTAGGTAAAACTGAGGGTAGGGCCGTAGTATACAGAATACTTCCGTTGAGAGAGAAACCCCACGCCACCCATGTTGGTTGTTTGCTACTATTATTATTATTAGTGGGCTCTTCTACACTTCTTTTATTTCCTACATTCAGTGTGCGTAGCCAACCAGCGATTATCGTATTGCTGCGAAAGATCGGGAAGAATAGATATATTGTTGGCTGTATCAAATGGCTCCACCATGAAATATCACATGGAATATCAGCCTCGTCAGTAAGCGGCGCTTTCAGCTTGAAGGACTTGGCTAGTAGAACTCTTACGTGTGCTTGTGCCAGATCTGCTGGAGTTATATGGTGTGTGCGGCAATACTGGCGCACTTCATCCTGAACTACGCCTCTGATATCGACTATAGTAAAGGAATCAAACTTTTCTAATAGTTTCTCCATGTCTGGCGAGATATACTTTAGTTTGGTGATATGCTTGACACTCATATCTAGTTTTTCCTCTTCCTTTTTTTCTATTATTGTTGCGGCAGAAATTTCTAGGCTCTGGACCAATTTTTTCAGCAGCATGTCGTCTGTTTCCCTCGAATATGTCCCCTCTTCGTGTGTAATGAGTATATTTGCACTACACTTGTGACAAAATCCTCTCTCGTAGTCGGGACTTACCCAAAAGTTCTCGGGTTTATTATCTAAGCAGAACGGACACGGGAAGTTCATCCATCCACTTCCCGACACTTTCAAGACAGACCCTAATGTCTCGTAGTTTATCGCTTTGTTTCCCATTCTTTGCGTCCCATAGAGATAGCCCTACCCACCATCGCACGATGAGCCCTTCCTCCGCATCTCGCAATAGCCTCTCCGGATTTGCCTGGTAATTACGTATCATGGACGTATATCCTATCGGGTCAAACAATTCTAGCCTAACGTCATGTTCACCATATGGTGTTCGTATAACTATGTAAATCTCATCGTTATGGACCTGTGGCAACGATGATAGCTTCTGTGTTGTCGTGTGTCGGAGGAATTGTTGTTTGGGGTTCGTCATTTAACTTTACCATACACTCTGGGCATCTGTTCTGCCTAGCCCGTAATTCATTCATTGCAATCCAGCTCCAACAGGCTCCACACCGTATTCTCTGTGTTGTAAAACGTATACCCATTGTTATCCTCGCTGGAATTGTAAGCATCTCTGGTAGAACCCTGTTTTCCGGCGGTGGAAGCAGATCACCAACTGAACGTGCTATCACCTTTGTCCCCTTAGCGACTTCTACAGCGGATGTGGGCGATACATCAGTCCTATTAACATTGGTATCTGTATGTTGATGATGTTGTTGATGATGTTGATGTTGATGATGAGGATGTTGTTGATAACCTCCCCATCCCTGTGATATTGGTGGTACGAATAGCGTTTTCCTTGTGGTCTGTTTTGGGGCTAGACTAAAGTCGGGCTTATGTGTGCCAGAAGCTACTATCCCCTCTGACCCAAGGATGATATAGTGGTCATCACGAAATCCAGCCGTCGGAGGGGAGGAGGAAACCCCCTCGAATCCTAACCTTTCTCCTAAGCTGGAGGGGTGCATTTGTAGGGTCGCTGCTTTAAGTGCACTCTCGGTAGATGCAAACAAGAAAAGTTCATTTTTGTCATCCAACATTATTGCTATTGGCGAAGTATAGCGAAGAAGCAACACATGGTCGACAGCTTTCATGGGTAGCGCCGCAATTGCATAGCTACCTAGGGCCATCTCCAGTTCTTTTCTAGACCCTTCTGGTGTCTTACCCCCGTCAAGTAGATATACAAGCGCCTCAGTATCCACCTCGCCTTGTCTTTCTGATTCACGAGGTGTAGATTCTTCTCCTTCCGTACGATCAATCACTTCGAATATTGCGTCATCGTTACTGACACACCCATTGTGAACTACAGCATATTTCCCGCCAGTGCGAAAGACCGGATGGTTATTCTTGTTAGAAGAAACTGCACCTTTTGTAGGCATGCGTGTATGTACGATACAAATAGTAGCCTTTGAGATCTGAGGGAGGTGTGTCTGTACAATTTTGCTTCTCACAAGAGCCGAACCCGGGACGGGTCCCTTTATGATACATGTGTTGTCGCCCCATTTATTAACCCACGCAACACCGGAGGCACTTTTCCCACGCTCTTCCAGCTCTTTCATTAGTACCTCTAACATCGCCTGGTGTGGACGCTTATCGCCATAAGCAATCCATCCGCCAATGCCACACATAGTTGTCCAAGGCCTCCTTTGTTGTTATTATTATTATTATTATTATTATTATTCGTGTTGTTGGAGTAGTTGTTGTTGTTCTATGTTCAGAAGGTTATAGAGATTATATTCGTTGAGCCAGAGTGCCCAATGAGGCCTTAAAGGAATTACGGGCGGTCTCCAAACAGGTCCTATCTTGGCGGAATTTTTTTCCATATTCCGTACATGTCTCACCTCGTTTTTAGTGGGAGTTTCTCGGATAATGTGTGGATAAATACTATCTTCCAGCCACGCCTCGGAGCGCCTGCCGGACTCGGGACCGGGAAGATATTCAGTTGGTATCATTAGTGTATTGAAGGGAAGGTTATAGTAAGAAACTTGATCTACTACCAAAGCTAGAGTCATACCTAGAAAAGTAGCATATGCTGTGGGCTCGTGGGGCCGGTTGCACAATTGTCCTAACAAACCATCAGCGTCGGTATAATTAGATAGGTTCATCCCACCCCAAATCCAATCCCTAAATGTAGAGTTGGCCCGACCCGGCCAGTTATAGATGACTATCTCAATCGGCTCCATGCTAGTTCCCATCTTTGGCATAATCCGACTCATGGGGGCAGAAAAAGAGACAGTCAAACTATCCCAGGTAAGTGGATTCATACCACTACCAGAAAGTAGCGTGCTGAGGCTGGTCCCACTACTCCCACTACGCAATATAGGTTCAAACATTTGCAGTGTCCACGTTTTTGACGACGAGATTATACCGAGTGCGTTTATTCCAGGCCATTCCGATCCGTCTATAATTAACTCATCTGTGAACCTCAGTGGCATTTTCTGAATGGCACAAGACGTACATAATATTTGTGCAAACGAACCACGATCCGGCGCACGGTACATGTGAATATCGGCACCAATTGGCAATAATCGGCGGCAGTATCCACACATGCCTTTAGACTTTGAAAAGCAATCGGAGCAAAACACAGTAGGACCTTGTCTGTTTGATGGCAAATCTGTTCTATTCCCACTATCCTTATATCTTTCTATAAGACCGCCTTGCAATAGGGTATCACACCCTTCATTATTACATTTAAAGAACTTGGCCTTATGTACATGACACAGTGGCCATCCAGGAGGTGTTGAGAGTCCACACAGCTTACAACCTGTGGTAAGTTTTATTACAGACATAGCTCTTAACGTCTCTCCTCTTCTTCTTCTTCTCCGTTGGTATCCGGTTCTTCCGCTACAGTTATTTCCCATGGGGGTCTATCTACTAGTGGTACAGATCCGGCAGCAAACTCTATCGCGGCGGCGGTGGTGGTCATACTTGAAACTATTTGTCCTCTATTACCACCGCGTACTCCGCCGCCCGTCCGCGTGCGTGGTGGTGATGGTGATGGTGGTGGTTGTGATGTCAGCGTAACAATATTGCTAGCACCAGCAGCAACAACCTCTTCCAGTGAAGCCCCATCCAGAACCTGTAACCCATCCGTTAGACAGATGCGGGCACCCCCTATTAGTTCCAACGGCGTATGAACATGTCCGCAACGGCCAAACTTTGGTTCCCACTCGTTTACAATAACTCCCCGCGCCAGATCTAGAAGATCAATCATGCGAGATAGCAGGTCTATTTGTAACTGCCGCTGTTTTGGTGTCATTTTGTGTAATTGTACCCCATCTACACTATCACTGTTGTCGTTGGTTTACCCACAAGGGTAACAAATCCTTTGACCAGGTGATCCTGCCAAGCTTCAGTAGCTGCCTTGCTAGCTTCACGATTTCCTCCAGGTCCCATAGTATTAATCTCCTATCTTCCACCGGGAGGAGTGTGTAGAGTTTCAGCAGACTCAGAGGTAAGGTGAGTGAAGTTAGCTCAGCCTGCAGTGCCTTGAGAGAATCTAAGCTGTTGGACGTGACTACTACCCTGCCTATAAGTTCGGCCCCCGCCAAGAGAACAGCCATATGCGGGGGAGTCAGACATGAAAAAGGTTCTCGCCATTCCCACCATCCCCCAAGCTTAATCCGATAGGCTGCAAATTCAGAAGTGCCATAACCAGAATCTTTTCTCCTTTTCAGTTCCTCTAGTGGCCCTACCAGATCAAGGTACTGCTTAATCAATACTTCGTGCAGTAAACACAAAGTGCTATGTACATACTTCATATGAGGTGAGAATCCACTGTAGTGAAGATGAATGCCGAGGGGCGTCCGACAGAACGCACCACCCCTCACACACACAGGTTCCAACCCGCTACTAATGGTATTAGTACTGGTAGAACTAACAAGGCCCGTGTACCGTAACAAGTTAGAAAATTTCCTCATGGAAGATGCAAGTTTAGCAAATTGTGTCACGGCTGATGAGGTTGGTGCGGTTCTTATCTCCAGTGTCTCACGATGTCCATCTACACCGATGAGGTCGCAGTCACCGATAATTGGAGCCGCAAGCCTCCAGATCACAGATCCATCACGTAAGAATAGAAACTCACACTCCGTACCAAATAACAATTCACTGCTTTTAGCCATGGAGTTGTCCTATTGGTTATGAAAAGAAGTGGCTAGAATATTCATCCATCCCCCCATGACAGAAATGAGAACCATGATCTGGAGACAGTTTATACTCTGGCAAAGTACTAAGCAGGTTCTTAATTTCTTTCTGTACTGACAGATAGATTTTAGCTTCAGCGTTTGGTGATGGCTGCCGGCCGAAAGGCGCGGGGGGAGGAGGAGTCCATTTTACTATCATATCTTCATCTGTAATGCACCATTTTTCCCAGTTAGGTTCTTCTTGTTCCGGGGTCATCTCTGGCTTGATAAACTTATCGAAGACAGTAATATATGTTGAGGGGCTGTCTTCCATGGTATGCAGGTTGGGGGGGTTGTTGTACCGACATGTTTTAAAAAACTCTTTTAGTCCATCCTCCAATGTTCCCGTGATTTTTGGCCACAACGCTCGTGCCGCCGATTGATCACATGTGTTGATAATCTCCCGCAAGGCGGGCGCATGTTCTTTCACTACCTCAAGACATACCCGCGGTGAAAGTCGCATTACCCTGGACAGAAATCGAATAACGCTTGTCGTTGCGTAAAACAACTTCGGATGTAACAGCCAAGAATTATCCAATGTTCTGTACTCTATACCCCACGGCTGCTTACGGAAGGTGCCAGCCTTACCGAATAACTTTCTACGCTCGGCAGCCAACTCCGGAACAGGGCTTGTAATGACATTGTACAGCCCAGCCGTCGCATCTAGAAGAATAGCAAGCAAAGGATAGTATGACTCAATTTCTGGTGCACATTCTGAGAAAATTTGCTCTATAGTGCTTATCGACATATGAATATGTCCACCCCCATAACGCTTAAAGTGGGTGTCAAACGCTGGCGCGTTTTCAAGGGTGTTCTTCATAGTATACGCTTCCCAGTCGGGCTTGCATCCACATTCTAAAGCCCCTGGTAGGAATTGTTTCATGTTCTCACGTGGTACATTAATTGCCGGGGTCACTAGAAATTTGAGATTATACGCGTTCGCCAATAGCTTTGCGTAAAGTAAAGCGCGCCTTACGCGACCTATAAAATACTGGCGACACGTTCCGGCGTCCGGGTGTAACTCAAGTTGTGCTCCATCTGCTACCAAGGGCTGTTCTCTCGTGTCCACCCCCGCCTCCCGCGGGTCGGGCCGGGTACAAACGCGCGCTGGCAGTACCCCTAGAATTTCTGGACAAGTAATGTGACGCGATGTAGGGTCTACTAGAAAACCTTCGGGGTCTGCACCCAACACCCCGCTGAGTGCAATGTCTCCCAGGATTTTTTCTTGAGCTATGACATCTGAAGAGTTGAGATATGTCATTTAGTCGCTACCTAGCACTCCGAATGTTTCGACCATATTCTCCAAGTTTGTCATCACTACCGTCGGCGTCAGCCCATCTTTGTCCGAGAGGCGCTTGGCCACTTGCTTCTCCTTCGTGATAAATTCGAGAATAGCAGCTAAGTCTGTGATGGTGACATCCATAGTACAGAATCCATTGGCATGAATCTCGACAGTAGGAAAGAATCCACCAATATATGCGGGACTGCGAACAGCATCCCGAGAACTATCAGGACTACTCACAAACCACGAACTTCGCACCACAAAATTCTTCTTGTCATGTGAAGATACAGAGTCGGATGTAGATTCGACGAGCATTTTCCTCCCCATTGTTATTATTATTATTATTAACGTGGTACAATTGAGTTGGGCAATGAAATGTTTACACCACCAGGAGTGCGATATTTCTTTACTTCCTCACCACACTGTACACATGTAGCAATCTCTGTAGGTTTAGGAGATGATTTGGCCATTGTTAGCACCCGTATGGTGCTAGACACATGGCCCGCAGGGCATAAGGCCTTAAGCCAAATACTTTTCCATTGCAAAGATCTCATGTGATTCTCATGATTCTCATGGCAGTAATTTCACCTTGGTAGACAACGGGGTGTAGAGTTATAAGGGTGAGACGCTAGATCGGTGGACCCAAATGCCAATGCAGTGATTGGAGTATTGGATTCTCCCACTGCTCCGCCATCATTGTTTCCTGGTTATCACCAACCCAGCGTGTTAGAGGCAAGTGGAATTCGTGTCCAGTTAATTTCCATATGTTATCTGCATCTACATCCTCCTTAACCCAAGTTCGAAAAGTGAACATGTTTGGTAAGTGTACAACGGATCCGGTGGTAACTAGCTCAAGGTAAACCGTTGGGGCAGTAGACCTATATAGCGTTGAAAAGCCACATCTAGGACATTTGCGACGCTTTAAGTGTGCGCCTGCCTCTTGAGCGGATGGCTGGGGATTTCTCCAGAATCGTCGCTTCCTGGCTTTCTGTATGATCTGTGGCTTTGGCCTGATTGGTGGTTTAGACCCATCATCCCAAATAGCCATATAGGTTGTCTCCTTTAGTAACTCACACCGCCTTGTGGTACTAGAGGATATTTCCGCGCTACTTCAATAGGTAGAACTAGATCGGTTTGTTGAAGGCGGGTAACACAGTATTGCTTTAACTTGTAGGTAAGGTTAGCGTTTCTATAGCCTAAGGATAAACATTCGGCCTCAAGATGAATACTGAACGCGGCAGCGACCAGGCCAAACACTACAAAGGCCGTTAGTCCAGCCAGGAACACCGTGATTATTGTAAGTCCCCAGTCCAAATGTCGCAGCATTTGCTTCCCTCCTTATCTTTCTGGTAATGATTCCAACAGCGCCCTTAAGGTCACACTTTCTCGCTCCCACATTTGGGCATCAACTATGTTGAGGTAAGGTCCGAACGTGAGACAGACTACGTCTCTAATAAGATCATCCACACAATCTTGAAAAGCCACCTGCTCTTGTAACTCTTTGGTTAGCCCCATACCCCCCCAATCCTTCCTAGAGCCGCTTCGGCTCTTGACAAACAATCTACATAAATGTAATAGGTAGTTTCACTGATATCTCCCCTATCTAAGGCCATTTGGAGTTTTAACTTCTGATTTTCTGAATATTTATGCAGACAGGCGATGCCGCCACAGGTTCGGCTATTGACATCCTCTCGGGGGGATGCACAGATCGAACATAGCGGTGGGCGCTCTAGCGGAGTATGGCCCTTGAACCCAAAGCCTTTTAACTCTCTTTTGTACCACGCAGACTTTGGATGAGTCGCCATAAGTACCTCCTTTTAAGTTGAAATTCAACAACATTTACATTTGCCTATTAAATAGGCACAATGTATTTGCTACACCATGTATTTGCTACACCATAACGTGGATGCCTCAAAATCAGGCACTAAACGAATGTTTGGCCACTAAACGCAAAAAGGCCCTAATTATTGTCCGAATATCGGACAACAACTAGAGCAATTTTGCCCCGTAACCAGCCACGGCCCCCATTTAGACCGTTGCTTCGATTTCCTCTGCTTCCCTGATGTAGGTTTCCTCGGCCCCTGCCCTTTCCTCTTCGGGTTCTACACCTTTAGAGGCGGCAAGAATCGCTTGAATATCGTCCACAAGGTCGGTTAGGGCGACTTCGTCGAGCGCCTTATGGGATGGCGAGACTTCAGGCACGCCTTTCTCTTTCTTTTCGGCTTTTGCCCGTGCCCTTGTCGCAACGTCGAGGGCGCACGCATTGAGGACTGCCGCGTCTACCTGGAATTGTGATTGTCCTACGCGGGCTAATGCCTCATTGACCCTATCCCGTATGGACTCAACTTGTGCCGGGGTTATCAAGAGGAAACCCGCGTCGGCCTGCTGTAGCCCACCCTTATTGGCCTTGAGACGCAACGTAAGGTCATTAGGGGAAAGCATAAGCAAGCCCATGATACGTGATAGCTTGTTGTAGGCGAGAGAACCGAGCGCAGTAGAGTCTTTGGTCTTCCCCTTGAAGAAGGGGGAGAGGCGGGGGTCAGCCTTGGCAGCCTTTTGCAGGCTGCTGTGAGTCCATCCCCCGTAGCCGGAAGAACCCTGCCTCAAGCTACTCAGTTCCTCTAGCAGGATTTCTTCGCGTAGCACCTTACCCATCCCCTGGTAATAGGAATGGATTGAGGCGCAGAGGCGAATCATACCCTGTAGCACGCCCCTACTCCGCTCGATACCCAGCACCTTGCTTGCCTCGGCCGCAGAGAGGAAGACATTCGTGCCTTCCCCCACGGGGCTCGACAGGCCCCATTGCTTCCCCATGGTGCCCCTCGGACGAGCACACAACAGGAAAAGCTTGCCGATGCAAGCGAGATGGTCGGTTGTGACGGCTGCTCCCAGGCTATCCAAGGCCGTACGCCATTGCCTAGCAAAACCACGAAGGAAAGCATGTGTCTCTGCTTCCCCCTTGATTTTGGCGTCTTGTACCTGTGGAATACCCAGGGTCGCTTTGGTGCCCATACCGCTTGGGCGTTCGGGCTTTCTATTGTGTGCCACGCCTTGCCTCCCTTATAGGCTGGCACGCGGCGGGTTACGGGATTGGGTAGCCACCCACCCACGTTCTACCGAACGAGGTTACTTCATCCTTTGGGCGGGTGACTACAACTATGGTGCCTCCGGTTTGAGGTAATCTCCCCGAAGGCTCTACTTAGTTCTTTCGTTTTGCTGCATCCCACCACATCAGGAGACTAGCTAGGGCTGGCGCAAACTCTGTGTGGGACGTTAGGCCTCCAGTTCTAGGAGGATTGCCGTGTCATCTACCCGAGTCCATCTTACTACTAGCTTCCCATCGGACTCCCGCACTACCTCGTCGATTGTGGTGGCTGGTGCTGGTCCCCAGGGTGTGTCCATCATTTTCATATTGTCCCCCTTCGTTCAAGTTCGTTCAAGTTGAACAATATTGGAGCGTTACGCTCCACCACCGACACCGAGTGAGGATAGTCTACCTTCCCCACAACAGTATGTGTCCGAATATCAGTCAGTTCATGTTTGGTACTAATTTGGTACTAAGGGTACGGTACTTATCCCACTATGGTGTATGTCCGAAAAGGCTACACCATACACGTGGCTAGTACCAATCATATGACTAGGGCTAAACACTTGACGGGTTATCCTCCTCTACCCGTCACCTGTTGAGTACTAAACGGCCGTTGGGGGTACGAAGGACCCACCTCAATGGGTGAGATACCCGAGATCTGAGCGCTTAGCAACATGTAAGGGGTGTAGCATAATCGGGCAGTACACCTAACCGGCCTCCTTTTTACTCTATTACTATCTAATAAAAGGCTCTTCTTAAAGAAGAGCCTTCTAATACTAATACTACTAATTAATAATAATAATATTAATAATATCATATAGCACCCCCCAGAAGAAATAATCAATAGCATGGGCTTTTTCTCTTGACAAACCCCTTTTTTCATGGTACACTGTGGTTGTAAGGGCTAGAACATAAGGAGTGGTCTTAGATTGCCAAAACTACCTAAGCTCCCCAGGCTCCCTAAGGTCAAAAAGACCCCAGTGGATATCCCCAGTATCGCCAGGGCTCTTGGTCAGAGCGTTGACGAGGCCGCTGCCCGTGCTGGAGCACACAGAATGGTCGGTGGGCTCTCTGAAGACCCTCAGGTAGCCTCCTATCTAGATCTAGTCCGCAAAAATCTACCCCCCCGCCCCCCAGGGGATGTTGTGTCTCAAGCTGACCTCATGCAGGAAGCTATGGCCATTCCCGGTTGGCGTGGTGCGGCCCCAGAAGAGCAGCTTAAGAATGCCATGCAGGTCTTGCGCAAATATGTCACTGACCAGGGAAGCAAACTTAGTCTTGGAGAAATTCCCTTAGAGCCTGGTACCTTTACCCGTGGTGCTTATCGGCGTGGAAAGTTAAACCCTGAGACAGAGTCGGATATCCCAGCAAGTGAGAGAATGCCTGTAATTTCCCCAGGAGCCCTGGGTAGGGAGGTTGGGGAAGGTTCACGAGTCTATGCCGCCCCAGGCGAAGATCCTATTACTACCCTAGCCAAAGGACTGAAGGAAAAAGAACTTGAAGCAGTTAGGCATTGGATCTCCCCCGATATGTACCCCCGCCCCAAGACTAGCCAGAAGTACATTGAGCTAGCCGTCAAGAAGGCTAAGGAATTACTCGGGATTGACGTAACCCCCACCGGCCGTAGGGGAATGGCTCCAGAGCCTGAGATTTCTCTCCCCACCCCCCGCCCCTCAGAAGTTCATGGTCCAGTTCAACCTTCACTACCCGGAATGCGGTACCGTTCCCGCCCTATGGCGGTTCCCAAACAGACACAAGAATATCGAAATCCCTCCGATATCATGCCGTGGGAGGAAGGTTACGTTCCCCCAGTAGCCGGGGTAGAGCAACTAGAACTTCCCATGGAAATGCCAGAGTTACTTAGATCGTTTATGCGCAACGTTCTACCTAAGTTCCGCCAATCTGCCATAACCCCACCCCGTGGTCGGGATATCACCGGCTATGAGACTATCAGACGGAGGGAATTTGAATGACCTTTAGAAAGCCCGTTGCCTGTAAAGCAGTAGCATGTAAAGCAGTAGCATGGTTCTTGACGCTCTTTCTTATCGCGGCTTCCATGATCCTAACCGGAGCTGCGCCCGTGGGACCCACCGTGGGACCTACCGTGGGACCCACTCCTTTCCCGTTTGCTTCTGAGAAGGCTTTGGAAGCTGTCGCCGAGAATGTCGATGTGGCTGCCTGTCCCTCCGATGTACCCAATCAAGCGCTTATCTATGTCCTATCAATAAATTCTGTGGACCTGTCCCCAGGGTATTGGTGGAGAGTTGGGATTCTCAATGATAGGTTTGTGGGCATCGAGGTACGCGATACGAAGGCCGTACAGGTTGTTTTTGGTCGGGTTATTGACGGTAAGTTCGTAGTTTCCGAATCCTATTCTCTCAAAGATGCTGAGGCGAAATACCCAGAAGGTCCGTGTCAATTTCTAACAAGGAGAGATGCATAAATGCGAAACTTACTGGTTGGTGCTGCTGTCTCCGCTGTAGTTGGAGTTCTGTCCTATCTGCTGCAGCCTGAGGCTCTGTCTGCTCTAGTCGTGGCCTATCCGAAGTTTGCTGTTATTGCCCCCATCGTCACCGGCGTTATCGGTGTCCTGCTTCCTCAGCTTAAGCTCTGGGCGGGATCGAAGTCTGTCTAAATGTTCTTCGTAGAGGTAATCCTTGCCAGAATTCTTTTCTACGTGGTCAAGGAGCTGCTAGCGCAGCACATCCTCTCCGAGAAAGCTAAAAACGAGATTCTGAGGTTATTTGATGAGCGTACATTGCAGGCGCATCTTTGGCGCGCTTTGGTTCAGTCTGATCCTAATGCTGTTATCGAGCTGCGCCACGCCGGGGGTGAACTTACCGTCACTACCACCTGTCCTGTCTGCAGAGCCACGTTTGATCCCCTGCTCCCTAAACCAGGTTCCGGAGACGTGCGTGATTCTGACAAGGCCTGATTACCGCAGTATTGTCCTAACGATCAAGGAGTACTGCCTAGCCCTCGGTGGCTCCGATGAGGTATGTGGAATTGCCAGAGAGCATTCTGACTAAAAAGCGGAAGCGAAACGAGATTATAGCGGCCTATGCCAACAAAGAGGAGGCCGCCCAGGAGTTCGCCGCCGCCCTAGATGGCGAGGATAAACAAAAAGTGGCTGTCGTCCTCCGCGCCGCTGGCCTGCCTCTCGCTCGCATCTGCGAGGCCCTCGATATCCCCCAATCCGAAGTAACTGCTATCCTGCGCAAAGATGAAAGTCAGAAGATTCTTACCTTTGTCAGATCAGTACAGAAACAGGAACTGGTAGTCAATGGGCTTGTACTGCAAAGAAAATACCTTGAGTCTCTACTCAGCATGCCAGCTTCGCCCTCTACCGCTGCGGCCCATGGGCAATTGGTTAAAGCCCTCGCTACGCTCTACGATAAGTCCGCCCTTGCTGCTGGAGAAGCCACAGACAGAATTGAAACAAGGAACATAAATATCAACCTCGATGAAAAGCGAGCAATGTGGGAACAGTTGAGGCAGTCACAGGAGATGCGGCTTGAGCGAGACACCATTGCTATTGAAGCCGGAGTTACCTAGTGATGAAGTCCTCAGAGCCGCCTGGGCTTATGAGGACGTTACCAATCTGTATCACTTTTCAAAATACACACTGGACCTTGGTCGTACATTTCGGGAGGCGGGGCGGGTTGACAAGCTTAATCCGAAACCCCATGCCGACCTCTGCGACTTCATCACCAACACCGGAAAGTACGCCGGAAGATTAAAGAACAATTGGAAGCTCATACTCCTCCCTCGTGGCACCTTGAAGACCTCTGTCGCTTCTGTCGCTTATCCCTTATGGTGTCTACTCCGCAGCCCCAATACGAGGATTTTATTAGATTCCGAAACCTATGCGAAGAGTGTGGACACCCTCCGAGCTATCAAGGGACTGATTACTACGAATCAGCGCCTTCGCTTAGCTCATGGAGAGTTAAATGAGCCAATTTCTAGTGAAGCGATTAGTTTCGCTAAGGCCAATCGCGGATTACCTTGGAACGAAGATTCGATCATTATCGGAAGCCGAACGGACTTCGCTCAAAGATCTCCTTCTATTTCTGTTGGTGGTGTTGACATCGTCAAAGTCGGAATGCACTACGACATCGTCATCGGAGACGACTACCACTCAGAAAAGAACATCACGTCGCGGGAGCAGATTGAGAAAGTCATAAAGCACATCCAGCTCATGACGTCCATCCTGGACCCCGGCGCGAGTTTTATCATCATTGGGACCCGCTGGGATGACAAGGACGCCTATGGCTGGATTATCGAGGAGATCGAAGGCCTTAGCATCAAGCAACCCGGTATCTACTCCGGCAAGCACTTTGACGTTATGGTTTACCCCTGGCGTTGGGGGGATGCCGAGAAAGGTTTTACCTACTTCTCTCCAGAGATTCTGAATGAGGAGACAATTATTCCCCTAAAGGCTATGCACTCCGCCTACTCGTTCTCATGTCAGTACATGAACGACCCGATCGATGAGGCAACGGCGGTATTCAAGGAGTCATGGATTAAGGACAATGTGCTCACGCCGAGAGAAGCCCTGGACCTGCTGGACGGTATGGTCAAGTTTACCTGTGTCGATCCTGCCATCGGGGAAGGCGACCAACATGACTACTCTGCTATTGTAACCATCGGCTATGCAGCTCCGATGGATGAAGAAGGTAAATACGACCTGATGCGTGTCCTTCTCGATGTCCGGTACGGACATTGGAACCCTGACAAGCTCTTTGAGGAGATCGTTGATGTCTACAGAACTTGGAGACCAGTTCAAGTCGGATTCGAAGCCGTTTCTGGGTTTGAGTCATTTCAAACAATCTTCCGGGAACGTTGTCGAGCAAGAGGTCTTTACCTTCCGTTCAACTACTATAAGCGAGATACTAAGATTTCTAAAGACGTCCGAATCCGAGCTCTGGCGCCAATGTTTCAGTCCGGAACTTTCCACATGGTTAAAGGTGCTGCAGGAAATGCAGAGTTCTGGGAAGAATACCGGCGTTTTCCTAGAGCTAAGCATGACGACGTCCTCGACGCCCTCGCAGACGTCGAAAAATTCGGGTACTTCCCTACACCTTACAGTGACAAGTACGATGTCCGTCAAGGACCCCACTACCGACCCCTTGACGAGGTCACTGGGTACTGAGGAGATCCCATGAAGGAACTTTTAGATAGTATTGATATACTACTCCATGCAGTTATGGGTGGTCACATTATGGTAAGAACGCCCGACGGGCAGAGAGTCCTGGACAAGCTCAGAGCAGAATACTTCACGATTATTAAGGAAAGTGGAGCGACCCATGCCAGTTGAGAAATACTTTGGTGGTCATGGTGGGGAAGTAATGTCCAACATGGTGAAACAATACGGCGCTAAGAAGGGCAAGAGTGTCTTCTACGCCACAGCCAACAAGAAGGGCGATAAGATGGCTGCAGCCAAAAAGGCTAAGAGAGAAAAGAAGTAATGGCAACTGGCGTTGTAGTCGGAGACAAGACTGGCCAGGCGACGCTCTCACGCGCTACGACCCATGTGGGTAACGCGTTCACCTGGTCGTTCAATCGTATGGAGCCCCGGCGTCGGGACTTCGTCCGACGGTATGCGCAATACCGTGGTAACATGAATCTCTTCGGCAGAGATCCAATTCAGTCTCAGCTCCGGAGTCAGATCTGGATACCGAAGTCAGGTGCTCTTGTTGAAACCGTCCTCCCAAAGACAATCGGAGACAACCCCTCAGTCGAGGTTCGTGGCCGTAAGCCCGAGTTCGCCCCCGCTGCCCAGAACATGGGCATGCTCCTTGATTACTACAACCATGCCATGGGCTTCTTCGGTATCCTGTACAACTGGTGGAAGGATTCTCTGATCTATGGCACCGGCCTGACCAAGGCTATTTGGTCCTTCCGCGAAGGTGAGAAGCCTGTTATCAACCCAATGCTCTTCGTCCCTCCTAGCCAGTCGCTGCAAACCACATCCTCTGGTTTCGTCACTGCCACAATCGAGGATATGCCCCGACTGGTTAACGTTGATATCTTTGACTTCCTCTTTGACTACACGTCATCTTCCATCCCCCGGATGGACTTCGTTATTGAGCGTTATGAACTCCCCATCGACGAAGTCGTCTCCCGCCTAGAGGCGGGCAAGTATGCAGGAGTGACTAAGGAAGATTTGACCGCGTGGGCCGTTGGAGCCAAGGAGTTAACAGATGACACATATAGCAAAGACGAGCGAGATCGAGCTGCCTACTCCTTCTACGGTGCCCAGGGAGACACCACTCGTGAACGCGTCGATCAACTCAAACGAGTCATCCTTTATGACTACTGGGGTCGTTTTGATATTAACGGGGACGGCAAAGATGAGAACTGTCTTGTCACTGCTATCGGCCCCCGAGCACAGCGAGTGGTCAGGGCAATTCGTAACCCATACATCGACGGGGAGAAGCCCTACGTAGCCGCTAACTACATCCCAGTGCCTAACGACTTCCTAGGCATCGGACTAATGGAGTGGTGCGAACAGTTACAGCGTGAGATCAATACTCGGTACAACATGAGTACTGATAACTCCAACTACATGTTGAACCAGATGCTCCTCGTCCGTCGGTCTGCCGGAATCCCTGACGCCCAGTTGAAGTCGCGCCCCTCTGGCCGGATTGACTGCGACGATCCAACATCTGACGTACTGCCGCTTCCCATGGCACCAATCTTTGATAAACTTATTGCCATGCAGCAGTGGAACGATCAACTTTGGCAGGAGACGACTGGAGTAGGCTCAGAGTTTGCTGGTGTCCGAAAATCAGCCGGATCGGCTATGCACCGCACTGCCGGTGGTATCCTTGCGCTGCAGCAAGCTGCAGACGCCCGACTAAAGATGTCCCGGTTGTTGTTTGAAAAGCGTGTCGAGAAGGCCGTGGAGATGATCATCTCCAGAATCAAGCAGTTCATGGACGCGCCTATCACAGTTGATATTATTGGTCCTGAGGGCCTAAAGTACCTAGAGATCTTCCCTAGCCAAATACAGACCGCTGAGTACTCTCTCAAGTTGGCCATCGCTCCGACCGAGATGATCGGGAAAATGGCCGAGCGCGAGAAGTGGGCTGCCGTGTTGGCTGTCCTGCGCTCCTTCGATCCGACTATGCTGCTCTTTGAGTGGGGCAACATACTTGAGGACTGGATGGAAGCTACCGGACTCCCGAATCCACAGCGTTACTTGGGACAGATGAAGCAGAAGATTGCCTTGCTACAGCAGGCGAACATCATCAACTCCATGATGGCCCCTCCCGGAACCCCAGGCCCACTTCCCGGCCCCGGCGGCGGAGGTGGAGGAGGCAAACAGGGTGGTGGAGGCGGAGGTATGCAAGGATCTGCTGCCGGGCAGGAAGAGAAGAAGTTCGGTGGACAGGGAGCACAGGGAAACAGTGAACAGGAATTAACAGGAGGGGATCGTGGAAGAGCAGGTCAGAGGTAGCCTTAGTCCTGATGACCAGGGTTGGTTAGCCAACATGGATGATCTGGCCTGGCTGATTAAGCAGCCCGCCTGGAAGACCTATGCAGAAGAGATCCTGGATGTTGTTGCTGCTGACCTGCAGAACATGCTCCTATCTGAGAAGGTAACCACCATCGAGATAGTACAAGCTATTCGCTTTATGCTAAAGGTCGTTGTAAAACTGCGTGATCGTCCTCAGGAGCTGATGCATACTGCAAAAGAGTTTCGCAAGTATCTGGGGGTTCCTACAGAGGACGATATAGAGGAGATAATGAATGCCTAACCTGCCCGACAATGTTGAGTCAGTAATTCCCGAGAAGTCACCTACACCAATTGTTGATGACCCCAAGACTCTAGAAGAACTTTATGGGATTGAAGACCCCACTCCTACTCCAGAACCTGATTGGGCCAAGCCTGTGAATGAGCTGGCCTCCGGCCAGAAGACGTTGCAAGAAGGCATGTCCAAGCTCATAGACGCAATTGCTGCCATGGCCGATAACCGCCAGGTTAGCGAACGCGTTATCGAGCGCCCCGTTGCTCAGCCCCGGGAGCCCGAGGCTCCAGCGTGGACAGGTAAGGTCAAGCCAGAACAAGCCGAGTTCTTACGCGAAGCCGTAACTGACATCGCCACCCAGCTCTTTGAATACTACAAGGCCAACGATCTAGCCCCCTCACTTGGCTACCTAGCGCAGACACAGGAGATGCTGCTAGAGGATCACCTGGTAGGAAAGTACCCAGATGAGGATTTCGGGTTTAAAGCGCTGAAGGATAAGGCTAAGCAAGTAAGACAGGCCTACAACTACCAAATCCCCCTAGAGGAGGCCTTTCAGAAGGTCGCCTTCCTGGAGATGAATCAAAACCTGGGTGCGGCCCGCGCAGCCCAGTCCACTAAGGTGGCGGCCGATAAGCGCGGTCTTATGGCAGATTCCCCAGGGCATGTTGGAGAGTCTGTTCGGGACCAGTTAGATGAGGGCACACTAACCCCAGAAGAGCGCCACCTGGCGCGTGTCTTCTTCGAGGGCAATGACCCCCGAACTAGGAAACCTAGATCACAAAAGGAGATGGAAGTCATGTGGGTCGAGCATCGCCGGGGTGCGAAGCGCGACATGATGGCTGACTAATAATGCCCAGAGGTGCTGCTGCTAAATCCCGTAAGGGTATGAAGATGGAAAAGAAAAAGCCAGAGAACCCTGGCCCTGCCAACTTCCTTAAGGAAGGGACAAAGAAGAACCCCTTTTCCGTTGGCGGAATCAATAACTTCTTAAAGGGTGTGAAATAGAATGCCAAAGCCCCAGGCAATGATCGAGCAGATGAACGACGACGGTCCCAACTGTAAGGTAGAGGAAGTAGTGGGGACACACCGCAAGGAAGTTCCTGGCGTTGTAGATCCCATGTTCTCTGGTGGACAGTGGGGATATATCACCAATCGTGGTGAGTTTCAAGAGTATAACTCTGATATGCTGCATAAAAAGTACAATCGTGGAGGTGACGACTAACATGGCTGAACACGGAGGCTACTACGAGAAGGGGTTTTCCCCCAAGTCCGAGATTCCCGGTATTGAATACAAGGGCGAGGCCAAGGGCGGGTACCTGGAGGGTCACAATTCTTCGCCGAGTTTTAAGAAGGTGGAGTACGAGGCCGAGGGTGCCGGTTCTTCTGGACCTGCCGCGAAGTAAATAAGTGTAACAAGGACATAGGAGACAATAAATGGCCTATAAGAACCCCATTGATCCTGTTACTGGCAAGCCCAAGCGTGGCCGCCCCAAAAAGGTCAAGCCTGTAGATGCTATTTCATCTACAACAACAGAGGTGCCTAAGGCACCGACTATGGCCGCCAAGGTAGTGGCCCTGAACCCGGATGAGGAAGTTAGTACCTCACTTCGGGAAGAGTGGCGTAAGCGTATGTCTGGTACTGCCATGATGGACGTGCCACGTGAGGCTACTAAGGCCTATCCCGAAGGTCAGTTCTGTTGGTGTCGTGAGACCAAGGAGGATATGCAGCGATACCGAAGTAAGTTTGGCTATGAGGTAGCTTCGACTGACAAACCGCTCCCAGGCCAGACTGATACTGCAATTCGCTTTGGTGACACCATTCTTATGGTACGCGGCAAAGAGCTAAAGCGTGTCCATGATGAAGTTCGTCGCGATCAAGTCTTAGTGGCGGGCGGTCAGAGCCCTGAGGGTGGGGAAGGGGCCGCCGAGCAAGAAGCTATCGCCGAGTCTCGTAGGTACGGTTATGGCAAGGGCGGGAAGGATCTATCCTTCTTCGAAGAGGACGAGTCTGAAGGCCCGTTATCGCTACAGCGGGAGCTAGAGCAGGAAAAGAAGAAGTCTATGAATCGGCCGGGCAGAACCCGGATGGCCGGAGGAACTAAGTACGTCTTCGGCGGAATCAACAAGTAAAGGGGTGAATATGAAAAATGGCGACAATTACCGTTGTTCGACCGAGGGTGGTTTATCCTGGTAACGATAGCTTCTTCGGAGTGTTCAACGAGGCTGCTAGCTTGAATACTAATGCTAGGGGTATTCTCCTGGTTGATGACTCTGCGAACATCGACATCACTGCCGATGACCCGTCTGTTGGTACGCTTGTTGGACAGAACGTGGCAGCGACTGCTAACGGCGGCTCCGCTGGTACTGATCTTACCATGTTCTGCTGGTCTCCCAGCACTATTCTCGAAATCAACTCCAATGCTACTGGTACCGATCCTCAGATCGGTGACAATCTGGATTTCGAGTTTACCGTAGGTACGGCTCCGGCGCAAGAGTGGGTAGCTAACCTAACTGTTTCGACTGCTTCCTCGAGTACCAATCTTGGAACTGCCACGTATGTTGCAGTGCCGTCTACTGGCGCTGCTGCACAGGGGGCCATTTCCCCCCGGGATGCTTTGCTTGACACGAACGTTCGTGTCTATGTGCGAACTAAGTGGCAGTTTTTGGCGTTTCATTATGGTTCTGCTACCTCCTAAGGATAGGGTTTACCTTACTGCGTATGCGGGTTGGTTTGCTCTATCCTTAGGTGGTTTATTTCACTATAGAGAGGGTGAATTAGAAAATGGGAATGATTTCTGCCCAGTTTAACCGACTGTTTATCCCCGGTCTCCGGGGGGCGACGTTCGAGGGGTATCAGCGCTATGCGCCGGTATTCTCTAGGATACTCAACATCATGTCTTCGAATCGACAGTACGAAGAAGACTTTACGATGCAGGGTCTAACGAACTTTTCTGCTAAGTCGGAGGGCAACATCATTGCGTACGAGGACTTCCTCGCTGGCAACCGAGTTACCTATACACACGCCACATATGCTAAGGGCGTGCGGGTGACTGAAGAGGCCGTCGAAGACGATCTGTACGGACCAATGCGAAAGGTTGGTCGGGCTGTCGGTATTGCTGCTCGGGCGACTGTTGAAACCAGGGCTGCCCTGGTGCTCAACTCCGGGTTCGTCACTACGGACTATACCGTCGGTGATGGTCTGGCTCTGTTCTCCGCCTCTCACACCCGAGAGGACGGTGGAGCCGTGCTCTCTAATACCTCTACCGCTGCTGCTCTATCTGTCTCTGCTTTGGAGACATCTCTGATCGAGTTGCGGACTGAGTTGGACGGCGTCGGCAAGCGCATTGAGCTTATGCCTCGTGCTTTGGTGATTCCTCCCGATTTAGAGTACGTTGCCTACCAGGTCCTGAAGTCAGCCTATCTGCCGGGTTCTACTAATAACGATGTGAATCCGCTGGAGGGTCGGCTTGAGGTGATCGTGTGGCCGTATCTGACTGATACCAACGCTTGGTTCATCATCTGCGACACACACGACATGAAGTGGTTCTGGAGGCGGCAACTGCACACTCGGACAGAGGAAGACTTCCAGACAGGCGACATGCTGTTCAAGGGTCGCATGCGGTTCGTCTTCGGCGTCAATGAGTGGCGCGGTATTCACGGCAACCAGGGTGCGTAACATGACCCCCCCGGGGGATGCGCATCCAGGCTGCCATACACGCATGCTCTACCTAGCCCGACATAAAGATAAGAGGGTAGAGTCTACTGTGCCTGGCAGGCACAAATTGAAAGGATGACTGTTCAATGGCAACATCCCATATGGATAACAGAGGTGCGGGGTATGCTAATACCAAAGCTAATGCCCCCGCCTTCTACTCAGGTGTCGTTGGAGCTACTGGCTTCCGAGGCACTGCTGCTCTCCCTACCTTCTCCTTCGAGGAAGACCCCGACACTGGTGTATGGAGCCAGGCGGCTAACACCCTGTCCCTCTCCGCTGGTGGTACTGAAATCGCCCGACTCGCATCTACTGGTATCACCGCCAACTCTGGTGACTTCCTCGGTGACATCGGTGCTGCTAACAACGTGGT
>ERZ1292632.480-Hain-H43-01um-R2-480-length-42924-cov-9_pt1 | contig 42924 bp, 68 predicted proteins | sample MGYA00564407_ERZ1292632 | MGnify/ENA primary metagenome ERZ1292632 (study PRJEB36523, sample SAMEA6512637) | groundwater metagenome | collected 2019-01-08 | study: AquaDiva: Metagenomics assemblies of 32 groundwater samples | reverse complement strand
GCTTCCATTTCAGCCCAGGCTTTAGGGTCATTGGCCATACATTTGACCCAGAGGGTATGCCCTTCATGGTCATACTTCTTGCCAAGCCCCAACCGTTGTGCCACATAGTCAAGCTTATTACTGGGAAACCTAAACTTCCTCCGCACCACCCGTAGCAAGTCCATCTCTTTCACGGGTGACGGCGGGGGGATACCCTGTAACAGGAACTCCTTGTTCAAGGTAGGGATGTCAAAGCTGGTCCCATGATAGTGTACCACCATGTCAGCCTGTTCAATCAGAGCGTGGATACGCTTAATCATGGTACGAGGACGTGACTGGTACACGCTATCAAACATCACCTCGCTTTCCCCATGCCACTTGGCAGCCCAACACATGGTATAACTAGACTCCATGAGCTGATTGATGGAGACGTTCTGTTGCCAGATACCCCAGACGTGTGCTACGTTGGGGCTTGTCTCAATGTCGAGGAACAGGATTTTCATACTGTACCCTTCGTGGAGAATTTAAAGCAGGCTTTGTCTACGTCAACGCCCAGTTGGGTTTCTGGTACGAGGTCCCCGTATAAGTGGCCTGCTTCATGCTGCGTTAAGGTAATGGTCATCATCTTTTGCCCATTGTTCCAGGCCCAGGTAATAATCATCGAGGCACCTGTAAGTCAAGTAAGGTCTCTAACCGATTCATCAGTCCGTCCAGGTCTTCATACACCTCAGTATGGTAAGTGGCCACATCATGGGTTTTCGGTTCAAGCTTATTCCCCTTACGGTCATATGGGGTGTAGGTTGCCTCATTCAACTCACCCCACTTCAGTTCCCACCCATTACCCGCTCGTTCCATATTGATCTCTGTTACACGACGCATCTTACCTCCTAGTGATGTGTATATGTTTCCATGCCTGGGATAACAGCTTCCCCAGGTGGGTACAGTATCTCCAAGTCAATTGGAAACGGGATACTTCGACCGTTGATATTGTGTGGCCGAGACGCCTGTTCACGTACCCAACTGAGGAACGCTGGAGTTGCTGTTCCTCGTAGGCAGTGCCATTTCTGTGAATCGTGCATCGACCAAGCAAATTGGAACTGAGGCACATGGGCTTCCTCCAGTAAGATTACCGTAGTATTTGCAATATCGCTGACCCCACCTTGCATAGGTTGATCCAAGCCCTCTCGTACCATCTTGTGGCCACCCTTAAGGAACCGCCTCGGGCGACCCATAAACGTTCTAAGTACCCTGGTTCGCTTAATCGTGTCCTCAAGGTTCATCCTCCATTGGGCATACTCGGGGTCTGTGCTAATAAGTTGTTGGCATGCCCGTTTGAGTACTTTAAGGTCAAGGCCAAATAACGCAGCACTTGCGGCGGCATTATTTCCAGTGCCTCCGTAATACATTTCATATCGCGCTGTCTTTGCAAAGACTCGTCTCGGGTCATCCTTTCCTTTCCATTTGTATTTGGTTCTCCAGGCTTGACAGGTTGGGTTCTTGTGTGGGTCAATCAAGTCTGGGGGGAACTCATACCCGAAGGCAGCACAGCACGTCCAGGTATGCAGATCAATCCCTTCATCGAATGCCCGCCTAAGTATTCGACTCCCGCAATAACCCTCCAGTATCCGTGGCTCAATAGCAGACCAGTCCCAACTGATCCACACCTCGCCTGGATCAGGGCATACAATGTCACGTAGTTCAATAGGCAACTGAGCGATTGGCGGACCAACCGTACTCCAGCGACCCGTCTTCTGTGTGTGGATAAGCATATCGGGGTGCATACGGTCCAGTAGAGTTGTCTCAGTTCCACCCAGCACGGCGGCGATGGCCTTGTCTCGTGCCTTCTCATATGCGCCCTTACTCGCAAAGGCAAATGGGGAGAGCCGTGCAACACACGTATACAAACAGTAAATGTATTTGATAAGCCTGGTGCTTGCGCCAATGTATAGTACCCGTGCTTCAAGGATAGGGTCGGCGCCATTGGCTATCCTTTCGAGGGCCTTCTCGTAGGTGAGGTCGTCTTCGGGGTCAAAGTAAGGTCCAAGTGCCATCCTGAGGGTGGCAATGGCGTCATCGTTAATCGAGATAGTGTCTGTCTTCCGATTAACCTGTACTTCAAGTCCTCTAACGTCATAGAGATACTGAGCAAGCTGCTTGGGGCTATTAAGATTAATTGGCCATCCAGCCGTAGCCAGAGCAAGCCTTCGTGCTCCCTCAACGTCACTCTCGTAGGCAAGTCGAGCCTGCCGCACTCGGTCTTGGTTAATTCTAAGCCCTCGCTGGACCGTACGGTGAAGGATAGGGGCCAGCTTGAGGTGCTGGCTCCGGTAGATGTGTTCTGCTTGCGGGTCATGTTTGAAACTATGCTCCTCTATGTAAAGCCAGATGGCATCCGTCTCTAGTACGTCTCCAAAGTTATACACCATCTCATCGTCAGTCTTGAGATGTTTAAGTTTAGGGTAATGCCCCCACACCGATGCAATGAACTCCAATCCGTGTGGCAGTTCACACCATAAGACGGCATGGGCCAGCATTGTATCGTCAAACTGTTTGTAATCTTGAAACCCTACCCCTGTGACTGTTTCAAGTACAGGGATGTCGGCCCGACAATTGTGGAAAATGAACCGGACATCTTTCACCAGCTTTCTGTAGTGATACTTTATTTCTTCTCTAAGTGAAGGATGAGCTGTCCTCCAGTCCACTTGTAATCCTGATACGGTGCCATCGGCAAACCGAGCGAGGAGCCCAAGAATTGTAAGGTACTTGGACCCAGGGATAAATTCAGTGTCACATGTGACCCATCGGGCCAGACTTGCGCGCTTGAACCACTCACGGTACTCGTGTTTGTTTTCGCTGGAGCAGATGATGTTTGGGGGTAGGAGTTTAGGGTAGTTTCCATTGAGTATATTCCTTATCTTGAGGTAGTCCCACTCTGTGACAGTTTCCATACCAGGATTTTGGTAAAGATCAGGTATTCCCAATGTGACGTATACGGGTATCTCACCAAACCTAGCCCGAGTATACTGTAATGGTAACAGGAATCCCCGCCAGTCGGACAAGCTGGCAGGTTTTCCACTGGGGTCTCGTAAGTTCCCACCATGAGCATAGTTAAATGCTATTTTCCCTTGCGCCACAATAAGGGTTGTTCCTGTGGGCATGTGAAGGTGATGGCTCGTACAATATCCGATGGCAAGACTCTGGGTGGCATCCCCTGGGGGGTCTTGTTGCCCCTGCCAACGACACTTAAGGACAGATGCAGATTGAGCTGTCTCCCCCCGTACCAGACCTGCAAGGGGAAGGAAGTTGGACACGAGATCATTCCCTGCTTGGCCTTGTGCCGTTTTCCCCGTGTCTTCTTCAACATGATCGGGGTACCCATTGAGGAAGAAGACTGAAACCCCTTTACCGTTGTCATCGTTGACGTACCCCTTTCCAGTTTGAAACCACGGGCACCCTGTACAGGAGGATGGCTTGGTAATCATAGGTCCTTGTCAAGTACCTGGCAGAGGTAGCATGAGCCGTGCTTACGTAAGTTCGTGAATGCCCGTGCTGCCTCTGCTAAGGTAAGGTATCCCCGTGGAACCCAATCAAATGATTGGTTCCATAGATCAGCTTCTTGGCTAAACACTACCCATTCACCACCTTCATCAAGCTGTGTGCCTGGTGTTGTACCTGGAGGCGGTAGTTGGTGTGTTGCTCCAAGAGTAGCTGGTACTTCGTCTTCAAGGATTCCAACTGACTGTCCAACGAGAGTACTTTGTTCCATGCGGTCTCCAAGTCTGTGTTGAGTGTGCTCATAGGTGCTCCTATTCTGTTACCACAACAAGAGTGCCCTGCTTTGTTAATGGAAACCCCAATCCAGTGGGAATGCCTCTAGCTAACTTCAACTGTCCGGGCGAAGCAAGCGTAGCAAGGTGCCACTTATCTCCATTTGCATCTCTCGCTATAATATAGACAGCTCCCCGTTCATCCTTTTCCAGGTATATCTGAACGGGAGGCTTGTCTGGGATAATCGGTTCAAGCGTATAGTTCATAGCACTCCTTTATGTTGGTCAGGGGGTAGGGGATTTCACGGCCCACGCTTAAGCCCGTGGTACTATCGTTCATCTGGCAACCAGGTATAGGAATTCCCCTACCCCGCATCACCGCCAATCTATCCCTACCACCCCGAATTCTCCCAAGGTTCCCCCAGGAGGCACGATCTCCAGGGCACCTAGGCTACCCTAGTCACCCCAGAAGATCGTTCATCCTGAGCCATTTGTGCGCGTTCTAGGGGCTACTTTGCTGCCTGTTGGAGGCAGACATCCCTGGAATTATCAACCCCGTAGGCACATCCAACCTGCAAGGGGTTTCCTCCCTCAAGAATAGCCTGTGAAATCAAACTGTTACGGTGCATAGTACATGACCCTGTGGTTAAAATGAACACCACGAGCAACCCAAGGATACTCTGCCATAGGCGCAACCAGAAGAGGTCTTCTTTATCCATTAGGCCTGTGCTTTCTGGATAGACCGGATGATATTGCTCGGGACATGCCCCGCCTTCCGTGCTTCCACTTCCTCCCCAGGGGTGTTGGTATTCACCCAATCAGCCCATCCAGTCAAGGGGTTCTTGGCTGCGGTCTTGAACTGCAAGGCAATAAAGGCATCCACAGGGGTTTGCATGAAGGTTTGAATGACCTCAGCCGTACTCACCTGGGACTGTTCCTCTGGCGTAAGGGCAGAAAACAGGGCTTTGACCAGTTGGCCATACAGTTTAGCCTGGGTATCCAGATTACCCTGAGCATTACGGGCCTCATCAGGGGACACCTTCACGGAACCCTTAGCCAGTCTCGCCCCCTCTGCATTGAGAATATCCACCGGGAACCAGATGGTCACTCGTCCATCAGCATTCTTCGTGGCGTCATACTTGGTGGCCTTAATACGGTACAGTCCTTTCGGGACCACCTTAAAGGCCGTAGCCTCAGAGATCATCTGCTGCGGGGCACGCTTGTCGAACAACTCTTCCATGGACACTTTGATGGCTTCAGACATAAACAGATACTCCTTTGTGAAAGTTAATTGAACATCGCCCCGAATCGTTTGTGCAAGGCATAGTAGAGTCGAATACTATCCACCATATTGAGTGACAGCCCAATATCTGAGTTCAGGTGGTTCTTCCCTGTAATCTCAATAGGCCACTCATTATCATTCGTACAGTCACGTATCTCAAGAGGAGTCTCACACTCCTCAGGTTCCCCACTCAAGGGGTCAAGCCAGAAGGCAGAGATGGGCATTACTTCTCCTTCCTTTTAAGTACGCCATTCCACAGTAAGGCTAGCAATGGGTCTTTAGGTACTGAGGCAAACATCATGCGTAGTTGCTCACAGGTGCGCGGATGCTTCGTAAGAGCTAAATTCTTATATCCCCCATCATCACTAACAAGCCCCCGTAGGACAGCCGCTTGGAGTTCAGTGAGTCCAGTGAATGTCACTGAGTACGTAGCAGGCGGTGCCTTGACTGGCTTTGGCTTATTTACAACAACCTTACACTGTCCCATTAGTGAATCCTTTCTCAATACGTGACTTAATCGCCAACCATCCCCCTGCTCCTTGTGGCAAGGGAATGTCCTCCATGATCTCATTGGGAATCTGCTGTCTCACTAACGTCACCCCATCACTGGCAAACTGGACACTCCTCTTTGCTACCCCCTTTCCTGTTTGCATGGTTTTAATATACCCCACCCATTCAAAGTATCCTGCACACCCTAAGGCTCGCTGGCCTGTCAAGTCAGGGCTGATCAGGCGGGGGTTATTGGTGATGTTATCCGCATTGATGGCACTGGGACAGGTACACATGACAATCTTGGCTGCCTTACCAATGCTGACAAGGGCATTCTCAAACTCCCTACCAATATCTACCCATTCATTCTTTTCCTTTGTACTGGTGGGAGAACGATCACACGTGCCGAGTACATGTAACTTGACCATACGCTCCAAGACTTGAAGGCTATCCACTCCAAGAGCATGAAGGGGTTTCTTGATAAACTCTGCCATGAGGTCTTTAAAATCTTTGAGTGTTTCAACTTGATACCCCACTGCGCCAAGGCCAATCCCCTTGATGGTCATCAGTCCTTCGCCGTCTGTATTGACATAAGCAATAGGACCAAACTCCCGTTCTGTCTTGAGCATATCACCGACCAAGTGCGTCTTACCCCCAGCACGCACACTATGAATGAGCACACGGAGATTATCCATGTGCATGGTATCGAGGTCAATTCGCTTCAACAATAGGTGCCTCCTTGCTCGGGGTGACTTTTTGGTAGACTGTCATCAGTACTTCTACTGGTGCAACCTCATCGCACTCTATGCTCTCGCTATCATATTCATACGGGCTTTCATCTTGTTGTTCTGTTGCCCCAACAGAGTAAAAGGTTTCGTAGAACTTCCCATCAAGCTTAAACACACGACGATACTGAATTGACCAACGACTAGTGTCACAGATTTCACTTAAGACCGTTGCATCGTCATCATCAAGGGAGTCAACGAGCTGCTGGCGTGTAAATTTCATACTTCTCCTTCTTTGGTTGAACCCACACCAAGTACCTCCTCCGGTAAATGAGGAACCTTGCAGTATTCAAAAGACATTAGCTGCTCATCGAGGTCCATCCCCAAGCACGCTTTCCGCATGGCACATGGACCGTAGGCATCCTTGTGGGTAGCACTCATCGTGGGTTCCCGTTCTCCACTTTGAATGGCTGAGATGTCTGCCCACTTCTGTTGGGCACTCCTGAGCCACCGTACCTGGAGTTTGTCTTTGGTAAAGAACGGGTAACTGAGCACCCTGAATGGCTCTGCAATCACCAGCACCAGGTACATACGGACAGCAGGTTCCCAATTGGGGCCACCAATCAGGGGGCGATCTTCCAAAGGATGCTTTGCCACATAATCATTATAGGCCCACGGGTAATGTTGGAACTGCCAGCTATCCCGGTACTCGTCGATGGTCTTGTTCAAGTAATCTAGTTTCAACTGCCGCTTGTACTTGATATCTGCAATAGCCCAGTACCCTTCAGGGTCAATACCAAGCACGTCTAGTCGGCAGTTACCGTACTCTTTCAGCTCAACCTCTGCCCCCTTAATCTGCCAGGTCTTGAAGGGGGACTGCGCGGCATACTTGACGAGAGACTTGCCTAGCGTTTCTCGGGTATGCACAAGGTCTTGGCTAAAGGTAACGCCATACTGGACATAGTGGGCAATCTGCCTGTCGAATAACCTGTGCGCTTCGTTGACACCATCTGACAAAGTGGCATGGATACGGTAGGTACCCTCAGCAAAAGCTGCTCCCACGATACGGCCCATTGTCCCATTATCAGCCTCTCGTGGAGTCCATCCTTGCTTGTACATCAAAGAACCCTTGAGGCTACAGAAATCATAGGCCTCTGTTCGACTGGGGCTAAAGATCATTCAGGTTTCCCTTTCTCGTCATGCTCAAAGGTCTTCTTGAATAGGTACCCCTTTGCTGTGTGGTACACGATAATTCCTTCAGGTTTGGTACAAGGGGGCCATGCTACACTACTTATAGAAAGGTCCCCGAACGCTTGATTAATTTCATCCAGGTCAAAGGGGCCAGTATAAAGGACAGGCACAACAGCACATACCGTTAATGCACCCGATGTCACAAGTGGTTGCCACCTTCCTGCATTGAACAAGGAGAATGTCTTTGGTGCCCCTGGGTACCGCTTGTTGATACCCCCACCCCACCATTCCCCGAAGTGTCTACCTTCGCCTAGCTGGGTAATCAGTTGTTCCTGGTGTTCCATGACCCACTTATGAAACCCGAAGTTATCTGCTTCCTCTGTCAGCCACCGTGAGCGGCTACCTGCTTGGATAGTACCCGCTACAAGATCAATAGCAATCTGCCCATTAGTTCCATCAAGTTTCTCTGTGACGATACACTCACGGTGAAGCCTCGCAATTTTTGGGTATGCTTCAAAGTCCATCGAATTTTCTCCCCTCGTTTCGCAGCACAAATTGATCTCACCGTGCCAGCGGTTTTTGTCGGCCACAAATTTTCCCACCACGGGCAGCCTGTTTTGCGGGAGAAATTGCCCCGCCGTTTGGCCCACATTCTCCGTTGATATACGCCAACCACCGCACCTTGTTAAACCTGCTGTTGGACTGCTTGCAAAACTTCGCCAGACTCTCGACATTCACATCCTTCCACCGATCCCACCCAAACCCCCTTTCATAAATTATCAAATCAGCCAGCTCGATAAATTCCCGTTTGCTCATCATGTGCGTAACCTCCAAGGGGTGATTAGTTATGGTGCGTCTTGTCACGGCTTCTGAATTGTCGATGCTCTCACTACCCCAATGCGAATGGCTCGTGCCAGGGTTCTTTCCACGTCCAGGGTTACTAATGATTCTAGGCGAACCACGCGCCGGTAAATCATTTCTAGCTTTGCAATTATCACTAGCCCTGGCACAAGGTACAGCATTGTTACCATCAGTCACCCCCGTTGCGCCCAAGAAAGTACTCTATTTCTATTTTGATAAGACAGGGCCATTTGCGTTTCAACACCGCCTCAGAGAACTGATTGCAACAGGCACCGACATCAGCGGGCCGCTCTACATGATACATCCTGGCGACAAGATTCCGTCCGCGAATATCGCTGACCCGGCATGCTACAGTTATTTTGCCAACATTATCCATGAATTATCCCCCGATGTGGTAGTCTTTGACGTGTTACGGGAGTTCCATAATGCCGATGAAAATGACTCAACTTCCCTTAAGCCTATCGGTGATGCCCTGAGCAATCTGTGCGGGGGTATGGGGATTATCCTGGTACATCATACAAAGAAGCTCGACTATGCTGGTCGGACTGGCCCCGTAAGAAACATCGAAGCTGCCAGAGGGAGCAACTACATTGTTGGTAAGGCTGATAGTACATGGTTGATCCATGAAGGAGCCCTCCAGGTTGAGAGTAACTTTGCTGAGGCCAAACGATTCAAGTTATCACGGCAGAAGAATGGCCTTTGGCTGTTTACCTAGCTGTTTTCCAATGGGGTGCTGGCTTTTCTAAGCATCGCCTTCGCGTAATAATTCCCTTCACTATTCCCACCACTCTGCAAGGTAGCGTAGTGCGAGCCTGAGCTGCTCGCCCTCAGCCTGGGCTGTGGCGAGTTGCACTTCTTTTGAGTGACCGTGTTTCTTCCATGCACTCAATTCCAGCCTTGTTTCATCCTGCTCCTGCGTCATCAACCCCAGCTTCGCAGTCAGGTCGGCCACTTGCGTCTCTAGTCCTACAACGTAGCTCGCATCCCACCCGCCCAACACATCCTTATATTTTTGCTCCGCCTCCTCACAGCGCAGACGGAGGGCGGCGTCCCTTGCAATCAACTCATCGTGCAACTCCAAGTGAATCGCAATGTCGTTCTCTTTACTGTATTGATCTAGCGTTGCGCGGAAATCCTCTTTAGTAAACTCACTCATTTCATTCCTCCGTTTGTGGGGCAGGCGGTTTCTCGGCGGTCACGGTTTCATCGCTTCCACTGGGTGCGGTGCGAGTCACCCCTGTATTAGGCTCGCTCTAGGGCCCCCCATCCGCTCCACCGTGCCCGTTGCGTGTCGCTGTGGCGCGTTGCCGCCTGCCCCTGTCTCGTTAGTCTTGTTGATTGTCTGCAACCTGGGCAACATGAGTCACGAAATGTCATTCTGTACATAGTATCCGTCGTCCATGCGCTCATTGCATCCCATCCTTCTTGTGCATCCCACACCAACATGCCATCCGCTTGCTTCGGTCCGCGTGACACTGATTTCTATCTCCTAACATCGGCATGAGCGCCTGCCACCAACGAGTCGCTGCTCCACTCACTGCAAGCGGTTCGGTGTATGGCCGCAGCCCTGGCCAGGTATCGCTCATGGCTTTCCTTCTTTCGCCATCCGGTCCAGCTCGGCCAGCAACTCCTCACATGCCTCCATTGCTCCTTGCGCGTGAAGCCCCTTAGCTGTCTGGTGGTACATCGATGAGTGCTGGCGAGCATGGCGGGCGACCAACCGCAGAATCTTCGCATGATGCTGGCGGAGGAGATTCGCTGCCCATCGTTCCATATCTTCCATTGACTGGTCTGGCATATAAGTCATTTTCTCAAACGCATCGCCCTTCATGTGGCCTCCTGCTGCCATTGCTCGCCTAATCAATCTCGCCGTTCGCTCTCGCGTATTGCATAAACTTCAACACCTTCGCCTTCTTTGCGTCAATTGCGGCGCGATCAAAGGGGAGTATGTCCCATACGTCATCGTGAATCATCTCAATGACAGCTATTAGGTCGTGTAATTCATGCCGCAATTCCTGAATGTTTGTCAGCCCCTCAGCATAGCCAGGATATGAATCGTGCATCCCAAACCGAAGTGCCTTGGTGACAACCTGCACAACCTCAGCCGCTTCCTCTGCCAAACATACAAGCAGATGTTCCCTTGCGTTCATCCCCCACCTCCCCTTGTTGCGCGTCATGGCTTCACCTTCCATGTGGCCTTACGAAACCTTCGCGTGTGCCGATTTGGGCTTCCCCAGTTGAGGAGTGCCGCCATCCAGATAAACCACCTCACGCCCAACCTCCCCGTAGTTGGGCCAGGAGCACGTCGATAACACAAGCATAATCTCCCCACCCATCACGCTCACGTTCTAACCATGCCTCCACGTCTGCTGCAAGATAGACCTTCGCGACGATATGCTGCACGTCTGGATTCACGTCAATCGGCGGCTGAGGTGCTGTAAACCATTCACGCACGTAGACCGGCACCAACCCCGTCGCGGACGCCTGGGGCCTGATTGGCTCGCTGCTATGATCACCGGCATGGCCTTCTGTTAATACGCAAAACCATTCGCACGTTCCAAAGTTGCATTGCGCCATTACGCGCCCTCCTTGGTGGGTGGACGGACTTCGAGGATCATGCTTCTAGAAACTGATCGGCCATCTGTCAATTGAAATCCCCAAGGGACCCCATGCACAATAGCGACCTCTCCTAGTCTAGTGAAGGACGGATCTCCCACTAACGAACATCTGTACAGCACCCAATCTCCAACCTTTGGCTGTTTCACTTTGGCTCCTCCTGCCCCGCCTGGGCGCGAATGGCCTGGGCCCCATGCCGCAACCCATTGTCATAAGCATAGTAGACATCGGCGTTCTCACTGCTGTAGGTGTGTGCCTTGCCAGCTAACGACTCACACAACGCAGCATCCTTCTCCCGCTGCTCCCGCTTCCCCCGATCGTAGGCGTCGGTGGGGGCTGGAACCATCACCTGCTGACAGACCGCTTCCATGAGTTTCCGGTTATTCTCGGGCACGTCCTCCCACGGCTTCGCAGATGCAACCCGTGTGGTGTAACCAAATGTAGGAGCAAGCCGCTCGTATGCCTCGTGGAATTGTTGCGCTAACGCCTTCGCCTGGGCCTCGGTGGGGGTCATTTTAATCTCTGGCTTCATCGGCAGCCTCCTCAATATCGCTCACGATGTTTCGCCCCTTGGCCCCCGTGTAGGTTTCATTCTTGTCGTTCAATGTCCCGCCGAGCGTTACCACATCGGCTGCAACTGCTAACGGAAGTGTGACAGTTTCAATTAACGCGGCTCCGAGTTTGCCAAATATGCCCATCTCTTCCCCTCCTGTTCCTTCGCCTCGACCCACGCCTCAGTGATGGCGCGGGGGAGGCTGTCAAAAGATGAATCACTTTCATTTCCCGTAAACTCACAAGCATTCCACGCTGACCATGTAAGGTCTTCATGCTGTACAATTGCCAACAACTCATCACCAGGCCGATGCTCCTGCCACAACCCCATCGCCTGGGTGAGGTTCGTGGAGGGGGTGAACGCACTTACAAGTCGATGCGTCACGCAATGGTCCTTACTGCACCAATACTCCTCAGGCCCAATCGCTGGATCATTCAACGTGCGTTTTTTCCACCCCCGCAATTCAGCCACGCGCTGGTCGAGTTGTGTGTTGGTCATAGTTGAACCCTCACAATTTTTGACGTGGCCCAATCATCGAAGTAGGCTCGCTCACCAACACAGACAGAGAGCAATCGACTGGTCCGTGTTTGCCCTACGGCATTAAAGCCAGATGCTTTCTCTGCTGAGACCTTAGTTACTTCAAATAAACCCCCAGCAGTAATCGTAACATCGTATGTTGAGTTTACTGTGATAATTCTCATCGTTTCTCCTTTGGGGCACAACATCCATCGCACCCATGTATCTGTTCCATTAAGGATTGCTTACACTTTAGGTCATCTGGGTCAGGGTGCCCTATCCCATGTGGACATAACCGTTCCATGATTCCCCTATCCCCACGCCAGTGTGTTCGCCATGCCCGCATATGGTGATCAGTAGGGTTATGGGTCACACAAGGGCCTGCCTTACATTGGCCTAGCCCATGAACTGTTATGACCTGCCCTGTACCTGTCGTATACTGTTCCATTGCAACTCCCTATACATCAGCCAAGAGACATACTATCCAAACCACCATAACCCCAACAACTAACACCGCAATGACAGGTAGCATTAAGCACCCCCAAGTGTGGCATTTTGCCCCATGAAAATAAATATCGTTTTGCCCCTTGACTTTCAAAAATAGGTGGCTATCTTTGGAGGCAATAAGCCGAACGGATCGGCGGGGGTAGAACCTCGGGTGCGCTACCCCCCTGTATAGGTATATATCTATACACCTGTAAGGGTCGGGGCTTCACTTACGTTACGCCCCTCCAAGTTAGCCATTTGCTGCTTCGCCTTAAGGAAAGCAATCCCTTCTCGTATGATCCCAATGAATAGTTCTCTTGTAGTACCTACCATGACCGCAGCTTCGCTTTGGGTATAGCCCTCAATGAAGTAGAGATAGAAGGATTTACGGTACAGGGGAGTTGGGAGTAACTCAATAAATTCCAATGCTTCTATACGGTTATGCTTCCAGGGGTTGTATTGCACACTGGATTGCATTTCCATTCTTGCCTCATCAGGCATACCCCCGGCATGAGTCAACCAGTAGGTACCCCTGGACAAGCTACGCGCCCTGTGTGCCCGTTCTACCCATTTGAGGGTATGGTAGAAACGGGAGAAGACATTAGCAAACTTGGCATCCGTGGTAATCTCTAAGGTATCCCACTTTTTCAGCATGTCAAATAGAGTATGCTGACAGATATCCTCGTCACTGTCATACCGGACATGCCGCTTGCGTAACCCAGGTAACAGGCGTTCAATGAACCGGGTTGCTTCCTCGTGAGCCATCAGTAGTTCTCCGTTCGCACATTGGCTTCTGTATTACACAGGATACAATACCCTGTCCCATCCATAAAGGTTGAGTGCATGAGAATCTTACCCTTATGGATACAACAGAGGACACATTTGAACTGAGCAGGAGGCAGGTCATTAACAAACTGGCTTGCCCCAGCGTTATGATTTGGCCTCGTGAGGTCATGTTCCTCCCGTGTCCACCAAGGCCCACTTATGGGTGATACCCCACCTTGACCTTGCGTAAACCCCCAAGCTGGTTGCGGCATGAACCTGGGTTTCTCTTTTGTGGGAATGTTCATGTTCTTTGTCAGATAGGTAATCTGTGCTTGTGTCTCAACAACGTTCGCACAGTAAGTAGAACGTAGCCACTTCACACTGTCTTTACCCCGCAATGGTCCCCCTAGATGGCCAAGGATAGCTAGAAGTGTCCCAGTTCTTCCATGCCCCCCATGACAATGTATCAAGACATCCCCATCAAAGGTCTCTAAGTCAAAGACTAACTTGCGCCAGTTCTTCCTTCGTAAGCTTGGCACTTGGCCATCAGGCCAATCAATCACCAGTTCAGGGTACCCGGCACTGGCAGGAACATGATTGACAAACGCCGGACAAATACCCCCTGCTCCATTAAACTGTGTAATCTCCGGGTCTGCATGACTACGGCCTGTCAGGTTAATCACAAGGCCCCATGTCTTACCTTGCAGGGTACGGGCGTGTAACCCCCCTGCATGGATACGCGCTTTGCCTATTGAGAATAGATACTGCCCTTCTTCATGGCATGGGGGCAATGGCATAAACTTAGTCATTGGGGCCGTTGTCGTCGGCGTCATCGTCGATATCGTCGTCGGTAAATTCTTCTGGTTCAACCGTTCCAGGTATGCTTGGTGTGCGGGGGTCATGGTAGAATCTCCGTGTGTAAGGGTGAACAAGGAATAAGCCAGGTGCGATAGTAGCTGCTGCGAGTTCTTTACCTGTGACAAACTTCGTGAGACACTTCCCCCCATTATGGGAGACTGTAATGAACCTATTACACGCAGCCATCAGTTGATGGGTTAAAGCAGCATAGGCTCGCCGTTCTACGTCTACATACGGGTGAGCTGTTGCCTGAACACGAAAGTACAGGCGCATCCATACAAGCATGATCTCTTCAAGAGCTGCGGTGCATTCAGCCCACCTAGGACCCCCATAGCTTGACCGCCATGCCCCTGTTGCAAAGTCAGCTTTGGTTGCTGTAATTCGTGCCAGGTTCATGTATATTTGAGTTGCCGTGGTCAATTTCGCCTTAAGGCTTACGTGGTGGATGAGCCCCCGGTCATGCCCCGTTCCTTTATGCGCATACTTTATTGGGATTGTTAAGGTAGCGAGTACAGGCCCTACGGGGTTTTGCCCATCCTGACATGGCCCCTTAGAATCCCAATGCCGATGCTCCCCAAAGCAGGCAGCCATCCCAAACCGTAAAAGAATAGTTCCTGCCACTGCGACATACCGCATTAGTTGCGGTGTCACGGGTGCTGCTGCCATACCCTGAATGACACTTACTGCCCAGAGGACAGTCTGCCTTCGGTCATTTATGCCTTCAGGGGCAGCAAGGGGGAGGGCTATTGCCTCAAGAAGGCTTTCTCGTATAGCAGCCTGTGGGGAACCTGCATAACGGGTCTTTGCAAGCAATGACGCGCTAATAGGGTAGAGTTCCCCTACGACTGGCCTGTTTGGTCCTGTGATAACTGTAACCCCCGCACAGATTGCTTGCACAGCAGCGTGGCAGCTCAATGTTCCATAAGGCAAATACATGATTGGGCTGACACTACTCCCCTTATATTCTAAGAGGGCTTCCTCAAATCTAAGAAAATCTCCTAGTACAGCATGAGAGGGTTCCCAGTAATCATAGATATATATTCTCCTATCTCCTGAAGGAGACCAGCTTGTTTGTGCCCCATTGACTTCAGGACCATATCGTGCTTGGACAATCGTGGAATTAACTAGCTCAAAGTATGGGTGCCGATTGCGGTCGGGGGCAATGCCTGTGTAACGGGACCGTGTAAATTCACTAGTGCCCGTCACTTTACTTGACATGCGAAGTATACCAAGCTCGTCCAACCATGCCCCCAAGTCACTCACACAAGGAATGGCAATCGCATCTTTCCCTGAAGTGGCTCCATCGTGGCTTGACCCAATAGAGACAGATTGATTGGTGATAACCCCTGAATATTCTGCTGGGATAAATGGCATGAGGATCACTTCCCCCCGTGGATCAGCGAGGAATGTTTCCTCCATAACTTGCTGTAGGTCTTGCATCGTCGTAACAACCCGCGATTCCACAAACCCGTGACGTGGGGTGACTGGGCATGGACGAGCCATCCAAGCACAAGAAGGGATGCAGAAGTAGTGAGTCATTTCATCTGCGACAAGCCCAGCTACGGTAGGCAACTTTGTATGCCGTGTGAGTAAGTAAACGAGATTCCCAGATGTTATGGTGAGAAAGGTGGGTTCCTCTACACCCTTTATTAAGCTTAGAATTCCACGGGCTTTCTGGGTACGTGGGCGGCTATTCACTAATCGTTCTATTGGTTGGTGCATTCTATTCTCCTTGTGTAGGGGCCTAGTTGCCTAAGCCCCCACACATATTCTTTATACCCCTGCTGGGAGACAGCTCATGGGCACTGCATACACATACTGGTTAATCCCAATCAACCAGGCTTCCGTGCCATTCACCGTCAAGGTGCCATTCGCATACACTTGGTCAGTCCCTGCGAGACTGGGCAAAAACCGTTCTTTCACATCATGGGTCGCTTGCCCTGGAATGTCGAAAGCAAACCCATACCCACGGTTACGGGATTCCCCCCTGTGCTGAATGTGAATGGTATGCGGGTAATTGCGGTATTGCACCGGGTACACCCGAAGGCCCCCAATCACCGCAGGCACAAGAACTTCCTGCTCAACTTCCTGTTCGACAGGCACCATAACTGTCTTTTTCACTTTGATGGTTTTCTTCTCCATCGCGGTCGTACTATGCACAATGATATTCACTGAACCCCCCTTTGTGGTTGAAGACATGGAAATGCCTGTGACATGATTACCCTTAACAGCCTTTCTTTCCCTTCTTCATGGGCATGGGCTGTCGCGGCGACAGGGGCATCTTTGCTGGTGCCTGCTTCTTGGCCATTGTGAACCTCCTTTCTTGGTGTTAAAAAGTGAATGTGACTACAATTCACACATTGTCGGGTGGAGTACCACCGCTCACTGAGTTGGGCACAATTATCATACAGGTCTACAGGGGCCATCAACCCTTTGCATCGTGGGCATCTATTGTTTCCAGACATATTCTGTCCCTTTCCATTGAAACCCATACCCGCCAACAAGTTGGTAGCCCCGTGGGACCCAGTACCGACTTGCATACTTGTAGTTTGTCTCAACAAGTCCTAACGGGCGAGTCCCATGAAAGACTGCCCATTGTGTGTATGGTTGTTTCATTGGTGGTCTGTGTCAATAGGTTGTTGGGCAGCCCACTGAACTTCCTGCCCTGTTAATCGTTCTTCCTGGATAATCTTAGGCCAAAGGCATACATCATGGTAGTATGCTTTGAATGCAGGACCATCTAGGTCAGCTATTGGGTTAGACATCCAACCAGATCCATCTGTTTGTTGTTGTTTCCCACACCCTAAACAGATCCATGAGAATGACGGGAATGCTCTAACATATTGCAGTTTCATCGGTTGTCTCGCTTTGTCCAGTGGATAGAGACAGGCCATGTGAGTGTCACTTTGACATGTCGATGCCACCACTGAGGCCAATGGCCAATATGGAAATAGATTATCATATTAAGCCCTCCACCCGTCCCCCCAAGGATCACTTGAGGGGCTAGGCGCAAGGGGTATGTAGTAATGACGGCTAGGCATAAAGCCTAAGTAATTGTTCACTTACCACATACCAACTTACTTCTTACAACTACCAATACAGGCCACATCTGGTTCGACGGTCTTAATGGTAGTTGAAGAAGAGCAGGTCGTGTATCCAGGCTCAGTAGACACGCACTGTCTCCCAGAACTTTCAATTGAACAGCCTGCCAAGACTGCCAATAGCAGAAGACTATACCACATTTGCACTCACCCCCTTTCCATGAATAGGCCCCTATGGGCAGGTTATTATAGGTAATATATCGCTTCCCTACCCCCTCAAGCAGCCAACCACGATCAACTTGAGGGGTAAGGGCAACGATAGGCGCTTGCTGGGTAAGGTGGGCCTTACCGTATCCAGTGGATAATCTGCCAGAGCCCAGCAATAATCAGTACCCAACAGCCAAAGGCTATAAGTAACAGCATGAGAAAGCCAAACATAATTCCACATGATTGTTTGCTTAACATATGTCCTCCGGCTGTAACTGTGAAAGAATAACCCGATAATGGCTCATACGGCTTACAGTAGGCTCAATGACCCCCTTATCAGCGTATCGCTTGCGAAGGATAGCTTGATAATCACACATCGTCCCTGTACGTATATGTAAGGGAAACCAGCTAGTCAGTTGTGGTGGACGATAGTGTATGATACACTGAGTAGCTTCTCGTAAGGTAGGATGATCTAATTGGCTAGCAAGCAGTATGCTAGGGCTTTTCTTGGGTGGTTTCCCCCTGCTTGGCTTAAACATAAGGGTTACTCCAAAAGGCTGTTCTCTGAGAGGTTATCAATGGGGTACCCTTATTGTGGAACCGCTTGAGGAATAAACACCTATTACAGTGTATACTGGTAGGGTTTCTAGGGGTGTAACAGTTCTTACAGGACTTTGGTTGAGTAGCCCATAAGGGCCTTAGGTACAAGTCCTCACGGTATGGCCTATCGCCCCCCGTTTCTTCGCAAAAGGCAAGATACTTGCAAAGTTCAGCCCTGGCTTGGCTCGCTTTGGCCTCTGGAAGGGGTCCAGCTTGCCCTAGAATCGCTTTGTTTCGGGCAGCTGACCCTTTGCCTTGTTTGCCCCCGTTCGTCGTTCCTAGGGCAGCCTTGAGCGTTCTAGGGCCTGTGTGAGTATTTTGAGCCATTTGTGTCCTTTTTACCACACCTAGGACATGGGTACCCCTTGGCAATATACTGCTAAGAGATTGGCCTACGAATTAAATTAGGCCAATCCCCTAGGGGTATATTAGGTGTCGCTGCGACACTAGAAGCAGAGCCCTAACACAGTTAAGGCATAAAGCGCTAATACCCCTATGAACACCTGAAGGAACACTAGTAACTTATCTCCAATATGTCCCATGTAACTCCAATACTCGCACCATTAAGTGTTGAATGTCCCGTTGTAACAGGACTCTATCGCTAGGGTAATAGGCTTGGTCTTGCTGTACCCGTAACTCAGCAATCTTCGCTTTCAGGGCTGGTACGTTGTCGCTATGCAGCAAATCATCTATGCTTTGAGCCATGTTATCCCCCTAGAGGTTGTCCATAAGGCCCACTAGCTGCCTAGTGAGCCCTAGCACAGCCTGATTAGGCGAACTCAGTAGGATTACTGGCCTGCCCATCATGCTCTGCAATGACACTCAGGGAGATATTGTTGATTCTCACCCTGAGAGGCATGCCGTTGTAGGTGACAGTGATCTCTTTGCCTCTCAGTGAGTAAGCAGGACTGCCCTTCTCGCTCACTCCATTGGGCAGACAGACCACTGGGCTCTCCCCATGCTTCCCAAAGGCCACGGTGAGACCCTTAGGGAACTGGGTATTGGACTGTAGAAGCTCATGGACTGCCACTCGCTTCTCTGCTGAGAGAGCTGCTCTCTCTGCTTTGTTCATGTCCATCCAGCTCTTCTTGGTACCCGTTACTTCGTTCATGTCTCTACCTCCTGTGATTGGCCCCCTGAGAGGGGCAGGTTGTCGGCCTTGAGGCCCTGGCGGAAAATTCCGCTTTGCCCTGGCGTATCGCAAAACGCTTGCCAGGCAGCGAGGCGAGGGGCAAAATGAATGAAAACAACGGGTTAGGCTTGGCACGGGTTTTGCTTGCCCTGTGCGATTTTGGCGACAGTGTGGCGAAAATAACACCACACTTGTGTGATTTCTACCACGGCACACTTTTTGCTCTTGGAGGTCCCTTAGATGAAAACCCTTAAGGAATTAGCAGAGGACTTGCAACCTGGTCTAGGGGAAAACTTATTCCCTACTGGGGAACCCTTAGAGGGTGAACAGGCTGAAGGAGTGCCCGAGGAGTTCCAGGGTATTCCTAGGGGGAAACCCACTAAGGGGCAACCCTTAGGGCGAGTCGTGTTTGACAAGAAGGGGTTTGCCCAGTATCGTGCTAACCCATTGGAAAGTAAGAGAGAACACCTGAAAAACCAATGGTTGGACTTGACCTACCTGTTATTGGGCAAGGCTACAGCTATGGCCATGACTGTTCAGAAAAAAGACTTCGGGAGGCTGGTGCAAATACTTACCTCTGCTGGCATTGCCCATGACAAGGTATTCCCTAAGGTAAACGATCCTAGTGTGAGCAACCTAGTAGTCAATATGTTCAAGGGGTTGCCTAATGATAAGGTCCTAAGGGTAATAGGGGGAGCACCCGTGCCTAGTGAGTTACCACTAGGGGGTAAACCCTTAGTGACAAGCTTACCCTAGGGGGATACCCTTAGGTATTTACCAATAAGTACGCCCACTTAGGTAGTACACCCAGGCCACCCTTGTTCTGCCCACGTTGCGGAGTGGCTATGATAGTCAGGTAAAGGGAGTGCCGTAGCACTGTTTAGGGCCCCCACCCTATTATCAATTCAAGGCATTGAAAAATATCAGAAATTCCTAAAAGGGTTCTCTTCACACTTGGAAGCGGGGCAACAAGCCCCGCGAACCCATCGGTCAGGTAAACCTGTGGGGGGAGTTTATTAGAATTCTAATCTAATTTTAATGTTCGACCCCCTTGACTTTCCAAAATCGATGGTTATCTTCTAGGTATTTAAGAGTCGCTACGCTTATTGCTACGCGACACAGAGTAAGAAGAAGATGTTTCCCAACCTGGGGTTTAACCAAAGGGGGTTCTGTGCATACGCTCTACACCTGCCAAGGGTGCTTGACCACCTATGACCACCTCGGCAGTTACTTCCATGCCATGTATCTGTGCCCTAAACGAAAGGAACCCAATGGTAAAATTCCTCCTTATGCTCATCGTACTTACCTCTCTCATGGGATGCGAGGCCATCTCAGGGTTCTTGCCTAAGAAGGACCTCCCACCTGGAGCGGTAAGTGCTGACTTGATTCTCCATGTGGGCACCACCACCTACACCTACCTGTGTACAGTGGACGCCCAAACGAAGGCTTTGATTGATTGTAAGGAGGTGCAGTAATGGTGATTGATGTCACACAGATTGCCAAGAGCATGCAGTTGAAGGGGTACAAGTCCTACTTGGCAGGATTCCTGTCCCTTGGGTGGGCTGCTGCTGGGCTGTACTTGGGATTAGTTACTCCTGGCGAAGCTGTCACCTATGCTACGGCTGGCCTTGGGTTGATTGGCATTCGCCAGAAGTTAAATGACCTCTCCTTACCCCAGAATGTCCTAGAGAAAGTAGGCTAACATGGAATACGACCAAGGCTACCAGGAGTACATGCAGGAGGTCTATCGGTACCTTGGTCAGGTGAAACAGGGTAGACGTGTGGCAGGGCATGACCCTATAGCTAGGCGGTTCTCTGCCCCTGTAGAGGACCAACGCCAGGCTAAGGCTATGGGGATACCGTACCAGGCCCCGCCCCAAGCCACAGCCCCGTACAGCCGACAGTTAAGCCCGCAGTATGGGTTTAACCCGGGGCAAGGAGAAACCCCTGTGCAAGGCCAGCAAGAAGACTCATGGCTTCAACGTCTTCAAATGTACTTAGGCAGGGGTAATAGATAATGGGTGAACGCTCCCTTGATGTCCTCCTAGAACAGTCAGGCGAATATAATCAATATGATTGGGGGCGATCCCCCAACCAGCAGAACTACCTCCTCAGCGAGGAACCCTTCACGCTGATGTCAGGGGGTTTTGGTACCGGGAAGACCACCGTACTGTGCCAGAAAGCCGCACTGTTCAGCCTGGGCATACCAGGAAACCTTGGGTATCTCGGTAGAATGGACGGTAAAGCTCTCAAGCAAACCACCCTCCAAGTACTCATAGAGATGCTTCCCAAGGGCAGTTATACTAAGAATGACCAAGCAGGTCTTCTCACTTTTAAGCCTGAATATGGTGGCTCTAAGATTGTCTATGGAGACTTCAAGGACCTCGGCGATTTGAAGAATCACCCCCTTGGGTGGTTTGGGATTGACCAAGCAGAAGAAGTCCCCAAGGAAGTCTGGGATTACCTTGTGGGGCGTTTACGCCGACGCATTCCCATTCTCACGGAAGCAGGGCAACGCCAGTACCGTGTGAAAGGGGAATGTCCCAGGGATCGAGGAGGCAGGCACTACACCTATTTTGGCGTCAAAGAATGCCAGTGGTGTCACCAGTCCCTCCCTCCCTTCGATGATAGGCCCCCGTCAAGCGACGAGGTGGCCCCCTGGGACCTTTTAATCTATAACCGCTATGGAACGGCGGTGGCCAACCCTGAAGATCCCTCGCATTGGCTCTACAAGTATTTTCCTGGTTTGCCTTCTTATCATGGGATTAGTGGACCTGGCCTCCCTAATCACAAAGCCTATCACGGTACTATTTATGACGGCCTTGCTGCTGGCTTTGTTGATAGCCAGTATGTGAAACGTCTGGAACAACAGTACTCTAAAGACAAGATGATGTTCGACAGGTACCTCCTGGGTATCTGGGTCGCCGCAGAAGGCTTAGTGTACAAAGGCTGGTCCCGTAAGGATAACGTCCTGGATGGGTGGGCCTCTCGCCACGATGGGGGTGAACTTGTTCCACGGGAACTGGGTGCCTACGAATACATCGACGCAGGGCTCACTGCCCCTACAGCGATTGGCTGGGTGGTTCCCCAAGGCTGTGAGTGCGGCTGCAATGCTACAGACTATTTTGTTATTGCCGAACACTACGTTGGTGGGCGGGGTACCTCGTACCATGCCACCTGCATGAAGAATGTGCGCTCGCAACTTGAACGTCCCATTATGGCTACTTACTTGGACAGCCAGGCATTCAGCAAGTCTCAGGTACGCAATAGTAAGGAACTCGCACAGAACCCCCAACTGGATGAACTGTACTCCTATGCCGACCAATATATTGAGAATGACATCCTGGTTATGCCTAACCAGAAATCATGGGATACTGGGTACGACCGTCTTACTGAGCTTCTGGTGCCTGACCCTCTGCATACTCATCCCGTTACTGGCGTTAAAGGGGCTCCTCACCTATATGTATTCTCGTCTTGTGAGCATTTCATTCATGAGATTGAGGGGTACAAGTGGAAGAAAGTAAAAGCTGCTGAGAACTACAAGGAAGAGCCTGTCGATAAGGATGACCACCACATGGACGGGTTCAACGGGTTGCTCACCAGTAGGCCAGACGCACGACGACACAGTGCTCCTCAAGTAGACCCCGACGCCTGGTGGTTGAAAGAACTGGAAGAGATGGAAGGTTCCTCCACCAGTAACGGTCATATGTCTGTCTAGTACGCGGTGTGGTAGTCTCGTACGGCGCGAGGACTGGCTGTAAACCAGTTGTTTATACCCAGGTGGTTCGATTCCACCCTGCACCACCAAAGCCCGATTAGCTCAATGGCAGAGCAAAAGTTTTGTACACTTTCGACACGGGTTCGATTCCTGTATTGGGCTCCATAAAGGAAAGCATGGCCAAGAAGTCCTCTCAGAATACCCCTACAACGAGCAAGGTTGGCCCACAAGCGGGCATGCCTTCTACCCCTGACCAAGCAGACCTCTTGAAGTTCTGTATGGCCTCTATCAAGCTATGGGCCAACACCACGCAGACAGCCCGTGAGAAGTTCAAGCGAGACTTTGACCTCGCGGAGGGCAATGGCAAGCAATGGCTCCCCGCTGATAGGGCTAAAGTACTCAAGCAACGTCGTCCTGCCCTGGAGTTCAACCAGACACTCCCTCAAGTAGAACTGATTTGTGGTATCCAGCGTGGTATTGACGCCCAGTATGTAGCACAGCCCAGGGGTGTCGAGGACAAACGCCTCGGGGAAATTACCAGTGCTGCCCTCCGTGCTACAAGAGACTTCACAAGGTTAGGCCGTAAGAACGGACATGTCTTTGATGATGGGACGATCTGCGGTTTAGGGGTGTGGAAGATTCTCCACTCCATGTATGACTCTCAGGATACCCTTTGGGGTGACATCGAAGTGTCTCGTGTCAACCCAATGGCCTACATTTGGGACCCGTGGGCCAGTGCTGATGAAGGATTCCAGGATGGGGCCTTCATGGGTGACGCCAGTTGGATGCACCTGGATGAGTTTAAGCGGCTACACCCCACGATGACCCACCTAGGCAATCCTGGTGAGTGGCTGAACCAAGCAGGGCAGTTCGTAGGGGATAGTCAGTTCCTTGGTATGGGGGATAACCTTCGTCGTGAGTTGTACGATGTTGAAACAGGGATGATCCGGTTGCTGACACTCTGGCGTAAGGTGCCAACTACCGTCAACCTCGTGGTCAACACTGAAACAGGGCATGCTCAGGAGTGTGGAACCAAGGATCAAGGGCTAGAACGCCTAGCAAAGATGGCAGCCACAGTAGGTGAAGAGGCCACCAAGCCCTTTCAAGTCATACAAGCAGGAGAAACCACCCAACTTATTGACCAGCGAACAGGTCAAGCCCAGCAATTTGCTTCCCCTGAGATGGCCCAGCAACGCCTGGCCCAGCTTTCAGAAGCTCAGGGTATGGGTGTCTATGACACCATGAAGATTCTCACCCGTGAGGCGCGTGTGCCCCATTGGGTAGAGATGGTGTGGGGGCAAATCCTTGAAGAAGGCAAAACTCCCTACCGCGACAAGCTATACCCGTATGTTCCGTATGTGTCGAGGATGCTCCAGGATGACCCGGAATCTATTATGGGTGTGGTGCGTAACCTCTGGGACCCCCAAGATGAATTCAACAAGCGGTACTCTAATTTACTGGCACATTCTAACAGTTCCTCACACTCAGGGTGGATCAATCGCAAGGCAGGTGGGGCAAACAGTACTGCCTTAGAACAATTAGGTTCTGCCCCAGGGATTGTCGTAGAGTACGGCTCAGTAGCCCCCTCACAAATCCGCCCTGTTGAGATGTCCCAGGGGCACTTCTCCATGATTCAAATGAGTCAGGGGCAGTTCCCGCGCATTACAGGTATCAACGCAGAGATGATGGGTGAGGGCAGCCAGAAGACAGTCTCAGGGCGTGCTATTAAGGCCAGGCAGCAGGGCGGGTCAGTCATTCTCAAGCCCCGTTTGTTCAACTTTGACGAAGCTCAACTTGACTGTACGTACATGCTCCTCAGCCGTATCCAACAATACTATTCCCCAGCCAAACTACGCAGGATTATTGGGCTGAGTGAACTTTCCCGCACAGGTGAGCCGGGAGCACAATCAGTATTCTCTGATCCTGTCACTGGGGCACCAATGACTGATGAAGACATCTTCAAGATGCTCACGAACCTTGGTAACACAAAGTTTGACCTGGCCATGAAGCAGGTGGCAGCCGATCCCACTGAACGACAGGCATCCTATGAGCGGGCCATCCAATTAGTGGCGATGATGGTGCAATCTGGGAGACCTATTGGGCTACAAACCTTCGCGGCATTAGTCGAAATGAGCGATATGCCCTCTCGTTTGGAGCAGGGATTACGGCTAGATATGGCGCAACCTCCCATGATGCCACCTGAGGCAGGGGGTGCAGGGCAGGTAATGAACAGCATACGACAAGCAAGTGGCGGGCATAGCGATAGCGGGGGGCCTGGACCAGGTAACGTCTAAGGGGGGAACTATGGATGTGCCAATGTTGACAGAAACAGGGTTTCATCAGATGGAAGTGAACCTAGAGAAAGAATGTGCTGGGATGCCTAAGAATGTTGGTATCAGTATAGCACTCTGGCGGTTAGAGGCACTGATGGCAGGGTTCAAGGCCGCGCTCAGTCATGGGTACATTCCAGGGGGAGTCACCGTAGATGACCAAGCCTAGTACGAAAGGACAGGGTGGGCGATTCGCAGCCCTTGTCCAGAAATTGAAGGGGAAAGCCCCTGCGGTCTCCAAGAACAAGAAACAATCTTTTGGGTTTCACAAATAACGACCACCCACTAGACCCCCCTTCTCTTCTAGTGGTGGGGGTACTTCGGTACCCCCAGGTCATTCTTTCGGGCGTTACTGCCAAGTCGCCGTTGGCTAGGTCGCCGCTATTCGGGCGTTCATAGGGAGAGTATATGGCCAAGGACGTTGAGATCGTTGAGGGTGGGCAGATTATGGACCCGATGGGTAGTGAGTTTCAGGAAATGCTTCAGGCGGCTCAGTCGTCTGCGGCAGCCAAGCTGTCAGGGGAACCTTCAGAGGTCACGGAAGAAAAGGACGTTAAAGAATCCACGGTGTCGTCTACCGATTCCACTGAGAAGGTTGAACCTGAAGACAGTGAATCCCTGAAAGCCAAGCTCGCAGGGCTCCAAGCAGAACTCACACGAGTACGCAAGCAGAAGACAGGTAATGAGGGTGAAGCCTCAACCTTGCGTGAGACCATTGCAGAGATGCAGGGGCAACTCAAGGTACTTCGTGAGGGCAAGACAGAGAAGACCCTCCAGGATAAAGTTGGTGAACTCACCTACGAACAAGTGCAGGACAACGCCATCTCGTGGACAGATGAACTCGCTGACGCCAGAGCCGTCTCACGGCAAGCAGAGCGAGACCAGGACACCGAAGCACTACGGGTAGCCAGTCAGCGTATTGACACCGCCCGTAAGATGCTCAAGGTCTACGATACTGAGAAGCAAGCCCGCGCCGTTCGTGTCAGTGAGTCTACCAAAACTGAGGGGGAACAGAAGTCTGCCCTGTCTACTGAAATGACCACCCTGTTTGCCCAAACCCAGGAAGCCATCCCTGAACTCAATGACCAAACCAGTGAAGTCTGGAAGGCAGGACAAGCAGAGTACAAAGCGTACCCTGCTCTCATGGCCCGCCTTGGCCCACTTGGGGAAGTCCTGGCTGTAGCCGCAGCGATTGCCAAGAACCCTAGCCTTGTGGGTAAGAAAGCGGCTGCGAAGCTCCTGGCCAACCTAGAAGACGTGACCGACAAAGCATTCCAAAAGGGTGGAACAGCCCCACGGTTGTCTATCTCTAAACCAGTTTCTATTAACTCACAGAAGGACCTCAGTGACTTTGAGGCACAGGTCCAAGCTGTGAAAATGGGCTAGACATCTGTTGTTGTTTGGCTCCAAAAGGAGTCTATGAGCACAAATAAGACAACGGCATTTACCGATACCACTGCATCTGATGCCACGCAGTCCTTCTTCGATACGCTCCTGTTGATCCGTGGGCAGTATGCCCTGGTTCACCAGGTTCCGGCCACACAGAAGTCCCTGGCCAAGCGTTCTGGTAAGACAATGATCTATCGCCGGTACGAGGCTCTTGGCTTGGCGACGACAGCCTTGCAGGAAGGTGAAAACCCTGGGGGCCGTGCGAAAACCAAGACCGATGTGAGTGCGCTGATTGCTCCTTACGGTGACTTCATCGAAGACAGCGACATGGTGATTGACACCCAGCCTGACTCGCAGACCACGGAGAATGTGGAACTGCTTGGGCAGCAACGGGGTGAGACCTTCGACCAGTTGTACCGGGATTTGCTGGCAACAGCGACCAGCATTGTCTATGCCAATGGTACGTCCACAGTGACAGTCAGTGAGATCGTGGATAAGAATGACCTGGATCGTCTGTATCGTATGGTGAAGACGAACAAAGCCAAACCCTTTAGCCCAATGATTATGGCCTCGCAGAATGTCGGCACAGGTCCTGTGATGCCCTCCTACTGGGGGATGTGTCACGAGGATGTGGCCTTCGACCTGCGCCATACGGCTGACTTCTTGCTGACGAGTGAGTACTCGGGCAAGACAGGTATCGTGGCAGGGGAGTTTGGTGCTGACAAGAATGGTATCCGGTTTATGTCCAGCCCGAATGGGTACAAGTTGGCTGGCGCCACAGGCGTCACCATCGCAGCGACAGATGTGAAGAACACCGCAAGCTTTGCTGACATCTACTCCATCTTTGCAGTGGGTCAGCAAGCCTTCGCGGGAGTCAGTTTGGCGGGTGGAAACGGGGGTATCATCCGTAAGGCCCTTGGGTCTGCGGGTACCAGTGACCCCCTGAACATGCGTGCGACAGTGGGTTGGAAGCAGTATGATGCCAGGGTGATCCTGAATCATAACTTCCTCGCTCAGATTAAGTGTGCTGCGAGTCTGTAAGGCAACCTGGGGGGCTCCGTAAGGGGCTCCCCATAACAAGGGGTGATGTATTCCTGATTACTGGATGGTTACTCTCAATGGAGTGCCACTCTTCAAAGGGCTCGTCAGTCGTCGTGATGCTGAGGCCAAGGCAGAACGCTGGCAGGGGGAACGGTACAAGCGTGGATTACTGAAGCATGCCGACAAGGGTGATCATGTGGAAGTTAAACACGATGTACAGACGGAGAGGGACTTTGATGAACGATACTGCCTGTCTAAGGAAGGCACACGACAGCGGATCATTCTCAATGAGTATGTCAACGATTAACCAAGGAGACAGTATGGCGAAGGCACCAGGAGTCCTATTAGAGAAGAGTGGTGGGCAGGTTCGATTGCGGGGCATGAAGTATGCCTTGCCAGTCTGCCTGGACATTGAGGGGAAAGGCCAGGTCCGTGTAAGTATTGCCCCGAATAAGTGGACCAAGGTACCTGATGAAGTCTATGACTTCCTCAAGACGACCTTTGACACCACCCGGTACACAGACATCCCCGACGTGGAGGCCAACCAACGGAACCCTCACGCCCCAGGTGAACAACCCATTATGACTCAAGAAGAAGTGGACCCCCAGTTCTTTCTTGAGTTCCGAAACTAAGGAGAGATTATGTCATTGAATTCTGCCGATCATGCTGTTCCGTCTGTTATTACGGGTACCTTTACCTCTGCGGCTACCGCCGCTGCGGTAGCGGAAGCCCTTCCGTTCCAGCCCTCCTGTGTGATCCTCTTTGTGGATATCTCAGGGACCAACCCGCTCTGGTATATCCAGACCTCAGCTTATACCACAGATTCCCAGTTGGTCACAGGCTCGACGGGTGTGATTACCACGCCTGCGGTGGCGTCTGGTATCTCGATTACCTCTGCGGGATTCTCGGTTCCTGCTGGCCAGCAAGTGAACAGCGGTGTCAACTTCTACATCGCCTTCCGCTAAGTGTCCCAGGGACATATAACCCCCTTCTGTTGTAGGGAGAAATGACAAGATGATAAAGAGTGATAAGGAAATGCTCTGGAGACCAGGGCGAGTGTACTACCCCGTGAGTAGCTTCTCAGGTATTATTGGTGCCGCTGGGGTGAGTGTCGGGGCTCATACGGGTGCCCCCGTTCAGCAAGAGATCACCACGATGGGTATTGTGGGAATTCTCCTGGATACGGCTGCTGACGCCATCGTGACAGAAAGTAAAATCCCGTGGGACTTGGATGTGTCGAAGAATGTCTACGCCCGCGTGGTCTGGACGTGTGGTTCGACTGACACAGCGGATACCGTCACCTGGAGATTGCTCTATCGGGCAATGACTCCATCTGTGACAGCCTTGGCCACGCCTGCAACAGCCTTGTCTACGGACATCGTTGCTCAGGATGTCCCAGTGGCGACGGCCTACACGGTCATCAACAGTCCTTGGGGTGTCATTGCTGCGAACACCATCAGTGAGAAAGCTGAACACTGGGCCTGGCTTGTGGAGTTGAACGCCTTTGATGCAGGCTTGTCAGAAGATAAGTTTGCTCTTGGGCTGGAAATCATGTATACCCCGAAACGCCTTCAGGGTGTGGACGGTATGCCCCAGCCTGCGAAGGCTCCGTTGGCCATGTTGGGCAAAGTATACTAACCTCTCATGGGGGCTGGGGAAACCTGGCCCCCTTTAGGAACACCCTATGCCAACAGAAATTCGATGGGCACCTGTCCAGAACCAGAAACTCACCCAGGGGGTCACGACCAATACGACCTCAGGGGTTATTGCGATCCCTAACGGTCCAAAGTCCTTTTATGGTCAGGTTGTGGGCACTGGTGCGGTCACGCAAACACAGGCCATTTATGGTACCCATGATGTCACTGCAATTAATGGGATTCTTTTAGCCACGATTACCCTTTCAGGTACCACGCGAGACCAAGCGGCAACCAGTGTGGTCACGGCAAACTTCCCATTCTATTATGTCATTACGACGAATACCACCGGCACAGGTGCAACGGGGGCTGTCCTTGTTGGGTACTAAGTTAGGGTGCTCGGTGTGTAGAAAGGAACTATAAGCGTGGGAACAGCAACCGTAACAGCCGCAGCAAATGAAACCCCTTCAGGGATTACCTATGGGTTGAATGTCACGGGGGTGTCGCCATTCCCTATTACTGAAACCCGTAATGACGCCGCCGTGACATTTCCTGGTCTCACATACACTGTTACCGATACCGCGTCGGCGGCAGGGTCAAGTTACTGGCAAATCCTTGCTGGGTCTGCTGGCGCAACACCCATGTGCCGTGTATACAAGAATGGCAGCAATGCCACACTACTCTTTGGTGGGGCACAACCTCATTATCTGAATGTTACGGGTAATGTTCTATACGTGGGTCAATCTGATGGGGCGGGAGATGCCTACATGGCAGTAGGCCGCGTACTCCTAGGCGGTGGCGCGAGTGGCCGTTTAGAGCCGAACCTCTTGCAATATGGCAGTGGGGGAATCCTTGGCTGGGCATCGAGCGATCCGAGCGCCAATGCCGCAACCGACTCAGGCATTACTCAGGTGTCTGCCGGAATCTTGGCAATTGGCACTGGGGCCGTGGGTAATACCGCTGGTTCCCTTAGCCTCAAAAATACCATTGTGAACGGTGTGCATGCCACTTCGGCGGCAGCCCCCACCATCGCCAGCGCCACCACGATTGCCCCGACTACCAGTATCGTGTTTGTCAGTGGGGTCACTACGATTGAAACGATCACCCCGCCGTCACCCATCTCAGCGGGTGGAGGCAGTATCACGATCATTCCCACAGGAGTATTCCTGACTGGGGTCACAGGGAACATTGCCTTGGCCTCTACGTCAGTGGTCAGCAAGGCCCTCACGATGACCTATGATGTGACAACAACCAAGTGGTATCCCTCATACTAAGGAGTTCTTCCTATGCCTTCTGTTACCATTACTGTCACAGCATCCCAGGCAACCCGAGCCGCAGCAGCCCTAGGAACAGCCCAGGGCCTAGGCCGTCCTGCCACCGCAGAGGAAGTTCGGTTATTCCTGATTGGCCGATTGAAGCAACTGGTCATTGACGTGGAAGGTACTGCCCTCACGAAGGCAGCCATTGCAGCCGTGGTCGTCCCAACCTTTGAACCTATGTAGTCTCGTGTAAGGAATCCCTATGGCTATCGATTCAGATTTGACCATCACTAACCTTGTCACTGAGGCACTCAAGAACGCAGGGCGGTCCAATCCTACTGCTACCCAGATTAGCGAGGGGACCAGTTACCAATTCCGCAGGGTCAAGAGTGACATTGCCCTGAAGTCTAGTCGCCATGAAGCCCTCAAGAAACAAGCAGTCAGTGTCACGGTGGATGGCCAATCTCGCTATGCCTGGCCTACGGATGCCCAGTACATTAAGTCAGTGGTCTTACTAGAAGCCCCAACGGATTGGATGGGTACCGCCACAGCAGGGGGGGCTACCTCGATTACTCTTGCCGCGAGTTTGAGTATTACTGACTCAGCAGATGTCAAGGGTAGGTTCTTAGTCACGACAGGTGGGACAGGTTCTCTTCAAATTAAGCAGATTACTGGGTGGGATAATACGACGAAGGTGGCCACAGTCGAGTCAGCCTGGGTAACAAACCCAGCATCAGGTACCACCTACATGATCGCCACAGACCACCGCCAACTCTGGTCAATGGATAAGGCAGTGGAATGGGATATGGTGCCCAATCCAGGGCTCAGGGGTAAAGCCTATGGTGGGGCACTCTCTGGCCGAGAGTTCTGGCTCTCTGCTGTGCCTGATAAGGTGTATGTCCTCTGGTGGGATTACTATGCACACCTGGACCTCCTGGATAATGCTGGGTCTGTCGTGCTGGGGCATATACGCCAGTACTACACCTTATGGTCTCAAGGATTAAGTACCTGGTTCTGCCAGCGGTATGACGAGGACAGGTACCCAACAGAACTCAAGGTCTACGATGAATTGCTGACCCTGTACCAAGCAGAAGCGAGCCACGTGACCTCGATGCGCCCATACGATGTCTAAAACGCACACAGTTGCCCCAGGATCAACGATCCTCCAGAAGCAAGGGCTTTGCCCGTACTCACCATTATCGTGTCTCCTGAGCCAAACCTGTTCGTTCTAGGGGGTACTCCTCGCTATGGCCCTTCGTAAACAAATCTCCGAGCCCGCTGCCACCTACCTCGACCCCTACCTGGGGGTCAATCTGCGCGATAGCGAGGAACACCTCAAGGGGGGTGAGGCCAGACTGATGCAAAACTGTGAACGCTACGGGGGTATTCGTATACGCCGTGGGAGCCTGCGTATCAATGCCACCACGCTTGGGGCATACAAAATACTGGGCGGGCATAAGTACTATTATGGGGGAGCCACCCCAACAGCGAAACGCCTCATTGCCTTTAACAACCGGGTGAGTGTCCTCAGTGATGTTGGGGTAGAAACCAATCTCACCACAGGGATGACTGCTGGACTCGATACCTATTTCTGTACGTGGCCTATCACCGATAGTACGTATATTAGTAATGGCACTGACACTCTCCATAAGTACGACGGCACCACCTTCAGTACCCTTGGGGGGACCAATCCCCCTGTGGCTCGTGGTAAGGTCGCCCCTATTCTTGATAGGTTGATGTGCATTACCACAGCAGGGATTGAACGGACTGACCCTAGAGTGGATAACGTCTGGTCCAGTGCATCCAGTTGGGCCACCTTACGCCCACAGTTCCCTGGTCTGTTTACGGCCCTACACCCCTACACCATACGGGGTACTGACACCTTCTACCCTGGCTTGATTGCCTTCCAGGAACGAGCCCATTACCTGATTGGGGGTACCAACTTTGGTGCGGCCCCTGTTACAGCCGCTACCCCACCTACTGGGGAAGATTCCTACATACGGTTGCTTGATCCTACAGTAGGTACCAATAGCCCTGATAGTGTGGTCACGGTTCCTGGCATTGGGATGTTCTGGTTCACCACAGATTTGAATGTCTTCTGGTTGCCTGAGGGTTCCTTGAAGGGGCAGTATGTGGGGGATAAACTCCAAAGTACTGGCACCACCCCTGGTATTGAATCCACCAATACTGCCCAACTCAAGCAAGTGTGGATGGCGTACTTTGACCATATCCTCATGTTGGGTATTCCGATTGGGTCTAATGTCTATGCCTCGACTCAGTACTGGATGGACATGCGTGAGTTACGGTTACACCCTGAGCGCGGGCCTGTCTGGTATGGCCCAATGACTGGCCAGACTGTTGGGCGTGCCTGGGTGGAGAACCAACAGGGAAATAATCTAGTGATGGGTGGCGAAGGTAATAGTGCCAGTGGCGCATTCATCTACCAGTTACGGGTACCCAGCAGGTTTACTGATGCCGTGGGTACCGCAGACACCGATGTGCCTATGGTCTATCAAACACCTTTCCCTGCTTTTGGAACCCCGTCCCGTGAGAAGTATGTACAGGGTGTCCACCTTGACCTGTATGCGTTCTCAGGTACCGCAACCCTGGACCTCCTTGACCTGGATGGGACGATTGCTTCTGCCTTACCTATTGTTGCGGTGACAGCGTGACACTCAATTACTGGGGTGATGGAAGCCTCTACGGTGATGGCGACCTGTATACCGCTATCGCGGGGGCCAGTGAGTACGGGGCTGAGTATGAAACCCAAGGCCACCGGGTCAGCCTACGCCTCACCTATACCGCGAATGTCGCAGCAGGAACCAGTGAAGCATTCATTATCCATGCCTTGCGCTTGCGGTTAGGTACTCGCCAACAACGCTCCTTTACCCATGAAGTCTTTGTGGATCGGGTGATTGGCACAGAGCGGGTGAGCTTGAAGGTCAGTCATTCTGGGAGTGAGTTTATCATCAGTTCCATGCAACTCATCGCACAGCGTAAACGGAAACAACCAAAGGGGTAACATGGCTGATTTGATTACCACAGGGACATCGGGGTACGCCACAGGGAGTATTGATACCGCAACTGTCCTTGTCAATAACGTGAGCCCCACAGATGCCAAGCATCCTAATGGATTGGCCCAGGCTGTGGTGCAGATAGAAGGTATTCTTGGGAGCGGCACCACCCTGATTGGCACAGCCACAGACCTTGGAGCTCGCCTTGCTGTGACATTAACCCCTGGTGGGGCTATTGCCAGTACGGGTTCTGCCACTATTACTGATACGGATAGCCGTACTGCTACTGTGCAAAATACCCTGCAACTTACAGGGCTGACCACAGGTACCCCTGCGGCAGGTATTGGTACGGGAATTCACTTCCGTGCAGAGAGTGCTGATGAAGCCCCATCGAACTTTGGGCAGATAGACTTTAGTGCGTCAGATATCACGGCAGGTAGCGAAGACACATACTTTCGGGTATGGTTGCGGGTAGCTGGTGCTGCCCTCACTGAAGCGTATCGGTGGGTTGCGACTACAGCATTCAATGCCATCTTTACCCACGCCAACAGTGCAGACCGCACCTACACCCTACCGAATGTCAGTGGGACCATCATCGTGCATGGGCAAGCTGACGTTTCCACAGCAGACCTCAAGACAGCCACAGGATCGGCCACGGCGACTGCAACAACAGGGGCACCTCCCGTTGAAACTGCCACGGACATTACCCGCAATGATTATGCGTTTGATGCGTCCTACACCTATTCGGTGACTGCCGGTTCAACTGGAACGCTCCGTGTCGAAGGGCAAGACACGGCTGACCCGAGTTCAACGGTTGCCCGTTCTCGTGTACGCCTTGTAATGGATACTGCTCCTGGGACAACAACTGGGGTTATACGGTGGCGTTACATGACAGCCACAGACAACCCTGAAATGTGGGTGGCCTATGACCCAGCGACAGGAAAGATTGTATCGACTTGGGCCAGTGATGATCCTACCCCTGATGGTTCACCTGGGGTATCGGTACCTGGTATGGTCTCCTTGCGGCTCACGGCAAAAGACCTTGAATCGTTTACCGCCTTATCCGCTAAGGCACAAGATGCTTCAGATTACATTAAGGCCCGTAAGCTCAAACCCAAGCACCAAGCCTACCGTGCTCTCCAGTTACACACAGGGGACAAGGCCCCTTCCCGTTGGTTGCTGAATGAATGCCAGGTGAACACCACGACTGGAGTGATTGAACCTTATGTTAGCGACCTTAAAGGACTTGCCGTTCCTAACCAGCTTACTATACCAGGAGTGTGAGCGTACCCGTAAAGGGGGCATCGAGGTAGCCTGGTCTGTGGAAGAAGCGGGGTTGTTTATTGCAAAGGCCCTCAGTGACCTCTCATTCCACATAGAGGTTGAACGGACAGGTAATAGTATACAGGCTGTCTGTGGGGTCAAGTTGTTCAACCCCTTGTTACCCCCTCACCCCCTGTCAGTCGTCGAGTGGTTATGGTGGGGTAAGGACAAGAAAGCCACAGTCCGAGTGTGGAATACCTGCAAGATATGGGCGAAGGCACAGGGGGCACAGTATGCTATGTGTGTCCTGGCCAGGCCACAAACGAGACCAGGTAAGTTCATTGAAACCTACCAATGGGTAGAACTGTAAGGAGCGCATTATGGCGGGTGGCGGGTACAGCGAATCAGAGAGCCAGTCACAGCAACAGAGCAAATCTCGCCAGGGGTTACAGGAAGCTGACGCAGCAGCACTCAGCCCCACCACGCTTGGCACTAGGCAGTATGCGAATACGTATGCCAGGAATGCTGTGGAGTCTCCATTTGGTTTCTATAAAGGGCAAAGTTCAGGAGACTTGCTAGACATTGATCCTGCCACAGGGTTGCCTCGTTCGTATGGGAGGTTCCTTGGCACCGCAGGGAATAAGTTCTTGAATGATGCCAGTGCTGGAGGGTCCATGCGCGGCCAAAATACCCCTGAGAACACGAACGCTGTAGTGGGTTCTGCCCTTACACAGATGGGCATTGCGGCGGCACCATATCTCCAAGATACCTGGAAGTACCAGATGGAGATGCCCTCAAAGAAGTATGCGGCTGACCTGGACTTCCTGAACAACGTCAGCCAACAGGACACCGCAGCGATGGGCGGGCAATCCTCTTCAAGTGGAAGCGCTTCAAGCAACGCATGGGGATTCAATGCGAAAGTTGATGCACCTATTCCCAAGTAAGGAACTTTATGGCTTACCAACTTCCTGAAACAACCCAGGCGAATACTCCTAAGTCCCTCTTTGAGGAAGCACAATCCCTCACACCAGAGAACATTGACCCCAAGCGGATGTTCGGGCTCGTCCAAGCCGCTCTTGACCCTGATGAACGGAAGTTCTTTAAGGCACGGCTCGGGGTTGATAGTTATGAGATGGGCGATTACCTGATGCCTACTGGTCGATTTGACCGTGCCCGTAAGGATCGGGAGGCTATCCAGAATGCCGTAATGAAAGAGGGCCTTGCTCTGATGGACCCTATGCGGCCTACTCAGGAGGAAGCAGGCCAATACGGGATAGCCCCAAGTCCTCATACGCAGTCACAGTTACCCACCCGCTCAATGCAGGTGGACCGTGCATTGGTTCCTGATACCTTTGATATTGACCAACTCCAACCTCAAGGCACCCTAGGGCGTACTGAGATTCCAGGGCGTAGCCCATTCACAGGTGACGTAGAGAACCCATTACGCCCTGAGATTCCTAGTATCCCTGCCCGTCCATCCTTCTACCAAGATCCTGGGTATCAGCAACGCACCTTAGAATTCCCAGGTGGGCCTAACCCTAACGCCCCTTTGCGCCCCATCCAGCAACAAGCTTTGAATGCTACGATGGAAGCGAGGAAGCACCCACGGGTTCCTGCTGCTGCCCCGGCTGGCTTACAAGAATTTGACAGGATGGCCCAAGCTGAGATGGCTGCTGCTGTGGAAGAGAACGGGGGTAAGCCCCTCTCTGCCAGACAAATCTCTGATGTGTACTTGCGTGTAGGCAAGGTGTACTCCCCTGGTGCCCGCCCTGGTTCCCCTGAGTATGGTGAGGCGACAGGTAAAGCGCAGAAGGCACAAGCAGAAGGCAGCCTGGCCGTACCAAAAATTCAAGCAGATATTGAAGGGATGCGGGCTAGGGCGTCACATGATCGTTCAGAGTCTACATCTATTATGTCACAGCTTGAGGGGCGGTTACGTGAGCGCGAAGCCCATATTAAGTTTATGGGGACACAGGCCAGCACGATTGGGCAGAAGGCAGAACTGGCTGACGCTACCAAGGGGCTCCAGGATGCCAAAGCTGGGTTCCTTCTTTATTCAAAGCTCTATGATACTGGGAAGATGAATCGAGAGCTTGAGAATAAAATCCTTGAGTTTGTCGTAAGTGGCATGACTGGGTTAGCGACAACCCCTAAAGCCCCTGGCCCCCTTGAAAGTATTCTGCCTCCTGCTCTTGGTGGTGAGCAACAAGGGGCTGGGGTAGAACTGGTTCCTGGTTCAACAGCTTCCCCGCGAGGGTCCAGGAATCCTTCTGGGCAACCCCTGGCACCTAACGTACCCCCTGTGGTGCGTAACCAGGCAGAGGATGAACTGAAGAAACTTGAGCAGGCCAACCCTGGGTATGAGTACAAACGACTAGAGAATGGCACACTGAAACGTAGAAAGAAGAGCTAATGGCTGAATGGGAAACCGTCGCAGAACCTACGCCAAAGAGCACTACCCCCCAGAACGCACAGAATAGCCCCTGGGAGGACGTGCCAGAGCAAGCTGCCCCCTCACAAGGGTGGGAGGACGTTCGTGCCTCTGGGGGCAAACCTGAGCGTTCTAGGGACAAGTCCTTGCGGGAAACCTACCAGGGGTACCGTCCTTCGTGGAAGAGCCCAGAACCCCCAACTGATCCCCTGGCTGTCCCTGGGTATTTGGCCACAGAGGCAGCCAAGACAGGGCTCGGGGTACTTGGCGAGCTAACGGCCCCAGTATTCACGGCACGAGATTACCTGTATGGGGTCCTCGCTGGACACCCTGGCACACCCACAAGCCCAGAGGACATTGCGGAAAGTGTACGGAGTCTCCAGGGGACAGGGCCCAAGACTGACCAATGGGGTGACTGGAAAACAGATGTCCTTCCTGGTGTAGCCAGGGGTGTGACTGAGCTGGTGCCGTTCCTTGGCATCGGTGGGCGCGGGAGGCGTATACCTTCAGCTTTACCAGAGGAGACACCTCTGGCCCCCCGTGTGGTGTCCCCAGCAGAACTGGACATGCAGATTGCAGAGCGGGCTATTGCTACAGGCTACCCTGAACCTGAAAGTTCCCTTATTCCCAGTATGCGCCGCGTGACAGGTGAGACAGTCTTTGCCCCAACCCTTGAAACTGGAGTACATGGTCCTACACAAGGAAGAACCTCTCGTCGTGATGCCCTTGGTAATAAAGTACGTACGCCTACGGGGGTAAGCCCAGGAGAGTTTGGCCCAGAGGAACAACTCACCTTACTAGGTGGCCCTACTCGCGAGGGGCTTGAAGTAACCCCGAAAGGTTCCTACCTGTATGCCCCAGAAGAACAAACACAAATTGGGTTAGCACCTCTGCGCCCACAGCGGTTGTTCATACCTGAGCATGCTCGTGAGATGAATGCCCCCTTAGAATTGGATATAGCGAAGGCCCTACGTACTCGCGTGTTCACTGTAGCAGAGGAGAATCGTATCCTTGCTGACCCTGTGATACGGGGTGGGGCTCCTGTTGAAGTCACATTCAGCCCATCCAAACTTACCGCGACTGCGGGATACCAGGCAGAAGAGCGCTTTGTCTTGCCAAAGGAATTTACTGTCAGTAATACGGTAGATGGTGCAGTGTTCCCCTCATTCTGGTCTCGTACAATGGATAGCACTACTGGGGCCATGCGGAAGGCAGGACCTATCGGTGAACACTTGGCAACCTTGTTTGATATGGCATACGAAAATAGGGCCACAGGGTTAGCGGGGGATTTCACAAAAGCGGAGACTGCCCTTGACGGTATACTGGGTACTCGTGGGTTTGTTGATCGCAAGATGACCGCGTTACGACAACTCACCCAAGGTGAGAATAGTTTCATCGCAGGTATGCAGAAGAGGTGGAAGTTGACAGAAGCAGAACAGGAGAGCTTGTTCAACCACATGGATTCACATGGGGCAGAACCACCCCTGAATGACCGTGTGAGGCAAGCGGCCCAAGTCCTGTTTGAACATGGTACCTACCCAGCCAGTAGTGACCCAGGGGTTCGTATGCTCACCGTGAAGAATCCTTTCACAGGGAAAGACATCCCCCTTGGTGAGCCCAATATGTTTATGCCCCACCAACCTGTCTCTGCGATTGCCCACGATACAATTGGCCAGGCACAATGGGAATTGCTGTATGCCCGTAAAGGTGGGGAGTCTCTCGGGGTCAGCCTTAGTGACTTCAAGAAGACGATCATTGCCCTCAGCAGGCATGACCCTGAGGTGACAGCCGCCAAGATGAAGGGGCTGGAGAACATGCAGTTGCTTGATCTGGGCTCCCTTGGTGGCTCACGCTACCAATGGGCCAAGAAGCTTGGGTATGAGACTGACCCCTTTCGTGCAGCCTTTCGGTTCAATTCGATGGCACGATTGCGGGGGCAACTGGAGCAAATACAAGAACCTATGAGTGCCTTGCTCATGCAGATACCCAGCGACCAGACTCATGCCAGTGAGTGGCTTCACTTGGCCTCAGAACGTGCCATGTTGAATCCGGGTAAGTATGACGCCACAACTCGAACCACCAATATCATTAAGGGGGTCAGCCACGTTCTTGATATGACCATGCTGCAGCTTGGTGGTATTGCTAACTTGCCTCAAGTTATCTACCCCATAGCCCGTGGTGGGGCTAAAGCTACCATTCAGGGGTTTGGGGCATTACTCACTGGGGCAGACAGACAGTTGATTAAAGAATCCGGTGCCTTGTTTCCTGCCACACTGAATGAACTCACAAACCCTACAGGCCCAATGGCTGTCATTTCAAGTGGGGCCTTTCGGGTGTATGGCCTCTCAACAGCTGACAAGTTCACCAGGTACTTTGCTGCAAACATTGGAAACAAGTTCATCGCAGGGGCTGAACGAAACTACCTCGCAACACCAGCCAATGAGCGACTAGGGAAGTTGCTTACTGAGCTTGGTGGGGACCCCAAGAGTATTCTGGAAGCAGGTAAAATCCCTGACGACATGCGGTTAAAGATGATCCAGCGGTTTGCCAATTACACGGCTGGGGTGACAGACGTACGTGGGGTTCCCTTGTGGGCAACCACTGAGAACCCCTGGGCACGTCTTGTCAATAAGTACCGAACCTTCTCTGCGGCAAACACGGCAGAGATTAAGCGGTTTGCAGACAACAGCCCCGATTACCCAACCTTCGTGAAGCGTGCCGCGACACTCCTGGCTGGTGGATATGCCGTTGGGACAGGGATGAACGAATTTCGTTATGCTATCCAATCAAGTATGATGGGCCAAGAAGCCCCCAAGCATAAGCGAGATTGGGTGTACCATGCGGAGAATTTGCTGATGGGGCTTGGTGGGTTACAGGGGATGTTCATTGCTACTGCGATGGAAAGCCCTGCACGAGCAGTGACCAATATCGTTGGTGGGCCAGTAGCGGGTGTGGCCACAGGATTGCTACAGGACATGAGTAACACCATCCAACATGGCGTGGGTTGGCGAAGTATTAAAACCCTTAGTCAACGAGCCCCTATTGTGGGGCCAGTGTTAGGTCCAGCCGTGCGGAAGGAAGCCTCGAAAGAAAGTAAACGCCTCCAAGAGCAACATCGTATGCCTAGCCTGGAGTAACATGCTTCAATTCAAAATAGGAGTACAGTTGACAGTAACCAAGGCTATACACAAAATCCTCCAAGGGGTTGAGGGGGTGTACCGGGGTTTCCAGGTACCGTGTGTAGTCACGTCCGGGAGCGATGGAGTTCATAGCCCACAGAGTAAACATTACACGCATGAGGCCCTGGACTTCAGGATACGCGACCTCAAACCGCATGACCGTGACACCCTCGTTCAAGCGTGTCAGAAAGTTCTGGGACAGGGGTTCGATGTGGTGCTTGAGCAAAGCCATTTGCACGTAGAGTGGGACCCGAAATGACACGAGCAGAGTATAAGTTACGCCATTCGCAACTACCCGCGCAACGCGCCAAACAGAAAGCCTCCCGTGCGCTCCTTTCTGTTAAGGTTGAGGCCAAATTGATGAAACGGCGATCCCATTTAAAGCGGTATGGCATAACACACGATGATTATAACCATATGCTTGAACAGCAAGGTGGCGTATGCCGTGCCTGTGGTACATGTTACCCTGGTAACGGTAAGAGTCATTACTTTGACGTAGACCACTGCCACACGACTGGCCGTGTCCGTGCGTTACTTTGCCGAACTTGCAATACCACACTTGGTGTCCTAGAAGGGCACAGGGAACGTATTGTTCTGCTTGAGGCATATCTTCAATCAATCCATGTAGAATGGGACCCAAAATAATGCCTGAACCAATTCTTGTCAAGTCACCCGTTCTCACAGCACTCCCCTTATGGGTACAGGCTGTCAGCATGGTAGGGTTTCCCATCCTTGTTGCTGGCTTTTATATGGCACGGGATGTTGGGTTTGTGCCGTCTGTGGCTACGGTGAGTGCCACCACTCTGACCCGTGTTGTGGAACAGCATGAGGCCATGCTGATGCCCCTGGCTGAGAATCTTCGTCTCCAACGGGAGATATGCCGGAGCGTGGCCAAGACGGTTGAGAGTACTCGGGCCTGTAACCAGGGGGAGTAATCGGGATCAATTGGTAGAGGTTGTTCCCCTGTGGCACAACCAGACTGGTTTCCCCTGTTCCGCTATCATATAAGTATTGCCCCAGAGGGATGAGGGGCATCGTGCCCCCCATCTCCTGTGGCAATCCACCTACCTGTATCACCTGTGATTCTTGCGGGTAAGGCAAGGGCGCACAAGAATCCGTCAGGTACCCCCGCCGATCTAGGTACTCCCGCACACTGCTACACGCCGCCCACTCCTCATAGGGGCCAGCCAGGACTGGCCACTCCTGCCACGCCACAAGCAACCCAAAGTAGTAGGCGACAAGTATCATTACGTGTGTTTCCCTTCAATAACAAGTTTCTCATTCAACCTATCCGCCACAAGCTTCGCGTACCCTGCAATGTCCACCCAACTATCTGCATAGTAGGGGTCCCCATTAGCAATCCTCCCTAACTTATGACAGATCATGTCTAGGCTCTCCTGCAAGTCAGGGTCCAACGGGGTACGTTGGTAATCAGCCAGCACCTTCTTCAAGGCTTGGGTCACTTCGCTGTGCCGAAGGAAGTTCCCGTATCGTTTCCCCCTCGCTGTTAGTACTTCCTGAATCTCCATCAGTTTCCCCCCTCAATAGCTCCAACTGGTTCTGTAAGTACAGGACTCTTCTTAGCAGACTTGCTGACTGACTTTGGCTTTCTCTTAGCAGCTTTAGCAAGCTTGACCTTTTCAACCCGTTCCGTATTTGCATTAGCAATTTTCCTTGCATTGGCCACAGCCATAGTAAATAGGTTAGCGACCTCTGGTTTGAGGTACCAGCAGTTAGGGCCACAGATGAAATCATACTGGCGGAAGGCGTCATCCACTACAATCTCATGCCCTTGGGCTTTCAACTTCACGAGTTGCTCAAGTACCGTAGGATCGTCTGCAATTCGGGTATCGGTGATGAGAATTCTCATTGGTACGACTACACCCATCTACGTAACCTCCTCTAAGTATTGGACCATTCTAACCAGGCAAGACTTGTTCTTATCCCAGTACCAGAGGTTATAGTTACACCCGTAACATAGAAGTCCTCTGACTCGCTTAGTCCGATGGTCATGGTCAACGCATAACCTGCGCTTCTTGGGTGGACGAAAACAAATCTTACACTTGCCTGACTGCTCAAGAACCAAGGCGTCGTACTGTTGTGCTGTGATGCCATATTTCTTGATGAGCCTATTGTTCCGAGCCTTCTCGCTTGTCGTCATGGTCAAGGTGTTCCTGTTGTTGCCATTCGTCAGCTTGTTCCTGGTACCAGACACGGCACTCCTCACACAGGTACCCGTACAAGCTCTCACAATCCCCTAGGTCGTGGTCTTCGAGGATGCTCATAATGCTACCCGTCCTTTCACTCCTTTAGACAAGAGGTTCAGCTTACCTCGGTACCAGGCATGGCATCCTTGACATTGGAATCGCTGGTACTTGCCTGACCCTGTGTAGGCATAGCCTCGTCGATGGGCCTTACTGCACCCGCAGGTCGGGCACACTTCCGCAGCAGCGAAGACAGCATGAGAGAGATGTCCAGGGGACATCCAAGGGAGGAGTTTGCCATACAATTTCTCCAGTAACACGACATCATGCCGATTGTATGCTTCCATTTCAGCCCAGGCTTTAGGGTCATTGGCCATACATTTGACCCAGAGGG